>OGKW01001229.1_pt1 | contig 15832 bp, 7 predicted proteins | sample 1572601 | NCBI WGS metagenome assembly OGKW01 (sample SAMEA2581875, study PRJEB24529) | metagenome | biome: Human gut stool | place: China | collected 2011
TTCCAAAAACCTCTGTTTCCGGTTCTCTTCCGAATGTTGCAAACGCATTCAGTATCAGCACTGCGATCGTTGTTGTCTTCATACCTCCTGCCGTTGATCCCGGAGATCCACCGATCAGCATCATCAAAATCATGATTGCTTTGGAAGAATCGTTCATTGCACCAAGATCTGCCGTATTAAATCCTGCTGTTCGAAGAGTTACCGACTGAAAAAGAGAAGCCAGTATTCTTTTTCCCATAGAAAATCCGGTAAAATCAATCAGAAAGAAAAAAACAGCCGGTAGTAAGATCAAAACAGCGGTGGTAACGAGGATAATCTTACTCTGCAGACGGTAACGTTTCAAGTTCCATTTGTTTGTGCAAAAATCATCCCATGTCAGAAATCCGATGCCACCGATCACGATCAAAAGCATGATCACAAGATTGATCAATGGATTGGCAATATATCCTGTCAGAGATGGAAATGTCTGTTCCGTCGTTCCAAGTATGTCAAAACCTGCATTGCAAAAAGCCGATACCGAATGGAAGACTGACATCCAGATTCCTTTCCATCCATAATCCCTGCAAAATACAGGAAGCATGAGAATGGCACCGACCAATTCGATCAGAAATGTTCCCTGTAGAATAAATTTCGTAAGCCGGACAATTCCACCTACCTTCGGTGCTGAAATTGCATCCTGCATCGTGCTCCGCTGCATTAACGAGATCTTTCTCCCCGATACCATTGAAAAAGATGCAACCACAGTGATGACTCCCAATCCACCGGTCTGGATCAGAAGTAAGATTACTGCCTGACCAAACGCCGACCAGTAGCTTCCTGTATCCACGACCACAAGTCCTGTCACGCAGACAGCTGATGTCGCAGTAAATAAAGTCTTATCAAACGGTGTCACAACTCCGGCAGAAGATGAGATCGGAAGCATTAAAATAATTGCTCCAAGTAATATCACACCTGCAAATCCAAATGCGATCATCTCAAACGATGACATTTTCTTTTTTTTACGTATAAGTTCCGGCATATCAGTTCTCCTTTTTTTCTGCTGCTTTCATTTTATTTGTGGAACTGCATATTATAAAGCTTTTCGTAAGTTCCCTTCCTGTCCATCAGTTCTTCATGTGTTCCTGATTCTTCGATACCATCCTCAGATAAAACAATGATCTTCTCTGCGTTTTTGATGGTGGAAAGCCTGTGTGCAATTACAAATGTGGTACGGTTTTTTGCAAGCTTCTCCAATGAATCCTGTACTACTTTTTCACTCTCATTGTCAAGTGCGGAGGTTGCCTCATCCATAAGCATTATCGGAGCATTTTTAAGGATTGCCCTTGCTATGGCTATACGCTGTCTTTGACCACCTGATACAGACATCCCCTTTTCACCAACAACTGTGTCATAACCATCTGTAAATTCTATTATAAACTGGTGAGCATTAGCCATCTTTGCAGCTTTAATAATCTCAGCTTCCGTGGCATCAAGCCTTCCCATTCTTATATTATCCATTATACTCATATTAAAAAGTATTGCATCCTGTGGAACAAGTGCAAAAAAGCTTCTGCCAGCCGCCAGACTTATATCATCAAGATTATTGCCGCACACTTCAATCATTCCACTGTCCGGCTTATAAAATCCCATAAGAAGCTTAGAAAGTGTTGTCTTTCCAGAACCTGAAGCACCTGTAACTGCCACGAACTCGCCTGACTTTATTCTTTCATTATAATTATCAAGAACTACAATCGGTGCATTATTTTCATCTTTTATATATGAAAATGTTAAATCACTTATCTTAACTGAATAATCAGCATTATTTAAAATTGTATTATGACCGCAAAAGTTGTTTATTTCATTAATTACAACATCCTCATTTATATCTTTATGATTTAGAATGTCCGATTTATTCAATTTTTTACTTTTATCCTCTGTTTCCTCATCAAGAAAATCAAATATATTCTGTGCATATGTCAGATACGCAATAAGCTCCGGAATATACTTTCCCATTTGCAGGAATTGTCTTGAAAAACGTCCATACATTGTATATATCGCCGCAATAGCACCAAGTGTTGTATAGCCCTTCTGCACGAATAATATTCCAAGTGCCAGAAATACAAGATTACATATAAGGTCAAAGCCTGTATTAGCACATTCAAGCAAAGATGAAAACATATTTCTTTTATCAGACTTTACAGCATACACATCTGCTTCTTCATTGTATCTGTCAACCGTCTTTCTGCCTGCCTCAAACATCCTTACCTGTATAATTCCCTGAATAAGATCTGTTATATGCTTTGTCATTATGCTGTTTGACTCAGACATTTTCTTACTTAAGCTTTTAAGCGGTCCAGTCAGAACCATCGTAACTCCTATCAGCACTGTATTTACAGCCACAAGACAAAGTGTAAGCTGCCAGCTGAGTGCAAACATAGGCACTAAGAATACAACTACCATCATAAATGGCATAACAACTCTTCTGAATCTTGAACCAAATATATCACCCATTCTTCCAAGGTCGAATGATACTTTTGATAACATTTCCCCACTATGGTGATTTTCATAATATTCACAAGGCAGCTTCATTTCGTGACTTAACACCTGTTCGTACAGCTTTCCATATATTCTCTTTGCTTCCACGTTATATCTTATGCAGGCAAATCTATATCCTAACAACACTATCACACCTGTTATGACTATTATTACGACAGAACTTATAAGCCTGTCCCACTCGCCTTTCTGTGCTATGTCAACAACTATCTTCATAAGAAATGCTTCCATAACTGAAAACATTGCAAATGTTATACTCATCCCTAATATTGAACCATAATACATAAAACGTCTTTTTCCCATAGTTCTCATAGTCCGTAAGAATAACTGCCATATTCCGGAATTCTTCTTATTATTATCCTTCTGCGTACATTTCTGCATATACCCCTCCTATATCAAGCAACTGTTTATGAGTTCCAGCCTCAACTATCCTTCCATGCTGAAGTACAATTATCCTGTCGGCGTCTTTTATTGTAGACAATCTGTGTGCAATCGTTATGCTTGTTTTTCCTTTGCATAACCTGTCAAGAGCATCCTGTATAAGCTGCTCTGTTCCCTCATCAATAGCAGATGTAGGCTCATCTAACAACAAAATTGGCGTGTCTTTTAATATTGCCCTTGCTATAGCAATACGCTGCCTCTGACCACCTGAAAGCTGGCTTCCACCCTCACTTATCACAGTTTCATATCCGTCAGTAAGTCCTTCTATGAAGTCGTGAATTCTTGCATCCTTACATGCATTAACAACTTCATCGTGAGTTGCATTAATATTTCCATACCTGATATTTTCCTCAATAGTTCCTGGAAATAAAAATGTATCCTGTGAAACAAGCGCCATATTTTCTCTTGCGCTTTCAATATTCCATTCATTAATATCCATTCCGTACAGCTTATATGTTCCATCACTGGCATGATATAAGCCGCATAACAGTCTGAAAATAGTAGTCTTTCCACCACCTGAACTTCCGACTATCGCTATATTTTCGCCATTTTTAATCTTAAAGCTGACATCATTAAGAACATTTTCGCCCTCTTTATATGCAAACTTTATATTGTCAAATTCTATAACGTAATCTACGTCTAAGCCGCTCTCGTCGGATACGCTATTAGCTATATTCGTTGCCTTGTAAGTCTTGTCCCCAAAATGCTCATCTTTAGCCGAAAGTATTCCTTCAAGCCTTCCTATACACACCATACAGCCTGTTGCATCAACTATGGCAAACGGAATTCCTATAATCGACTCAACAAACTTTTCCAGAATAACGACAAAACCAACAAGCTCTCCAACTGTAAGCTGTCCACTTCTTACAAGCCATATGCTTAAAAATGCACATAATATAGAAGGAATCCATTGTATGAGTCTTCTTATAACTATCGCCGTATTACTTATGCCTGTTCTTATCTGCTCTGTTTCCACAAGCTCCTCTGATGCATTATGCATTCTGTTTTCAAAATACTTCTGTAATCCAAAGGCTTTTATTATCTGATACCCCATTATAGCTTCATGATCAATCCCAAGCATTGCATCAACCTTTAAACGATATACCTTTGACACATCACGCATTTTCTTCACAAGAATATTTGACAGCCATATTACAAGTGGATAACTCACAACAACTGCAACAAAAAGCACTACATTTATCCTTCGCACATAATTGGCATATATAAGTGCTGCCGTAATATTTGTTATAATTGTTGCAAAATGCTCTGTCAAAAAGTTTTCCGCTTCTGCTATATCTGAATTCACCTTATTAATTATTGTTGCTGTACCTGCATTATCATAATATGAATAATCTATCCGGTATAACTTGCAGCTTATCTGTTTTCTGTATGAATTAATAACCCTTACCGCATATTTAAGTGAAAGCCTGCTTCCTGCAAAGGAAAGTACAAAGCCTGATAATGTCAGATATATAAACTTCTCAATAATACTGCCAATATCAACAGCTTCGCCTGACAGCATATAATCTATGTTGACACTTATTATCTTATTGGCACTCACAATTATCTCATTCACAACAGCATTAAGAAGCAGTGCTATAATTATCAGATACGAATACCTGAGCATATTTTTTATAAAATTATTTGCTTTAAGATTAAACTTCTGATTCATATGTTATCAACCTCTTATTATGATTTAACTATAACTTATTCTTGCACAAAATTTTATTTTTTTCATTAAATATTATTGCTTTTATGACATATAATTTATAAAATTATGCTATATCAATTATAACTTGATTAAACCACTCAAGAATGGAGATTACTATGCCTCTTCCACTTAAACCCGGAGAAAATATTTATATAGACCACAAAATAAAAGAAGCAAGCTACACAATGCCAGCAATGCAGGCAGCACATGACCACTACACCATCGGTTATATGGTATCAGGTGATCGAAGATGGATTGCAACTGATAACATACGTGTATGCCACGCCGGCGATTTTGGGATTGCTAAACCTGAGGTTTATCACAGGAACTGTCCTATATCGGATGTTCCTTATGACAGATATGTAATAAAAGTTCGTACAGAAGTATTTGAACCTATTATTGAAATAATCGGACATACTCAATTAGATATTCTTTGTCGCAATTATCTACATTTTACCAAAGCTTCACAGGATGAAATACAAAAAATGTGTGATGAAATGTTATACGAATACGAACGAAATTCTGACCACTCACAACTTCTTCTTCAGGGAATGTTTTATAAACTATTCTTCTATGTATATGAGCATCATATTTCAAGTGACTCAGATAACAATACTTTATATCTGAAAAGATTCGATGACAGAATTCAGAAGGCTATGATATATGCTGAAAATAATCTTGAATATGGTGCCAGCCTGCAGAATGTGGCAGACTTTGCCTGTCTTTCTCCATCACATTTTTCAAGACTTTTCAAAGCTGTAACTGGTTCATCATATACTGAATATATAACAGCGGTTCGATTACAACACGCAAAGATTCTTTTAGAAATCGGGGAAATATCTATAAGTGCGGTTGCAAACAAAGTCGGCATATCTAATGCAAGCTACCTTAGTGCACTGCTTAAGAAGCATTATGGTATCACACCGACACAGATAAAGAGAAATGCATATAGAAACGATTGCACAAAATATAATAACAGAATTAAAAATAGCTGATATCTTATAAATGTAACTATCCACATCGTCCAATCTGTAACCTGACTTTGTAAACTGTCACATCTTATATAAGATACCAGCTATTTTTAATTATAACACATCAACCTGCTTAAGCAGCCTTCTCTGAGTTCTTCTCACTCTTTGCATAGCTCTTAGCTGAGTTAACAACAATGATAAGACCAAGTACAATAAGAAGAATTGCTATTATAAGCTGAAGTCCATTTGCTATGAACACCTTACCCCATGTAGTAGTACCTGCTGGGATTGTAACTGATGCTGCGTTCTGGATAGCCTTAACCATAGCTATTGTACGCTGTACAAGTGCTGTAAATGTTACACAGAGCATAATGATAAGAGGTGGGAAGAGCATCTTGTTGCTGCGTCCTGTAACCTTTAAGAATACGCAGAGTGTTATAAGAACAAGTGCACTTAATAACTGGTTAGCTGAACCGAATAATGGCCAGATGTTAGCATATCCAATCTTTGTAAGTACGAAACCACAAAGAAGTGTTACGATTGTTGAGAAATATGTATTGCAAAGTAACTTTCTCCAGCCTTCTGCATGTTCCATATCATCTACGCTGAAAAGCTCCTGGAAGCTCATACGTCCGATACGTGCAACTGCATCAAGTGATGTAAGGGCAAGTGCTGATACACACATTGTCATAAATACTGTTGCGAAATGTACTGGAACACCAAACATTTCAAAGAAACCTGCTACACCACGGCTGAATATCTGGAATGGAGTACCTGCTGCAGCTGTACCATCAGCGGCTGCGGCTGCACCTGCTACACAAAGAGCAAGAACTGCAAGTAAGCTTTCAAGTACCATAGCACCATAACCAACCTTAAGCATATCCTTTTCATTCTCTACTGTCTTAGAAGATGTACCAGATGAAACAAGGCTGTGGAAACCTGAAACAGCACCACATGCAACTGTTACAAAAAGGATAGGGAACATTGTTCCAAGCTTAGCATTGTTAAATCCTGTGTATACAGGAAGGTTCATAGATGGATGGGCAACTACAAGACCAAGTGCTGCTCCAACTATCATAGCGATAAACATAAATGTTGTCATGTAATCTCTAGGCTGCTTCATAAGCCACATTGGCATAACTGCTGCAAAGAAGATATATACGAATGTGATATAGCTCCATGCATTCTTACCTAAGATGATTGGACAGAAGTTACCAATTACAAATGAAGCAACAATAAATGCAATACCAACTACTGCTTCTTTCCAGCCTGAAAGATTAAACTTCTTCTGGATAAGACCAAATACTACTGCAAATACCATAAACATAATTGATACTGTACCAGCAGAACCATTAGTTGAAGCTGCTGGTGCTAACTGTGATGCTCCATCAACTACTGTATATGCATTAAATGTACCTGCAACCATATCAGCAAATGCTGCAATAACGATAAGTGTAAATAACCAGCAGAAAAGTAAGAAAATCTTACGTCCAAACTTACCAATATATTTCTCAATGATCATACCCATTGACTTACCTTCGTTCTTAACTGAGGCATATAAAGCTCCGAAGTCTGTTACAGCACCAAAGAATACACCACCGATAAGAATCCAGAGTAATACTGGTAACCATCCAAATGCTGCTGCCTGAATAGCACCTGTTACAGGACCTGCACCAGCGATTGATGAGAACTGATGACTAAATACAGTCCATCCTTTGGTTGGAACATAATCTTTTCCATCATTGTACTTTACGGCAGGTGTTTCTGCCTTAGGGTCTATACCCCACTTGTTTGCTAACCAACGACCATATACCATATAGGCACCAAATAATATAACAGCCGCGATTAAAACGATTACTAAAGTGTTCATAATGTCACTCTCCTATATATAATATTAGCTGAGCAAATAAATATTCCCAGCCTATTTCACTAGCCAAATACAATGAACGCAGAAAAACGGAAATTAAAAATAACTAATTCCATAATGCAAAAAACCTTCGCCTCTGCACATATCTTAACGATATTGTACAAAGACGAAGGTAAATTACATTACTTCCGCGTTACCACTTTGCTTGCCGGATAAATCCGACCTCTCTACTGCCACACATATGGCATGCCCTGTTAACGATGGGTACCGGTTCTGACTACTAAATTAATATCTTTCACCAAAACTGCTTGCAGGTGAGGGCTTATCTATTCCTTGCTACCGTTTCTCATCAACCAACGGCTCTCTGTAGGCGGTGATATAAATAAATCATTTCCTGTTCTTCGCATTTGACTATTGAATTAAGTAATAAGATAATCTCTTCATTTTAATTTGTCAATAAAAAATTTAATTATTTTTTTGTATTTTTAATGTATTTTTAATTTGACTACATTTCTACTATATCTTTACTGTAACATTTATTATGTCTGAATGTCTTTAAAACATCCATTATCTGCTATATAAGGTTGCCCCATTATCATTGCCACCATAAACATAGGCATAATTTGTCATAAAATATTGTGCAAAAATATAAAAAAGCCACCTTTAACGGTACAACCCGCTAAAAGTGGCAGCTTTTTATACTACTTCATAAGCTTAAATGCACTGACTAATTCTTTTAATCTGTCCGCCTGTGAAGCAAGTTCCTCACTACTTGCAGAGCTTTCCTCAGCCATAGCTGTATTCTCTTCTACTACAGCTGCTATCTGGCTTGCAGCTTCTGATACCTGCTTTAATGATTCAGCCTGCTGTTCTGAAGCAACTGAAATCTGCTCGATATTCTCGACAAGTTCTTTAGTCTTATCAACTGATTCCATAAGCTTAGCAGCTGCATCATCAACCATTCCCTTGCCTTCTTCAACTGCATTAATTGCCTGAACTATAAGTTCACCAGAGTTCTTAGCTGCCTCTGCACTCTGTGCCGCAAGATTACCAACCTGTGTTGCAACAACTGCGAAGCCTCTTCCTTCTTCACCTGCCCTTGCCGCTTCAATCGAAGCGTTAAGTGCAAGAAGGTTAGTGCTTGAAGCAATCTCATCAATTGTATTAATGATACTGCTGATATGCTTAGAATTCTCTGTGATAACTTCCATAGCATGAACTATCTGCTGAACCTGATTATTACTTTCAATAATCTGGTCACCAACAGCTTTAGCCATTTCATTAGCCTTATTAGCATTATGTGCATTCATATCAACCTGATCTGCTACATTAGCAATTGTACTCTGTAATTCCTGTACTGAACTTGCCTGATCTGTTGCACCCTCTGTAATTGCCTGTGCACCATCTGAAAGCTGGCTCGCATTGGAAGCTACCATATCTGCAACACCATTAATCTCTGAAAGAGTTGATGAAAGATCTGTTATAACCTTTACTAAAGCAACTTCTATATCCTTAAAGTCACCGACGTGTTCTACATTAGGTGATATATTAAAGTTACCACCTGCCATCTCTTTTAAACCTCGTGTTAAATCTTTAATTATTGCACTTAATCTTCCCGCCATATTGTCAAACGTCTCAGCAAGATGACCAATTTCATCATTATAATTCTTCTTAATATTAACCGAGAAATCTCCCCTTGCAAGCTGGTCAGCTACTGCAACTACATCATCTATAGGCTTAATATATTTCTTAATAAGCTTATTGCTGATAACAATTATAATTGCCAGAGTTATAAGAGAAATAACAATCATAAACACTACAAGAATAATCGTATTACGCTCAAGATCTGTCTTATTTAATGCACTTGCTGCCCACCAGGTCTGGTTAACAGCTTTAATAGGCGCATAATATCTTTCAACCTTAGAACCATCATCCTTCTTAGTTGTTACGCTGAAACTTTTTCCTGTATCAATGCCCTTCTGTATCTTGGCATATTCTTTAGCTGGTAAAACATCGCTTAACTTCCTGCCAACATATTCATCTGATTCGCTGTCATATATAAATGTACCATCACCCATAAGTACATCTACATACATTGTTTTGTACTTATCGTCTGTTGAACGGAGTCCGCTGAATGTATCAACATTAATATCTACAAGAATTACACCCTGTGTCTTACCATGATATACAATTGGAAAAGAGGCACTTACCATATTGATGCCCTGATCCTTATATGGACTTGTAAAACTGCTCTGCTGTGATGCTGCAGCATTCTTGTAATAGTCCTTTGAGCCATAGCTTGAATACTCACCATAGCTTTGTACCTTTCCACTCTGTGCATCTGATTCACTTACATAGATTGTATAATCTTTAATAGCAGGGTCAAAAGCGTTAGGCTCAAAAAATACACCAACACCTGCAATGCCTTCACTAGATGTTACAGATGTATTGGCTACACTGATCATAAACTGCTCAATCTCTTTGTTCATCTTCTGTAACTGCACATCATATACTTCACTCTTAACTGTCTCTCCAGTATATCCGTTCTTAGCATAATCATCATAACGTTCAGTAATATAATTCTGAAGAATATTAGCAGCATCTGAAGCTCTGTCAAGTACCTCCTGTACCGATATACCATTCTGCTGTGCAATTCCATCAAACTCACCACTTATACTACTATTCATAAACTTAGCTGCAATTGTTGCACTAATTGCAATCATAACTGTAAGGCAGGCTACTAATAGTATACCCACTGCTACTGAAATCTTATAGGTCAGCTGTTTATTTCTGAACCACTCGACTGCAGAATTTTTCTCTGTGTGATCTTTGCTCATATTTTTCCTCCGTTCTTCGACACATTAAATATTCAATTGTTCGTATCTTATTAGATATATACTATCACTATGCATTTACAATATCAATCTATTTATTAAGTTTTTCTAAAATTTTGCTAAGATTCGCTAAGATTTTGTAAATTTTAAGCTTTTCACTACTTTTTTGCAACACTTTTTATCAATACATAAATTGCTTAGCAAATATAGCAATTCTAGTACATCAGTAATTGGCAAAATTTAATTTTTATGTTTATATCATTATATTTTTTTAGTTTTTTAATGTTTTTTTAATCATATTTAGTGTTTCTTTATGTCTTCATTGACATCTCTCTTCTATAAGACTATAATTTTTATTAATAGAAACGTGAATATATATTTTACGATATCATTATTTAAGGAGCGTGATTCCAATGAAAAATATTAAGGTTCGCACAAAGCTTACTATTATAGTAGCTTTAGTACTTGTGCTTGTGGCTTCTGAAAGCTTTATATCTATTCAGAATATGAACCAGTTAAAAAACAAGGCACTTGATACTATGGACACATCATCAAGACAGAACTATGATGATTCTATTAAAGAACAGGTAAGTGTCGTCATCTCTCTGTTATCTGAAATCAATAATGAGTATAAGGCTGGCAGATACAGCCTTGATGAAGCTAAGAAGATAGCTGCTGATGAAATACGTCAGATGCGCTACGGCAATGGTGGATATTTCTGGGTTGACCAGTCCGATGGTAAGAATATTGTTCTGCTTGGGAATTCAACTGAGGGTACTAACCGTATGAATACCAAAGATGCTGAGGGTTACCAGATGGTCAAGGAAATAATACGTGTGGCAGTCCAGGATGGTGGTGGTTATACAGATTATGTATTTCCTAAAGAGGGAGAAACAGAACCTTCACCAAAGCGTTCTTACAGCGAATACTTCAAACCTTTTGACTGGGTTGTTGGTACTGGCAACTATACTGATTACATAGACACTGCTATTGCACAGCAGGATGAGGAATTCACCAGCTATGCTTCAAGCAAAGCTATTTCACTTATTTTATGCAGCGTATGTATGCTTATTGTTGTTGCTATACTCGTTGCCCTCATCGCAATTGATATTACTAAATCATTAAGAAAAATAAAAGAACAATTCGAAGTAATTGCTGGCGGTAATTTTGCCACAAAAATGCAACAGCCTATGCTTAAGCGTAAGGATGATTTCGGACAGCTAGCCAGTGCACTTGAAACCATGCGCGAATCTGTACGAAGCCTGTTAGCTCAGGTAAAAAGCGAGGCTGCCAATATTGATAAGGTTGTAGAAACAATTGATACTAATGTATACAATCTTAACGCAGAAATTGAAGACGTATCAGCAACAACAGAAGAGCTCGCTGCAAGTTCAGAGGAAACTGCCGCATCTGCTGAACAGATTAACGGAATGACACAGCAGATTGAAGAAGCTGCAAGGGAAATTGCCATAAGGGCACAGGATGGTGCAACTGAATCCCAGGATATCCATAAACGTGCTTTAAAGACTAAGGATGATACTGTAGAAAACCGTCAGAAGATTAAACAGATGATGGCTGACATCAGAGTAAATCTTGAGCAGGCTCTTGAAGATGCCAAGGTAGTTGACCAGATTGGTGTACTTGCTGACTCTATCCTGAATATTACTGCACAGACTAATCTGCTTGCCCTTAACGCTTCTATTGAAGCTGCAAGAGCTGGTGAGGCCGGTAAAGGCTTTGCAGTTGTTGCCGAGGAAATCCGTGTATTAGCTGAACAGTCTAAAGATGCTGTAGCCAACATTCAGGCTGTTACAGAAAATGTAAACAAAGCTGTAGGCAACCTGACCAACGATTCTAACCGCCTGCTTGATTTCGTTGACACTGATATTGTTGAATGTCTTAACGGATTTGAGAAGATGGCTGATGACTATAATATGGATGCTTCCAACATTAACGATCTTGTATCTGATTTCAGTGCAACATCAGAAGAGCTCGTTGCATCTATAAGCAATATCACTCAGTCTATAGATGGAATCACCGCTGCTTCTAATGACAGTGCAACTGGAACAACCAACATCGCACAGAAGACAGTCGTAATCGTAAAAGGCTCAGAAGCTGTTATGAATGGAGCTAAAACCGCAGAAGCCTCTGCTGCTGAACTTCGTAAGAATGTTAATAACTTTGTTATTGATTAATTTTATATATTTCATTCCTCTGTTTTATTCGTTTATATTTATCCCTAACATACAGATATGCCCGGCTTCATAACAATATGAAGCCGGGCATTATTAATCATTTTTATTTATTGCTTAGTTCTTATCGCTTAATTCATGCTTTTTACGCATTCTTCTTTCTTGTTACAGCAGCAATACCTGCTAATGCAATTGCCATCACACACATAACAGCATACAATGCTATAGGCGAGCTGTCTCCTGTCGCTATGCTGCCTGTTGCTGAATTATCAGCATAATCTGCTATTACAACTGCATATTCAGATGCGTGACTAAAGTTAAGAGATATGTTACCATCTGCATCTATTGTACCTGCATTCTGGAATATCATTCTGCCTGTGCTGTCATAATAATAGAGATTGCCATATTTGCCAGCATATTCACTTCCTATATTATATGTAAGACTTGCCTTGAATCCAAAATCTCCACTATACGCAAGTGAAATCTGCTTAACTGGGTTATTGCCAGCAAGCTCCGATATAACATCATCTGGTATTGCATCAGAGTCTGTATCTACCGCAAGGTTAATATCCTTTAGGTTATCAGCCTGAATATTATTTCCGTTGATAGTCCATTTATAACCATTCATATCAAGAACAATATCAACATCCTTACCCTTGGCTGCTTCTAACACATCCTTTGGTGCAACTGTTGCATCTGACATATCAACTGTATAAGTATCTCCAGCCTTGGCAGTATTAATTGCAGCTACAGCTTCCTGTATCTTATCAGATGATAACTTAGTTCCTTCATTGTTGCCTTTGTTTCCATCAGTTGTTGTCTGATTATTATCACCTGTACTGCCATTGTTGTCATCAGTAGGTGGAACAGAATCGTCTACTTCAGCAAGTGCCTCGAAATAATAACTTCCAGTATCTGTATTAATGATATATCCATTCTTTATAAGTTCATCTAATTCTTCAGTTTTAATCCACTTTACATTCTTAACTCCAGGAATTACTGTTGGAAGTTCAATCTTCTGTCCTTTTTTAACAAATGATGTTTCTTTATATAAACACTTTGAACCAACATCTGGCGAATATGAATACACATATTTTTCTACGATATTGGTATTATAATTTGCCAAAAACGTTGTATTATTACTAACTATAGTATCTGAATCTGGATAGCCAACCATTGTCCAGCCTGTGATTTTTGCATCATCAAATTTAACACCGGTATCAAGCTCCTCTAATGCCTTACTTAGCTTAGTTCTTCGTGGAACTTCTATTGTTTTGATTTCCCATTCCATATCTGCGTTAATATAACTGAACATAACATTTACATTTGGCTGAACAAATGTACCGTTTTGTGTTACATTGAAATAATAATCATACATTAATGGAAGTTCTCTTCCACTTGTTTGTCTTTCAGTAGATGTATACAACATATTATTATATACATCACGAGCCTCTATACTTGAAACATACCATTCACATGGATAATCGTTTTCTGTAATAGTATATGTATATTCGTATTTACTTGTTCCTTCAACATTCTGCATATAGCAGTATACATCGCTTTGAGAAGACAATTCAGAATTTACGTTTTTTAATACCATTTTAACAGAACTTACACCAGTATCATCAGTTATATCTGCTGTGAATTTCACCTGATCTCCTGCTGTAAATGTCTGACCTGCCTTATCCATAGAAAAGCTGTTAAGCTTTGGTACATTTTTCTCATTTACTACATAGTTGTCGTTCTGTACAGTTACCTTGCAATCCCTTGCTGAATTCTTCTCTGCACGGTTACCAGTTACATCTTTCACATTTATACCATTAATATACCACTCACCAGTTACAATATTATCTGGAAGCTCCCATGAACCTATATAACAGCCATTAGCAGAATCCCATTGCAGATACATAGAATGTGATGTGTTTCTTTCTTCTACATTAACTTGAAATTCTACGTAACAAGTGTCTTGTAAAGCAGAATTATCAGTTGCACCTATTGTAACGTGAAGTGTATCTCCCGGTTTTACTGTCTGTCCATTTTCCTTTAACTTAACAGATGTAACCACTGGTTTCTCGTTATCACTACGAGTTATATTTACCCAGTATAAAGCAGATGAGGCTGTTACATTTAATACATCTGGTGTGCTTGAAAGCACTGGCGAACTTGAATTTCCTGCTTTATCTGTTACTGTAAGAGTGTCGATGAAGACCTTTCCATCAGTAAGTTCAGCATCAGAAACCTTTACTGCATACTCATAGCTTTTAGCTGCTTCGTTATACTGTAAGCTGCCATCAGCATATGAATAGTAATAAGTCGTATTATTACCTTCTGATTCCAAAACCATCCTCACGTCCTGAATACCCGAATCAGAATCATAAGCCTTGATTGCAATCTTAAATGTGTCATCATCTCCTACATTCTGCCCCTGCTTATCAATCGAAATACTTTCGACTACAGGTGCCGTTGTATCAAACTGTTCTGATGCGGCAGCTACATTTGCTTCCTGTGCCTGTGCTGTCCTGATACCTGCATTTGTGCCACCACTAAACAAGGCAGCAAGCATTGCGGCAGAAACTGTCACTGTTGCCAGCTTCTTTATAAATTGTCTTTTCATACACATTTCCTCCTTCTATAAGCGGATACCTTTTATTCAACTGCCTTATTAATACTATATCAACCACCTGATTAATACTATATTAATCACTTGTCTAACACTATATATTCAGCCAGTTAAAATGAAAGATTCTCACTTATTCTTTCTGTAAATTAGTAGTTCAGATATTCATCATCAGAAATTCCTGTAAATATCCGCTACTATTGTACCCCCCCCCTAAAAAATTTTTTCAATAGCTGTGTATGTAAATTGATGATGTAAATTCTTATAATAACTTCCCATTTATGAAGATCGGGAACTCCTTTTTACTGGATATTAAATTCAAAATTTATTTTAATATCATTCTTATCAAATTTTCCGTATAAATTTCCCTTAACCCTGCTATTACTTTCTCCACAAATAGAGCCAAACTAGGACCAATCGATAAAACAAATGCCGGAAACCCGCATAAATACAGGCTTTCGGCATTTTAATCCGTTACTATGAAATACCTTTGTATATTCCGCTACAAATTGAACAAATCCGCGTGTGTTCCGGTATCAACTAAAGTCAATGTTAGAACATCATTCTCCTTAAGATAAATCAATAACCAATCCGGCTGAATGTGACATTCCCTGAACCCCTGGTATTTCCCTTTTAGTTCATGGTCACGATATTTCTCTTCGAGAGG
>OGKW01001264.1_pt1 | contig 15473 bp, 13 predicted proteins | sample 1572601 | NCBI WGS metagenome assembly OGKW01 (sample SAMEA2581875, study PRJEB24529) | metagenome | biome: Human gut stool | place: China | collected 2011
ATCTTGTTGAGGATATAGTCAATATCAGCAATAAAATGATAGAAAACAAGAGTATTGCCCAGAATCTTAAGAATAGTACTAACATATTTGCAAAGTTCTGATTGCAGGAATTGCATAGGAATAAAGCTATGTTTACTATTTACGGTTTACAATTTATATCTGAAAGATATTTGACATTTTTATATTTTTTTAATAATATTATATTATATGCGATTTTTGCATAAGAATATTAAGAAAGAGAGAAAGAGTATGAACGAAAAGAAAGAGTTCAAGCCTTATATTCCAGCTGATAAGGTTATGCCTGAGTTAACAGTTACATCTGTTATTATAGGTGTTTTATTAGCTATATTATTTGGCGGTGCTAACGCATATTTAGGACTTAGAGTTGGTATGACAGTTTCTGCATCCATACCAGCAGCGGTTATCTCAATGGGAATTATACGCTTTATATTAAGAAGAGATTCCATATTAGAGAATAACATGGTCCAGACTATTGGCTCTGCTGGTGAATCAGTTGCAGCAGGTGCTATATTTACACTTCCAGCATTATTTATGTGGGCGCAGGAGGAAGGTACAGCTATGCCTTCTTTAGTTGAGATAGCGCTTATTGCATTAATCGGTGGTTTCCTTGGAGTATTATTCATGATTCCACTTCGTAGTGCATTGATAGTCCAGGAGCATGGTGTGTTACCTTATCCAGAAGGACAGGCATGTGCTGAGGTATTAGTTGCAGGTGAAGAAGGTGGTGCTAAGGCTGGCACAGTATTTGCAGGTCTTGGTATTGCTGCTGTTTATAAGTTTATAGCAGATGGACTTAAGGTGTTCCCAAGTGAGGTTGATTTTACAATTAAACCATATAAGGGTTCAGCAGTAGGTGCAGATGTATTACCTGCACTTTTAGGAGTTGGTTATATATGTGGACCTAAGGTATCATCATACCTTCTTGCAGGTGGTTCTGTTGCATGGTTTATGATTATGCCATTAATCGCATTATTCGGTGGAGATAATATCATTGGACCAGCACTTATTCCAGTTTCACAGATGAGTCCATCACAGATATGGTCTAATTATGTACGTTATATTGGAGCCGGTGCAGTTGCAGCTGGTGGTATTTTAAGCTTAATTAAGTCATTACCACTTATTGTAAGGACATTTAAGCAGGCACTTAAGGGATATGGTAAGAAGGCAGATGGAGTAGAATCAAGATTAACTAAGGATATTCCTATGATGTTTGTTGTATTAGGAATCGGAGTACTTGCTATTATTATGTGGTTAATCCCAGCTATTCCTGTAAATCTTCTTAGTGCAATTATCATTATCATATTTGGTTTCTTTTTTGCAACAGTATCATCTCGTATGGTTGGATTAGTAGGTAGTTCCAATAACCCTGTATCAGGTATGGCTATTGCGACACTTCTTATTTCATCAGCGATTCTTAAAGCAACAGGTACTGTTGGAATGAAGGGTATGGTTGCTGCTATAAGTATCGGTTCTGTAATATGTATAATTGCAGCTATAGCAGGAGATACATCACAGGATTTAAAGACAGGTTATATAGTAGGTGCAACACCTTACAAGCAGCAGGCTGGTGAACTTATTGGTGTAGCTGTATCAGCTATTACAGTTGGTGGAGTACTTTATTTACTTAATGCAGCATGGGGCTATGGTTCAACAGAATTACCAGCACCACAGGCAACTCTTATGAAGATGGTTGTTGAAGGTGTTATGGGTAACAGCCTTCCATGGTCACTTGTATTTGCAGGAGTTGCAATTGCAATAGTAGTTGAGATTCTTCAGATACCTGTGCTTCCATTTGCAGTAGGACTTTACCTTCCAATCTATTTAAGTACACCTATTATGGTTGGTGGACTTGTAAGACTTTACTTTGATAAGAAGAAAGGTATTACAGAAGAAGAGCGTAAGGCTAAGGTTAATCAGGGAATACTTTATTCATCAGGTCTTATTGCCGGTGAAGGACTGGTTGGTATCCTTTTAGCGGTATTCGCTATTATTCCTGTTGGTGCAGATACTCTTGGCGATGTTATTAATATATCAAAGATTATTAATCTTGGTAATATCGGAGGACTTGTATTCTTTGCATGTCTTGTTGCAACATTAGTAGCATTTATTAACAAAAAAGAAAAGAAGACAAAATAATAAATAATATGTTATAATGAGTCTGCCGGTTATTTTGCCGGCAGATTTTTATTTTCTAGGATTAAAGGAGAAGGCTTGATTTATGGCTAAGCAGAAGGATAATTACTTAGACTATGTTCCAAAGCATAATTCGTTGTTCGAATGCAGGGAAAACAAAAAAGGTCATGTAGAAGTCAAAGTACACAATAAGGGGATTTTTAACAGAATAGCGCAGCTTATTGCACGAAAGCCCAGATATAGTTACATCGAACTAGATGATTTCGGTACATTTGTATGGCATAGCATAGATGGTGTAAGAAGTATTTATGATATAGGACAGCTTGTGAAAGAGCATTTTGGAGATAAAGCGGAGCCGCTGTATGAGAGATTGTGTTATTTTATAAAGCTGCTTCATAAGAATCAGTTTATTGTATATATGAACAAGATAAATAAGTAGCTAAATAGGCAAATAAATAAGCAGATAAACAAATGAATAAAATAGATTTGTAGATTATAAATATTTTAAAGGAGACATTGTTATGAGAGTATTATCTGAATTAGAACCTAAAAATGTATTTTCTTTTTTTGAGGATATATGTAATATCCCACATCCATCATATAAGGAAGAAAAAATCAGCAATTATCTTGTTGATTTCGCTAAGGAAAGAAAGCTTGAATATTATCAGGATTCACTTAACAATGTAATCATAATAAAGGAAGCCTCAAAGGGTTATGAGGATGCAGCACCTATAATACTTCAGGGACATATGGATATGGTATGCGAGAAGACACCTGATTGTGATAAGAATATGGATGAGGATGGACTGGATCTTGAGGTAAATGGTGATTTCATATCTGCTAAGGGAACAACGCTTGGTGGTGATGATGGAATAGCTGTTGCCTATGCACTTGCAATACTTGATGACGACAGTATCGCACATCCACGTCTTGAGTTCGTGTGTACAGTATCTGAGGAAGTAGGCATGGAAGGTGCTTCTTCCATAGATGTATCTATGTTAAAGGGCAAAAAGCTTCTTAATATGGATAGTGAAGAAGAAGGAATCATGCTTGCAAGCTGTGCAGGTGGCTGCAGTAGCAGAGTTACACTAAAGCTTGATAAAAATAAGGTTACTGGAACAAAGCTTAGTATTACTTTATCAGGACTGACAGGAGGCCATTCAGGTGTTGAAATAGATAAAGGCAGAGGTAATGCGAATGTTCTTATGTCAAGAATATTAAGGGATGTTATCACAGACAATAATGTATATCTTGCAGCGTTTAACGGTGGAAGAAAGGATAACGCTATTCCAAGAGAATGTATGGCTGAGATTGTTGTAGCAGCAGACAAGACAGCAGAGGTTAAAGCAGCTATTGAGAATGCAGCAAAAGAGATAAAAGAAGAGTTTGCTACATCTGATGCAGACTTAAAGTGTGTTGTAGATATATCAGAGGGCTGCAGCACAGAGGCAGTAACATATGAAGATAGCACAAGGGCAGTTTCACTTATACAGGCATTACCTAACGGAATAATGAGAATGAGCCAGGATATAGATAATCTTGTGGAAACTTCGCTTAATCTTGGTGTGATTTCACTAGATGAATCAGGTATATGTCTTAGATTCTCACTTAGAAGTTCTGTAGGGGCTGCTTTAAAGAATCTTAAGAGCCAGATCAAATTCATTAGTGAAGCATTCAGGGCAAATGCTGAATTTACAGGTGAATATCCAGCATGGGAATATAAGAAGGATTCTAAGCTGCGTGATGACATGGTAAGGATATTTGAACAGATGTATGGTAAAAAGCCAACTATCGAGGCTATTCATGCAGGTGTTGAATGTGGTATACTTGCAGGCAAAATAGAAGGACTTGACTGCATATCAATGGGACCTGATATTTTTGATATTCATACAACTGAGGAACACTTAAGCATATCTTCAACTAAGAGAATGTATGAATATATACTTAATGTAATAGCTTGTAAATAATAATACAATAAAGAAGCACATTGAAGCAGGGTGAGTCTATGTATAATATATCAAAGGTGCCAGTTATATTTATGTCATCAATGTCTGATAATATGAACATAGTTATGGCTATTAATATGGGTGGAGATGACTTTATTGTAAAGCCCTTTGATATCAATGTGCTTATAGCTAAGGTGCAGGCAATGCTAAGACGGACATATTCATTTGCAGAGAGTACGAATATCATAGAACATAACGGCTGTATACTTAACCTGAATGACCAGACATTTATGTATAATGGGAAAAGGATTGAACTTACTAAGAATGAGTACCGTATACTGCAGAGTCTTCTTGAGAATATCGGTAAAGTAGTTTCGCGTGATAATATTATGATGAAGCTTTGGGAAAGTGATGACTTTATTGATGATAACACGCTGACTGTTAATGTTACAAGATTAAGGAAAAAGCTTGAACAGGCGGGGCTCATAGATTATATAAAGACTAAAAAGGGAACCGGATATATTATTGAGTAGTATCCTTATATATCAGACAGCAGGGCTGATAGAAAGAGATGTAAGATGAGATTGCTATTTTTATATTTAAAGAATAAAAAGAGTAATATAATACAGGTTGTACTTGTTTATGTAGTGCTTCTGCTTGTGATATGGTTATACAATCTTCCATATTATGAGGCGTTTTCGTTTGGAATAGAATTATATGGTGCGCTATACATAGTATATCTTATATATGACTATTCGGTGTTTGCTGACAAAATAAGGACACTTGAAAGAAATATAAAGACAGATGATATACAGAATATAGCATTGCCGGATAAGAAGAATGATGTTGAGGCGTTGTATGCTGATATTATTATAAAACTACAGGAACAGAAAAGAAAACAATATGATGCCGGTGTAGAAGCATCAAGAAATCTCAAAGATTACTATGCATGCTGGGCACATCAGATTAAAACTCCTATTGCCGCAGCAAAGCTGATAATCCAGTCACTTGATGATGTAGTAAGAAATCTTGAGAATAATTCATTGGGCAATTCCTATGATGAGAGTTATGATGATTTAAAAAACAATCAGAGTAATGAAAAAAATGGTGATAATGATTTAGAAAAGCTTAACAGGAAGTTAAATGAGCTTAGCCATGAAATGTTCAGGATAGAGTTCTATACGGATGCAGTTATGGATTATCTGCGGCTTGAAGATATTTCTTCAGATTATGAATTCAAGCTGTGCAGATTGGATACGGCAGTAAAAAAGGCGGTTAAGAAGTTTGCACCACAGTTTATCGGAAGGCATATTTCACTACATATTGAGCAGATTGAAGATTCAGTATGTACGGATTCCAAATGGCTTGGCTTTATTATAGAGCAGCTTATATCCAATGCAGTCAAATATAGTAAAGATGGAGGAAGTGTAAGAATATATACTCTCCATGGCAGTGATGGTATAAAAAAGGATTCAAAAGATGATTCCCTGCAGCTTGTGATAGAAGATACAGGAATAGGCATAAGTGAAGAGGATATTCCAAGAATAATGGAAAGAGGCTTTACAGGATATAATGGCAGGCTTGATAAGAAATCGTCAGGAATAGGTTTGTATCTGTGCAGAAAGGCAGCAGACAGGCTTGGATTTGTGATAACCTATGATGCCAGTTATAAGAATGGCACCAGAGTTTTGCTTGATATGACACAACGTTATACAAAGCATGAATAAACCTTACATTATTGTAAGAAATGAAAATGAAATGTAAGCTATATCAATGGCTGTGCATTTCATTTTTTTATATACTCTGTAATGTAATGAGCGTAAAGGAAAAACAAAGAGTAAAATATAATGTAAAGAAAGGCTGGTGCTAAAATGGCATTATTAGAGGTGAAAAATTTAAAAAAGGTATATACAACAAGATTCGGTACTAATCAGGTAAATGCCTTATCAGATGTTAATTTCAGTGTTGAGAAGGGTGAGTATGTAGCGATTATGGGTGAATCAGGCTCAGGAAAAACAACGCTTCTTAATATTCTTGCTTCACTCGATAAACCGACGAATGGCGAGATACTTCTTAATGGAAAGAATACAGTACAGATAAAGGATAGAGAGCTTTCTGCCTTCAGAAGAGACAATCTTGGTTTTGTGTTTCAGGATTTCAATCTGCTTGACACATTTACTATAAGGGATAATATATTTCTTCCGCTTGTTCTTTCAGGGAAAAAATATAACGAGATGGAAGAAAGGGTAAAGCCGCTTTCTAAAAGACTTGGTATAGAACAACTTCTGGATAAATATCCCTATGAGGTATCTGGTGGACAGAAGCAAAGAGCAGCAGTAGCAAGGGCACTTATAACTAATCCGCAGATAATACTTGCTGATGAACCGACAGGGGCGTTGGATTCAAAGTCCTCAGAGCAGCTTCTTACTCTTTTTAATGAAATCAACTGTGATGGACAGACGATTCTTATGGTTACACACAGCACAAAGGCTGCAAGCCGCGCAAACAGAGTGCTTTTTATAAAGGATGGGGTTGTATTTCATCAGATATATAAGGGCTCAATGACTGATGACAGTATGTATACAAAGATATCAGATACGCTTACAGCACTTGCTACAGGAGGTGATAATATTGAGTAAAATGTTATTTCCTAAGATGGCAGTATCTAATATAAGAAAAAATAAGAAGCTTTATGTGCCATATATAATAACTGCCATATTTACAGTAATGATGTTTTTTATGAATATTTCTATTGTTAAGAATAAGAATGTTGCAGCTATGAGAGGCGGACAGAATGTAGTACTACTGCTGCAGGTTGCACTTGTAGTATCATTTATATTCTCAGCGATATTTTTATTTTATACAAACAGCTTTCTTATGAAGCGAAGGACAAAGGAGATAGGCTTATATAATATTCTTGGAATGGAAAAAAAGCATATATCTCTTATGATGCTTTTTGAAAATGTAATAATAACAACAATATCATTAACAGCAGGTATAGTGTTTGGTATTATATTCAGCAGGCTTATGTTTCTTGTGCTTATGAAGCTGATTAAAGCCGACTCTGTTCCAGCATTTGTAATATCAACAAATGCGGTGGCTGTCACTATTATATATTTTATAGGTATATTTGCAGTAATATATATATATAATTTTGTCAAGGTACAGAAGTCTAAGCCAATTGAACTTCTTCACAGCGACGAGATAGGTGAGAAGGAGCCAAAGACAAAGTTTATTATGACAATTCTTGGACTTTTATGTCTTGGAGGAGGATATTACTTTGCACTTACAGTTTCTTCAATTCTTAAAGCTGTACAATATTTCTTTGTTGCAGCATTGTTTGTTGTTATAGGAACCTATCTGTTATTTACGGCTGGTAGTATTGTACTGCTTAAGCTTATGAGGAAAAATAAAAGGTTTTATTACAAGACAGGACATTTTACAGCTGTTTCAGGAATGTTATACAGAATGAAGCAGAATGCAGTAGGTCTTGCAAATATATGTGTTTTATCAACAATAGTTCTTATTGCGGTTGCATCTACTGTATCTCTTTATGCTGGAATGCAGGATTCGCTGAATACAGCATACCCTAGTGAACAGAATATCGTTATATATGGAACAGATGCCGATGTTCTTGAAGAGGCAAAAGACAGAATATATGATTGTATTGATGCACACAACGCTGTAATAAAAAAAGATTATTCCTATAAAACAATATCTGTTCAGGGACTGCTTAATACAGATAATACATTTTATACTGATAAGGATAATATGTCACGTTATGATGAAAGTATGCTGGGAGTCTGCCAGATTATGACATTAGAAGACTTTAATAAGCTTTATGGTGATAGCTATGTTATAGATGACAAAGCTAGTGCTATTCTTGTTACCAAGGAAAAGCTTGAAAGCAAAGACAGCATAACAATAAATAAAAGTGATAATGTATCAGAGTATAAGCTGATAGATGTGCTTACAGATGATGAGAAGTACTTCTCCGGTGCTGTCACGTCAGTAGTTAAGGCATATATACTTATAGTTAAGGATATGGATGAAATGAATCATATCAGAAATTTAGTATATGGTAACTCTGATAAGAGGTTTGAAAGTATTAGTTATAATATATATGTTAATACCAATCTTTCTGAACAGGACAGCAGACAGTTAAGTAAGGATATAGAAGCTGAGTCAAGTCCTGAAGCCTATGTTATGTGCGATAACAGATATGATATAGCAGAGGAGCTTACACAGATGTATGGTGGTCTCTTATTCTTAGGCTGTTATATTGGAATACTGTTCCTTATGGCTACTGTTCTTATAATATATTATAAGCAGATATCAGAAGGGTATGAAGACCGCAGACGATTTGAGATTATGATGAAGGTTGGTATGAGCCGCGAAGAGGTTAAAAGAACTATTAAGAGCCAGATACTTATGGTGTTCTTTATTCCAATAGCAGTTGCTGCAATACATGTAATAGTTTCTTTCAGAATAATAAAGTTAATAATGGTAATATTATCACTTGGAAGCAATATGGTGCTTTTTGTATGGTGTACATTATTCACGGTTATAGTATTTTGTATCATATATGCATTGGTTTATGCGCTGACTGCTAAAGAATATTATAATATAGTGCAGGGGTGATAAAAGCTGTTTATTAAGTTCATTTGTTTGATGGAATTCAGCTGACGAAGTGCCAGGTAAGGTGTCTTGGAAGTTTGGGGAACAGATGAAAACTTGCATTTTTGTGGTATCTGTGTATAATATATCAGTGAATGTAAAATACTATGAAAATATAATGGGGTGCTTGTGTATGACAGGCTGAGAGTAAGCAGAAGCTTTAACCCAGTAACCTGATGTGGATAATGCCAACGTAGGGAGATAAAGAAGTCGCGGGTGCGTTTTTATGTGCAGGAATCTTTAGTTGGGTTCCTGCATTTTTACTTTTATTTTTACTTCGTAAAACAAGGAGGTAAATACCTCTGCTCCTGCAAGGGCAGTCGCATTTTACTTCGTAAAACAAGGAGGTATGTATGTATACAGCTTTAACTATTGCTGGAAGTGATTCTAGCGGAGGTGCCGGAATACAGGCAGATATAAAGACAATGACGGCTAATCGTGTATATGCGATGAGTGCAATCACAGCCCTGACTGCACAGAACACTACTGGTGTAACAGATATAATGGAGGTATCTCCTAAGTTTTTAGCAGAGCAGCTGGATGGTATATTTACAGATATATATCCGGATGCTGTCAAGACAGGAATGGTTGCTTCAAGTGAACTGATTGAGGTAATAGCAGATAAGCTTACAGAGTATAAAGCAGGAAATATAGTTGTTGATCCAGTTATGGTGGCGACAAGTGGTGCAAGACTTATAAGTGAAGATGCTATCAGCATATTAAAGAGCAGATTATTACCACTTGCAACAGTTATTACACCTAATATTCCTGAAGCAGAGGTGCTTTCAGGAGTGGACATCAAAGCAGCAGAAGATATGGAAAAGGCAGCAGAGCTTATATGTGACACATTAGGCTGTTCTGTTTTATTAAAGGGTGGACATCAGTTAAACGATGCTAATGATCTTTTATTCCAGAAAGGAAAAGAACCAGTATGGTTTTATGGGAAGCGGATAAATAATCCTAATACGCATGGAACAGGCTGTACGCTATCTTCAGCAATAGCCTCTAACCTTGCAAAGGGAAGAGATCTTGAGACATCAGTCAGGTGTGCAAAGAATTATATATCAGGTGCACTTGCTGCTATGCTTGACCTTGGTAAGGGAAGTGGACCTATGAATCATGCATTTGCGATAGACGGAGAGTATCATAACTTACGGTAGTAGCCTGTCTTAACAAATAATAGATGAATATTTTGTGAAAGTATGGTAACATAGCATATGTTACACTAATAAATATTAAGAAGCAGATATATTATTTTTAAGAATGAAATGATTACAATAAGTAATATTATTTCTGCTTCATAAACAAGGAGGATTTTATTAATGAAAATAGCAGTATCATACGAGGATGGTAATATATTCCAGCATTTTGGGCATTCTAAGATGTTTAAAATATATGAGATAGATGGTCAGAATATTGTTGATACTAAGATTATAGAAGCACAAGGTTCAGGACATAGTGCGCTTGCAACAATGCTTGATGATATTAATGTGGATGCTCTGATATGTGGTGGCATAGGAAACGGAGCTATGGAAGCACTTGTTCAGATGGGTATAGAGGTGTGCTCAGGAGTATCTGGTGATGCAGACGAGGCAGTAGCAGAATATCTTAATGGCTCACTTGAATCACAGGGTGTTAACTGTGATCATCATAATAATGGAGAGGAACATAGCTGTGGACACTGTGGAAGTGACGAAGAAGATTGTGGCTGTGGCAGCTGTGGTGATGATGATGGACATGGTTGTGGCGGATGTTCTGGCTGTGGTGGAAGTTATACACCACCTTTTGATGGTCCTAATGTCGGAAAGACATGCAGGGTGCATTATAAGGGAACCTTCAACGATGGAACACAGTTTGACTCATCTTATGACAGGGGAGAACCACTGGAGTTCGTATGTGGTGCTGGTATGATGATACTTGGTTTTGACAGGGCAGTAGCAGCTATGAATGTTGGAGATGTCATAGATGTACATCTTATGCCATCAGAAGCATATGGTGAGGTTGAGCCAGAAGCATTTATAACAGTACCTGTTAAGGAACTTGGCTCAGGCGTAGAAGACCTTAAGGTAGACGATAAGGTATATCTTCAGAACGCACTTGGACAGCCTTTTGTGGCAAGAGTAGCAGCACTTACAGATGATGAGATAACATTTGATGCTAACCATGAGATGGCAGGAAAAGAGCTTAACTTTAAGATAGAGCTTGTAGAAGTGCAGTAGTAGAAAAAATAATAAAGATAATAAAAAATAATAATGATATATTGACTAATGCAAAGCTGAGTGCTATTATTCTAAATAATTTAATAAGCTAAACCGTTGAAGCGGAGATAACGGCAATGATGCCTGTACAGAGAGTCTGCTAGGCTGAGATGCAGATAAGAAACAAGTTGTCAAATGGACCGCTGAGGGCACAAGGGAAATGCATATATGCATAGTATAGTGTGACGTTGCAGGCAGACGTTATATGCCGAGGGTATGTTAGTATCCTGCTAAGAGCGTGATTAATATCATGAATTCAAGGTGGCACCGCGGATAGTGAATATAATATAAGCACATTATTCGTCCTTGACAGAAAGTATAATTCTGTCAGGGACTTTTTTTATGCATTGATGAAGGCTGAGGAGCATATAATGCAATCGTTACTAACAGAGAGAAGTGATGAGAAAGACATATTAATAATTATCCTGTGACAGATACAAAACAAGGAGGATAGTGTGAAAAATAAGATTTTTCACACGCAAGATTTGTGCTTACGCACAAACTTTAGATGCGCAAAAGACAGCGCAAGAATGGAGATTTATATGATTAAAGAAGCGATTGTAAAGATTGTAAACAAAGGTGATTTGAGTTATGATGAGGCTTATGCTGTAATGAATGAGATTATGAATGGAGAAACCTCTCCTACACAGAATGCAGCATTTCTTGCAGCACTTTCAACTAAGAGTGCCAAGGCAGAGACTATTGATGAGATAGCCGGATGTGCAGCAGCCATGAGAGAGCATGCAGTTAAGGTTGAAACAGGTATGGATATATTCGAGATAGTTGGTACAGGTGGTGATAATGCGCAGAGCTTTAATATATCTACTACATCTGCACTTGTAGCAGCTGCTGGCGGCATGAAGGTTGCAAAGCATGGAAACAGGGCAGCATCTTCTAAGTGTGGAACAGCAGATTGTCTTGAGGCACTTGGTGTTAATATACAACAGGATTCAGAAAAATGTGTTGAACTTCTTAAGGAAGTTGGAATGTGCTTCTTCTTTGCACAGAAATATCATACATCAATGAAATATGTTGGTGCTATCCGTAAGGAGCTGGGGGTAAGAACAGTATTTAACATACTTGGACCACTTACTAATCCAGGCTCACCATCTATGCAGTTACTTGGTGTATATGATGAATACCTTGTAGAACCTTTAGCGCAGGTTCTTGTAAGCCTTGGAGTTAAGAGAGGCATGGTAGTATATGGCATGGATAAGTTAGATGAGATATCTATGAGTGCACCAACTAAGGTATGCGAGATCCGTGATGGCTGGATGAAGTCATATGTTATCAAGCCAGAGGATTTCGGACTTATGCGTTGTACAAAGGATGACCTTAAGGGAGGCACACCAGAAGATAATGCAAGAATAACAAGAGCCATACTTAATGGTGAAAAAGGACCTAAGAGAGATGCTGTTCTTATGAATGCAGGTGCTTCACTCTATATAGGTGGAAAGGCAGACAGTCTTGCGGATGGCATAAAGTTAGCAGCAGAGCTTATTGATTCAGGCAAGGCTGATAAAGTACTTGATAAATTTATTGAAGTAAGTAACAGATAGTCAGAAATGGAGTAAATGTAGATTAAGATGAAAGAGTTAAGTAATAGATCAGCCGACTTTACAGATTCAGTTATAAGAAGAATGACAAGGGTTGCCAATAAATATGGGGCAGTTAATCTGTCGCAGGGCTTTCCTGACTTTGACCCACCAGAGGAAATAACAGACAGGCTGGCAGAAGTAGCTAAAGAGGGACCACATCAGTATGCACTTACCTGGGGTGCTAAGAATTTCCGTGATGCCATAGCTGATAAATACGAACATTTCTCGGGATTAAAGGTTGATCCTGAATCAGAGATAGTCGTTACATGTGGAAGTACAGAGGCTATGATGGCAACTATGCTCAGTATTACTAATCCGGGTGATAAGGTTGTTATATTCTCACCATTTTATGAAAATTATGGCGCAGATACTATACTTTCAGGGGCAGAGCCGGTGTATGTTCCACTTGTTCCACCTGAATTTACATTTGATGCTGCAAAGCTTGAGGAAGCATTTGCAAGTGGAGCCAAAGCACTTATATTATGCAATCCGTCTAATCCCTGCGGAAAAGTATTTACCATGGAAGAGATGCAGACAATAGCTGAACTTGCAAAGAAGTATGATGCTTATGTTGTAACAGATGAAGTGTATGAACACATAATATATGCACCTAATAAACATGTTTATATGCAGGCACTTGACGGCATGAGAGAAAGAACTATTGTATGTAATTCTTTGTCGAAAACATATTCTATAACAGGCTGGAGACTGGGTTATGTTATAGCTAATCCGCAGATTATAGACAGAGTAAAGAAAGTCCACGATTTTCTTACAGTTGGGGCAGCAGCACCACTTATGGAGGCGGCTGTTACGGGCTTAAAGTTTGATGATGAATATTATGACAAGCTGGCAGCACATTATGCACATATGAAAGAAGTGTTTGTAGGCGGACTTAAGGAGCTTGGACTTACATATACAGATCCACAGGGTGCTTACTATGTTCTTGTTGATGTAAGCGAATTCGGTGTTAAGGATGATGTGAAATTCTGTGAATGGATGGCACAGTATGTAGGTGTTGCAGCAGTTCCGGGCTCAAGCTTTTTCAGGGAGGATGTACATCATCTTATAAGATTTCATTTTGCGAAAAAGGATGATACGCTTAAGGAGGCTATAAGAAGACTTGCGACACTTAGTAAGAAGGCTTTGAGTGTTGGAGAAGCTGAGTGGAAATAAGGGAAAAATAATCAAAATATTATTAATTTTTTAATTGTAATTACATATAATATATATGAATAAGATAACTTGAACTTATTCATTAACGAGATAATTATAGCTGGGTCTCCATTAACCTTCGGGGTTAATCTGTAAAGAGATGAACATTAAAGAGTGGGGTTGTCGCACTAAGAAATTAGTGCGATGCCCCTTTTTCTATGTTAAGGTGGTATATAATCTAAAAAAAAATAAATCTCAGGCTTCGAAAACCCTGGGATTTATTTATGAGAATGAAAGAGGATGCCATGGGAAATGGTCAATTAAAACCAGCATTTAATCTTCAGCATGGTGTTGATTCAGAGTATATCACCTGGATTACTATAGGACCTCAGCCAACCGATACCACGACGCTAATACCATTTCTTAAAGATGCTGAGCAGCATTTAAAATTCAAGTATAAGAACATAACTGCGGATGCCGGTTATGAAAGCGAGGAAAACTATCTGTTTCTTGAAGCAAACAATCAGATAGCATTCATAAAGCCGGCTAATTATGAGATATCAAAAACAAGGAAATACAAGAATGATATTGGAAAGATAGAAAACATGGAATACGATAAAATATCCGATTTTTATACATGTAAGAATAACAGCAAACTTACAGTATCACATATAAGACACAATAAAACTAAAACAGGACATGCAGTTCAGAAGATACCTAAGCAAAGGGACTGCGAATGTACTCGCTGAAAGTACTCTTTTAGCAATTATAATTACAGTACTGGGATTTTATTGTATAAGTGATATAATTAGCGTAGATAAAATTAACTGAAAGGAAGGTTATTTATGGAATTTTCAGATGTAATTAAAAACAGATATTCATGTAAAAAATTTAGCAGCGAACAAATAGGAAAAGATAAATTAGATGCTATCTTGGAAGCCGGAAGAGTAGCTCCTACAGCAAAGAATCTTCAGGAACAGCATATATATGTTGTACAGTCTGAAAGTGCATTAGAGACTATTGATAAGTTAACGCCTTGCCGATATAACGCACCCACAGTCCTAATTGTTGCTTTTAATAAAAATAATGTGTTCACTTATCCGGGAGAAAAAAGAAACTCTGGAATAGAAGACGCAACTATCGTTGCAACCCATCTTATGTTAGCTGCATACAATGAAGGTGTTGACAGCTGCTGGATTAACTTCTTTAATCCTGATGAACTGGCAAAAGCTTTTAATTTACCAGAAGATGAGGGAATATTAATGCTTCTTGATATTGGTGTTGCTGACAAAACAACTACTCCTCTCCCTAATCATAACAGCAGAAAAGCATTAACAGAGACAGTATCGTTTATTTAAAATTACATAATATATACATTTATGAATATAATAAGCCCTATTTCATGCTTTCTCCCCAAAATTTAAATTTGAAAACCACAATTTTATAAATGGTTATTCTTCCCTTGGAAGCTGATAAGGGTAAACACAAGGACAAGAAAATCTGATGACAAGATATAACAGAATGTGGCAATCGGAGAACTGTGACGTATGTGCGAATATATTATACTGGAGGATTTATTATATGGACAAGTACATTTTTGATGAAGGCAACGGTTTGTGGTATGAAATGCAGGGTGATTATTATATCCCTTGTCTGATACTTTCCGAAGAAGAAACACAGCCTATCGG
>OGKW01001280.1_pt1 | contig 15348 bp, 7 predicted proteins | sample 1572601 | NCBI WGS metagenome assembly OGKW01 (sample SAMEA2581875, study PRJEB24529) | metagenome | biome: Human gut stool | place: China | collected 2011
AAAAGTAGCACAGAATGAAAGAACCCTATTTACATTTATATCTAAAGAAGAGCCTAAAAGTATGGCACAGTATGTAGTGGAGCATACATTTAATAATGAGTGGATAGTAACACCGGATAAGATATATGATTATTTCCAGAATTTGTTCAAAAAAGAAATTGGAAATGAAAGAGTTCATACAGAATGGTTAAATGCTGAGTATGCAATTGCTAAGGCAAAGGAAACAGGTAAAATACGTATGCTTAAGACCTTGGCGGTAAAATATAATAAATAAATTTGATGAAATGCCACCTACTGAAGAAATTTTGAAGATAGCATCAGGATTGCCAAATGCTTCGGAAATTTTAAATTCACTAGTGGCGAAAGAACTCATTTATAAAAAAGAAACAAATAATTGCTATGTATTCAAAACACGGGCAGGAGCATCGCTTAAGTCTGAGATTAAGAGACGGAGAGTTTTAAAGGATTCAGTTAATTTATCGCAGGTCTTTTCAGACGTTAGTAATAACCAATATATTTTGCCTAAGAGATACAATAACACATATTCAATGACGAGATATTTTAGATTTGAATATCTAGATGTTGTAGATTTTTTGAAACTTGAAAATGTGGATGTATTATTGCATGATGGAAAATTTCAGGATGGAAAGGTAGTAGCGTTATATTCTTTAGATAATTCTAATCGTACAGAACAGATTATGAAGAAAGTTGCGGAACTTACTTCGTATAATATAATTGTGATTTACACAGAAAAACCATTCGCAATGATGGACAAAGCAAGAGACTATGAGATTATACAGAATATAAAATCTGATGACAAATTTATGAAAGAAAATGAGATTTTATCTAAAGAACTTGTTGTTATGGAAGAAGATATTGAAAAGATATTATCTGATTATCTTGAAAATGAATTTGAACAAATGGGTTCACATATTACTATTTATTATGATGGTGACAAATGGGTACTAGATGAAAATATTTGTACGGGTATAGCAGTGGATATTGTATGTAATCATTTCTATTCGGAGACAGTTGTTATCAATAATGAATTAATAAATAAGCAGTATATAAAAACAGCTCCGATTAAAAAATCTAGAAAAATTATTATGCAGAATATATTAGGCGAAGGTCCGGCTGAGAGCTATCTGTCAGGGACAAGTTCAGAGGCTACTATATATAGAGCTGTAATGGTAAATTCTGGAATATCATCAGATGATAAGCCAGATAACGTTAAGAAACTTCTGGGGATTTTTAAATCGTTTTTTGATAGTTGTGTAGATGAAAAAAAATCTCTAAGTATTTTGGTTAATAGATTTTGTGGGAAACCATTTGGGATGAGAGCTGGGGTTTTACCAATATTACTTGCTTATTCATTATCTAAAAGAAACGAGGATATCGTTGTGTATTATGAAGATCGTGAAATCGCACTTGATGTGGACACGATTATAAATATGGTAGATTATCCAACAAAATATTCAATTTTTATTTCTAAGGATAGTGCGGATAAGGATAGATACTTATATAACCTATATGATTTATTTGCAGATAAAGCAGATAAAAATCTCTCTGGAATAGAATTGCAAATATTTTGACATGTATGCAACGTTGGTATCGAGGATTGCCACAGGTAACCAAAAACATAAGAAAAGATAATGAATATATTTCAAATGAGAGAATATTAAAAGCATTGCCAAAATTAAAAAATGTAATGCAGCGTATGGATGTAAATGCATACGAGGTGATTTTTGAAATATTGCCTAATATTTGTGGTTATGAGGATTATGATAAAACCGTTGAATTCCTTAGTGTATTAAAAACAAAACTGAACGGCTATATGGATTGGCTTTTGCAAAAAGTAACTGAGGTAACAAAAGATATTTTCAGATTGGATGGAAAAGATGATATGATTCATACCCTCAAAGCATGGTATGAAAAGCAAAGTGATGTGGCAAAGCATGGATTATATAATACTTCTATATCAGGATTTATGTCTTGCATAGGAGATATAGATACTTATGATGAATATTCTGTAGTACAAAAAATAATGAAAATTGTAACTGAAGTACATGCAGATTCCTGGAACGATAATACTTATAATGAATACGTGGATAAGTTACAACAACTTAAAAATGATATTGAGGCTATAGGGAGTGAAAATAGAAAGGGAAGTTGCGTTCTGTCATTTACAGGTAAAAATGGAGAGGTGATTCAAAAATATTATGATCCAGTAGATTCTGATGAGGGAACCATGTTTAGAAACATTATAGAGGATCAATTAGAGAGTTTTTCTGATCTGGATGTAAATGTGCGAGTTGCAATTCTGTTAGAAATGATAGAAAAAGTTATGCGAAAAGAGGAATAACATATGATTTATTTGGATAATGCCGCTACAACATATCCTAAACCAGAAGAAGTGTATCAAAAAATAGATTGGGCTAATCGTAATATTGCAATAAATGCTGGGAGAGGATCTTATAAAGCGGCACAAGAGGCTTCTAGACTGATTGAGGAAACTCGAAGACAATTGATTGAGTTAGTGCATGGTTTAGGTAATGAACATGCAGTATTGCTTCCATCGGCAACCATTGCTTTAAATGTAATTTTAAATGGTTTGTCATTTTCGGATGGAGATGTTATTTATGTATCCCCATATGAACATAATGCAGTATCCCGTACTTTGTACAGAATAAGTACTATAAAGAATATACATATTGAGGAATTACCAGTAAAAGATAATCTTGAAATTAATATGGATAAGGTTAAGTATTTGTTCATGAAAAATAAACCATCATGTGTATGTTGTACTCATATAAGTAATGTGACAGGATATATTTTACCAGTTGAAGAAATATTTGAGATAGCAAAAGAGTATGGAGCAGTAACCATCATGGATGCATCACAATCTTTTGGGCTTTTAGATATTGATATTAAAAAAATCAAAGCAGATTATATTGCTTTTGTAGGGCATAAAACTTTATATGGTCCATTGGGAGCAGCTGGTTTTATTGATAATGCAAGATTATCACTTGATACATTTATTGTAGGAGGTACAGGAAGTGATTCTTTAAATTTAGATATGCCAAGGCAAGTACCAGAAAGATATGAAGCTGCTAGTAAAAATATTGTAGCAATTGTTGGACTGCATGAAGCTCTGACCGTTATAGATAGGAATGGTAATTATCAAAAGGAAAAACTACTATCTGAATATGCAGTAGATAAATTGAAAAAATTAAAAAACATAATTCTTTATATACCAGAAAATCTTACCCAGCATATTGGAGTTATATCTTTTAATGTAAAGGGATATAAGGCAGATGATGTAGGAATGATTTTGGATGAAGATTTTGATATAGCTGTTAGGACGGGATATCATTGTGCACCATATATCCATAAATATTTGGATGATAAAAAATATCTTGGAACTGTAAGAATTAGCTTAGGACAGTATAATACAAAAAATGATATTGACCAGCTGATAGATGCTATAAGTGAATTATAAAAGATGAGAAAGAGGTTTGGATATGGACAATAATTTGTATATTGATTACTTGAATTCATTACATAATTATAATGCTCAAAATGAAAATGCATATGGTGAAAGAAATATTGATAATCCATATTTTAAAGACGTTATGGTTAGAGTAGGATTATGTGATTATATAAAGGAAAATCTTACAGTAAAAAAACCTCATATACTCATTTTGACAGGTCATGCCGGAGATGGAAAAACTAGTATAATGTATCAAGTCCTGACTGACATGGGGGCAGAGTTTGATGTAAAGGAAAAATTAAGTGAGATTACACTTCCAAATGGTGCAAAATGTTTATGTGTAAAAGATTTTAGTGAAATTCCAGAAGAAGAGCAAACAAATCATATCGACAGAATTAATGTGATGAAAAAATCTGTAGATATGGTGAAAAATGGAAATTATGTTTTCATGGTAGCTAATACAGGTCCGCTTATTAATACATTTGGTGAGTTATTCGATACAAATGATAATAAAGAAAAATCTAGAATTCAATTAATAAATATGATGGATAATAATGATGGAGAAATAAAATTCATTCAGGATGTTCCATTGTGTGTAATTAATGTAGCTACTGTTGATAATGTGTATTTTGCAACAGAATTTCTTGAGAAAATTATACAGGATAATTTATGGGAAAAGTGTGAGGCATGCAATAAACATCATTATTGCCATATATATAGAAATAGAAACTTAATTGTAGAAAATAAAACAAAAGTGTACGAGTTTATAAATAATCATTTTATCTGGTTAACAGAGTATGGTACACGATTGACTATTAGAAGCATGACAGAGCAGCTTGCATATATGATTACGGGGGGAATGTCCTGTGAGGAAGCGACTAATAATGATGCATATAAATATCTCTTTAGCAATTTGTTTTTTGGATATATAGGTACTAAATTAAACGCTAGAGCGTTGAACATCATTGCGATAGCAGCAGCGAATAAATGCATGTATGATCATAAAAGATTGCGATCTGATGAAAAACTTCTAGTAGGTAAAGAATATAAAGATATGTTTGGTAATGCAATTAAAGAGATTATAACGGATGCAGAAAAAAATAATGCATTTATTGGTGGTTGGACGGAATTCCTTCGTAGGACATATCTGTTTACTAATATAATCACGGATGATGTTGTGATATCACACGATTATGAAGATGTATTTTCAAAACAATTCAAGAGATATCTTGTGTTAAGGGATGGAATAGATACTCCATCAAAGACAGATGCAAATTTGATAGCAGATGCATTATCAATGATTTATATAGGAACTCCTAGTGATGGGACAGAAATTCCATTAACTTTGAGTAGAGAATCAGGAATCACACAAAATGTACAGTTAATTACAGGTACAATTCCAGTACGAAAACTGAGAGTTAAGTCAATAAAAACAAAAGACAGCACTTTTAATAAAGGTAAAGATAGATATGAACTAAGATTAGAAATTGATAGGACGAGCCTAGACACAATATTAACTTTGCCAATGTTGGATTATTTTGAAGAGCTGAAAAATGGTGTGATAGCAACAAATATTGATCCGCAACTATCGCATGGAGTTGAAAGCTTAAAAACACAAATATCTGAATTGCTTGAAGAGGATGAAGATGAAAATGTGATAGAAATTGTTGTTCTTAAAAATAGTGGCAATGATAATATTCGTCTCGAATTAACTGGTGACGGAAAAATCAGAGAAGTGTAGGAGGCAAGATTATGGAAACATTTCCAAAATGGATGGAAGATGATTATAGAAAAATTGCGAATAAAGGTCCACTATCTACATTGATTTTTGGACACAGATTTAAATCAGATCAGACTTTATATGAATATTTAACAGAATTTTTGTTAGTGTTTGTGTCTGCAAAAAATGCAGATTTAAACGAAGGAAAAATGCACTTTCATGATATTACTATTGAGAAAAGTCTTAGTTATTGGGTAGAACCAAGGATGGCTTTGCGAAGATTTATTTTTTATGACAAAGCAAAAAAGAAAGGTTCTATACCCGCAGATACCGAAGCTTATCGCGAAATGATAAATTTAATATCAGATAAAATTGATATAGGCGACAAAGAGCTGGCAAAAGAATACGTTGAGGATATTCAGGATTTGTTTCATGGCTATGCTGCTGTAGTAAGAAATAGATTTTGGGGTGCTCAAACACTGTTGCCCATATGTCCTGAATTTGTGTTGTGTGGAGTTGATCCTACTGAAAAAAAACGAAAGAAAGATGTTAATTGGGAAGATGACCCTCAAAGCTTAGATACAAAATTTGATTTTACAAAACATAACTTTTTGTCTAGAGGTGGTGAACTGTATTATCTGCATTTACTTCAAGGATTAGATGGTGACAAGAATAGACAGAATAAATTAGAGCATCTTTTAAATGACTTGGTAAATGGACAGTGTCAGAAAATTTCAAAATTAGCAAACTATGTTCAAGAGTCATGGGAAGAACAATATTTACTGGATAAGACTGCATTATCACAAAAGTTAGAAGTAGCATATATTCCGGCTACAGGTTACAAAGAATGTGGTAGAAGTAGCGTGGATGAATTGATTAGTTATCTTTCGTGTAAGTTACATCCAATAACAAGAATAGAAATTCTTGCCAAAGGTGTTATGTTTCAAATTATGCGTATGATGTCTTTTAGAGTAGCAGATTATCTTGGTAAAGAAACACCAATATGGATAGTAGATATGAAGGCAGAAAATACTGATACAGTAAAAAAAATTGCGCATGAGTCATTTAGAAGTTTAGAATCTGATTTTATGACTGCAATTAATAAAATGGCAAATGAGGCAGGAATTGCTGACGATGAACGAATGAAGAAGGTGCGTGAAGCACGTATTAATTCATTGGATATTTTTAAGAGCAAAGGAAAAGAATTACAGTGTATTATACCGATTTCAGGACCATTTGAAAGATTTACATTGTCTGAGGATACGATTCGGTTTCTTGTTTTGTCATTAATTCAACCAGGAGATAAGATGACATTAAAAATGTTTTTGGAAAAACTATATCAAAATTATAGGATAGTAATTGGTCCGGAAGAGTATAGAAAAAGCATGCAAGATTCAGCTATGGATTCTTCATTAGCGAATAGCTTTTCTGAAAATGTAGTTGCATTTCAGCAATTTTTACGTGCTACAGGTTTTTTAAAAGAATTGTCAGATGCGACTTCAATAGTTATTAATCCATATGAGCCAATTGAGGAGGTAATTTCATGAAATATGTTGTAAATAGAATTATTGAACTGATAATGGATAATGAGCCTTCTAAAGATAAAGAAACCATGATTAGAGTGGATGGATTTGATAGTATAAAAATCTATGAGCAGGTTGCATCAAAACTTTCAGAAGAACTTCTTAAAGAGGGGCTTTCTTTAGATATAAAGCTTGCAAAGAATAAATGGAATGCGTTTAAGAAAAAATCAGACAATACAACAATTTTACAATCTATGATGCAACATAATTGGGTTGCAGAAGAAGATAGTATGACACACTATAGAAATCTTCACGATAGTAATGTTGTAGTGCTTTTGGGAACAGAAGATGAAGAAGATAAAGGTGGACTTGCTAATTTTCAAAGTATTACTCCTGATATTCTCATTAAAACATTGAATGGCAAATATCATTTGATTTTTAACGATGACTCGCTTACTGATTCGGATAATGAAGTGATTGATCGCCTTTACAAAGACTTATTTGAGTTTGAGGCTATAGATATATGTAAATTAAGTGATATAGCAGACTCTTGGAATGGAAAAATTTCTAATAGTAAAGATTTTATTGAATTGTTCTTTAATGAATTGCCTACATGGGGACTTCCTTTAAGACGTCTTGAATTGCCGAAAAGACAGGAAATTATGGGGCGCAAAAATGTATTGGCGGGGTGTCACAGATTCATCGTACGTCAACCATTTAATAGTAAGATGTCTATTACTCAATATAATAAATACATGAAGAGAATCGATTATTATAATTCGGGAGAAGCAGACTTAGCAAAATATCCTGCAGATAATGATTGCTGGTCTGAACAGGGAATAAGTAATTATGATGAATTCTCAAAAGTATTGAAGGAATTTATTATCGGCGAAAATTTGAGCGAAAATACAAGTAAATTGCTTATGGTGGATTATAGTATAGTTGAAGATGTTTTGGAAATAGGTATACCTACTGGGAAAAAACCACCTAAAGATAAAGTTAAAACATTGATTGGAGATCCACTAGAAGTATTTACAAATGCATTATTTACAACATTAGCACATATTAAAAATGCAGACATTAGTATTGAAAATATTGAATTTAGATTTTCACAGGCTGAAATTGTGTGCATGTATTCCGATATTGAAGATGATGAAGAACAACAGCAATTACTGGATACTTGGAAGGCAATATGCACTCATTGCGGTGGAGTTATAGAATATTTAAATAAAAGAATGTGGACGGTTAACTATAATGATATAACTTTATCATGTCAGCCAGAAGGTTTTCTTATACCGGCACAGGCATATCATTTTATTGAAGAAGATGCCATGATTAAGTCCGCATCAGCAAATAAGTCTGTAAGTAAGATTAGTTTTTCAACTTGTTATGATGTTAATGGGAAAAAATTTCATCATGATTTTCAGTGGAAATTCGATGCGGCTAATTCTTGGGATAAAAATTTTGGCGAATTATGTTTACAAGATTTTTGCAAGGATAAAGAGGGTATTTACATTCCGGTATCTGAAATAAATAAAATTAACTCTTTGATATTTTCAAAGAGCGAAGAGGAATTTTTTGATCGCTTAAAAGAGAGTGATATATCATTTGATTTTAATTTGGCAGATTATATTGATAGAAAGATACCGACAGACGAGAAAGTTATTTCAGCAAGGTTTGACGAGGTAGGAAAGGCATTTACAGAATTTGCATACGCTATTGCTAACGAAGGCTTTTATACATGTTTAGCAAAAGATTGTTCAGAAATATCGAAATTATGCTCAGCGTATGCAAATCTTGGAAAATATTTAAGAGAAAGAACTTTTCCAGAAAATCTAAAATGGACTTTAGATGCATATATCAATTCGTTTAATATAATTGGTGATATAAGTGTGTTTGAAGCAGAAAAAGAAATTGAGAGTTGTATAGTTCCGGCATGGCATCCTGCAACTTTAGAAAAGATAAATGATCAAAAAATATTTTTCCTGGATGGATGTGGTGAATGGTGGAATGAAGCACAAGAGAAGGAAAAAATAACTGAAAAAGAAATATCAGATACATTATCAGATTTACTTCAAATGAGTATGTTACAGAGCACACTTGATTTGTTCCCTTCTTATGGACAGGTGTATTTTGGCACAATAGCTTCTTATGGAGCATTTAGTTTATATGGAAGAAATGATATTAAAAATGAAAACAGATTAAGAGATATGATTCATAAGGATGCTATATTCGATGATGATTTTGATAAAAATGAAGTAGCAAGACTAAATGATAATGCTAAGATGATATATGGGGTAATGTTAGACTATGCAAAGGCATTTCCTAATTCGGCAGATAATCTTAGTCTTGTTTTTATTGATCCATCAGAATTACAGCCGATTGTTGCTGCAATTTATAAGTATATTGATGCTAGAAGAAAGAATAATACTTCTGCTAAGGTTGATATCTCGATGCGTATTCTTGTCAAACCAGAGAATAAAGGTGGAAGAAATTATCTTGCATATTGGATGGATGAATTTTTTTCACAGGATGAGAATGTGAATATTCACACTTATTTAAATGAATGGAATTCAAAGTCACAGCTGGAAAAATTATTGAATGGTAACAATGATATAGCATTTGTAATGGATATTCTCAAGGTAAATAATTTGGGATTTGTTGCATCACATAGTAATGAAAGTTTAGCACCAAGTCAGTGTAGATTTCCGATAGTTTATAAACCTACGCCTATATCCAGTACTTCAGTAAAGAGAACAATTGAATTGTCGCAACCACAGTTTAAGGCTGCTTATGAGCATACCCAAATTGTGCGTTACCGTAATAATATGGAAAAAATCCCGGACGAAATGTACATTGCCTCTAAAGAAGTGAGTATTGATTCTGATGGTCAAGCAATTGTCCATTTCCTTCATGAAAAGGCTTATTGGGTAGTATGTGTTGATAGCGGTATGGATGGAGCTTTGTTAAGAAGTGATGATGTGCATCAGCAGGACTACAATATTATTGGTTTTAGCACCGGAAAAGGTGCATATGGACAATATAATTTAACAATTACTACAAGAAAAACGATATTGGAAACGATTAGAAAAAAATTGGAGGATCGTTTATATAGTTTATTTAAGTGGGACAAAGAACAGATAAAAAAGGCAGCACAGCTTTGTATTGATGAGGCAAGTGGGTTGGATGGAATTAGCCTTTTGTCCGCAATTAATCCCAAAGATGAAAATATTCGTGAATTTTTAGCGTATATATTAACTTCGTTGAGGGAAGAAAAATCATATAGTGATAGTGTCCTTAAAATTGTAATCCATTTAGACTCATATAAGCACTGGTTTGATGGAGATATTGATAAGGATGATGATAGTTCTGCGTCTCGTCCGGATTTCCTTGTTTTAGAGGCATTTTTTACAGATGATGAGAAACTGAAATTAAAAGCTACAGTAACTGAATGTAAGACTTCAGTATATGCTAATGCTGAACAGCACAAAAACCATGCACTTGAACAGGTGAAACATGGAGTACGTAGATTGAGCAAAATTTTCAACCCAAACTCAAAATCGATAAAAAGAAGATATTGGTATGCTCAATTATATCGTGCATTGGCATTTGCACAGGTTACTTTTAGCAACAATACATCGGAATTTGCTGAAGTATCTTCAAGACTTCGAAGTATATTGGATGGCAATTATGAAATTGAGTGGAATTCAAGAATATTAGGATTTTGGATAGATATGCCTGGTGATAATGAGACTGAAAATATATCTGATGACGGAATAATGATATGTGACATTCCGCAGAAAATAATACAGTCATTTTTATTAGGAAATGAGGTAAGTGATGTTAATTTTGTAAATATAAATGCAAAAGATTTTATTGAGGATGATGAGGTACAAGAAAGGATTGAAGAGCGTGAAAGGGTTCTTGCGGAGGAAATTGAATCTTCGCAAAGCGGAAAAATAAAAAGAATGCAATTTGCTGAAACATATAGTTCGGTTAATAAAGATGATGTTATTTCTGAGGATGTACCGCATGAGAAAGCTAAGGTTGCATCAGAAAATGTATCGGTAAACAGTACTAATGAGGAAACAGAAGCTTTAAATTTAGATGAGACAATTGAATCACATAATTTATCTGATGAGGCATCTGAAGTTGCACATAGCGATTCTCATCAATCTATTAAGACAGATGTGATTGAAAATAAGGATAGTCTTGAAAACATCAGAGTTTTAATAGGCAAAAATAAAATGTCTACAGATGTGTATTGGGAATTTGGAAGTCCGCAAATGGCAAATAGACATTTATTAATTACGGGTACATCAGGTCAAGGAAAGACATATAGTATTCAGACAATGTTGTATGAATTAGCTAAGGGCAATGTGTCTTCCGTTGTATTTGATTATACAGAAGGATTCCGATTAGATCAACTTGAACCAGAATTTGTTGATAGTATGCATAATAAAATCAATCAGCATATTGTAAAAATACAAGGTGTTCCTATAAATCCATTTAAGAGACAGGAACAAGATTTTGCAGGAATGAAGATACAAGATACACCAGCTGATGTGGCTGGACGATTTGCCAATATTTTAACTCATGTATATGGGTTTGGCGAACAACAGTATGCGGCTATTTACGAGGCTACAAGAGTGGGAATGGAAAAATATGGAGATGTTATGGATATGAACCATTTCCAAGAAGAATTAGTGGAGATACAATCAAAAAATGCATCTGCAAAAACTGTTGTATCAAAAATGACACCATTTTTCCATAGTATAGAATTCAACAAAGATGCAGAATTTGATTGGGGCAAAATATTGTATGCTGACGAAGCAAAAATGAATATATTTCAATTAACAATGATAGATAGAGAAATGCAAGTTATTGTTACTGAATTAATGCTTTGGGATGCATGGTATTATACAAAAAATTATGGTTCAAAAGAAAAACCATTTGTAGTAGTTTTAGATGAGGCACAGAATTTATCTCATAAGGAAAACTCGCCAAGCAAGGCTATCCTTACAGAAGGAAGAAAATTTGGCTGGTCTGCTTGGTTTGCAACACAATCATTAAAAGTACTTGCTGATGACGAAGTGGTTAGATTGATGCAGGCAGCTTTTAAATTGTATTTTAAACCTACTGATGAAGAAATAACTAAGATGTCAAAGCAACTAGATCCTACCAATTCCAGTCTTTGGATTGGAGCTTTGAAGGCATTAAAAAAAGGTCAGTGTATAGTCGTTGGTGACCGCAAAAAGGATGATGGTACTTTTGGTGGAACAAAACCTACAGTTACTAATATTACTTCGTTTAAGGAGAGATGTTAAATGTCAAAGCAAGTTAATGTAAATTTTCACCAAACATTTAAGCCTGAATGCCAGTATATCAGCAGTATCTTAGATATTGCTGATGGTATTACATGGCGTTCGGTAAAGGATATATCAGCAGTAACAGGCATTCCACAGGGGACTTCTAGTGGAAAAGTTGAGCCACATATAAGTTATGCGGAATATATGGGATTAGTAAAAAGCGAAAGAAAGGAAAAACAGATTAAATTGTCAAGGACGGATTTAGGAGAAATTATTTATATGGAAGATCCAGGCTTGCAAGAATTATTAACGAAAACGCTTTTGCATGCGATGCTTTTGCGTCAGGAAAATGGTGCAGATATGTGGAGTGACATTTTTAATAGCATTTTTCCAAAGTATCGAAATGGAATAAAGAAAGAGTTATTGATATTAGAATTAAATCAACTATACGCAAATAAAGTAACAACTAAAAATATTGCCCCTTTTTTTGGCTCATATGACGATTTCTTTTCAGAACTTGAAATATTGACAATTAAGGATGATGTCGTTAGTTGTAATTCTCTTCCGTATGATAAAGAATTTATATATATGTATGCAACAGTATTATGGAAGTATTGGGACGAATTTTACCCTGAACAGGACGAAATATCATCAGTTCAATTTGCAGAATTAGGATTTGGAAAAGCTTTTGGATGGGATTTAAAAGCAGAGTATGAAGTAATGGAACATTTAGCGGATAGAGGATTGATTAGAATGAATAGGCAGTTAATGCCGTATACGATATTGAAACTTGTAACAGAAGATGAGTTGACAAATAACTTGTATAGTGAATTGTGTTAGGAGGAGTTCATCATGGAACTAGGCAAAATACTAGAATTTAGAAGAGATTTATATTTTGAAGGTGCTGTTCAAGCTGATTGGTTTTATTCACAAGAAAAAGCAGCAAAAGTTGCAGAAAATTTTGTGTTTCATGGAAAGCAGTATTTTGGTGTAGAAGATCAAGACGCTGGTAAAAAGCGTATAGATACGATTAGTTTGGTTGAAGAACTTACAGAGAAAATGTCAGATGATCATGCAAATGCGCTAACGTTAGCAATTGCTGATTATGGTACCGGTAAATCACACTTGGCTGTAACATTGGGACAGATATTTTCAGGAAAAGATTATATGCCTGAAACATATAATAAAATTATATCTAATATTTCTAGTATTGATGCCGAGGCAGCAGAACATATAAAATCATTGACTGATGAGAAAAACTTTGTGTTGGTAATCAATGGAATGAGAGATTTCAACTTACATTCTGAAATTTTGAAAGCAGCACAGAAGAGCTTAAAATTATATGGATTGCCAGATGATGGATTAAAAAAGCTAAATAGAGCTTTAGAAACTGCAGAAACTTTTTTTAATCGTAATGCAATGAATGCTATTACTTTGTTTGAAGAAAAAGCAAGGAAGTTTGGCTGGAGTGAGACTGGGGATAATTTGGTTAGCAAGATTAGGGATAATCTTATGACCGATGAAGTAGCATTTGATATTGTAAATGCGGTATATATGGGAATTAATGGACAGGAAATAAGATGGGATGAGGGGCTATCCGCTTCAAATATTTTAGAGATGCTTATTTCAGAATATTGTGGAATTAATGGTAGATTTGAACATGTTATTTTATTGTTTGATGAATTTGGAAGATACTTAGAATATGCTTCAGGTGTTAATGCTGCAAAGTCAGGAGATTCTGCATTACAGCAAATTTTTGAAACTGCTCAAAATGCTAATGGTGTTTTGCAGGTGATTAACTTTATACAGTCTGACATTAAAACATATTTACAACGTGTTGATCAAACAAAGAACATCAGCAGATATATTGGACGATACGATGCAAGTGACAAGTATTATATATCTTCTAATTTGGAAACGGTTTTTGCTAACTTGATTCAACGTAAGGATAAGATTGCTTTTGAAGAGAATATAATTGCATGGCAAAAAAACAATGAAAATTTGTGGAAGAATATATTTGAAAAATTAAATAGATGGCTTGTAACAAAGGGAATGTGGAGAGATTATACATTATTTCGTAAAGTAATTGTTGAAGGAATATATCCAATGCATCCTATTTCAACATTTATGTTAACTCAATTATCGGATTATCTGCAGAATCGTTCATCATTAACTTTGATTAGCCAGTATATTGATAACTCTAAAGAAGTTGATATTTCTGATAACGAATATTTGATTATGCCTGAAACATTGATGAGAGGCGATTTATATACAGAAATGCTTGCAGCAGAGCAAGAGGGAAAACAACCATCACAACAATGTATTAGATTTGATAATATTATGCGAAAATATGGGGACAAGTTATCAGAAAAATCGTTAGTTGTCCTTCGAGCAAATTTAATTCTTAGAATACTTCGCTTCAGAACTAAGGATTATGCAGATGCTAAAGAAGCATTGTCTGTATGTAGTGGTTTTTCAATCTCTGAAATTGAAGAAGAACTTAAATGGTTGGAAAATGAATATGCAGTATTAGGATTTGATGATCATGCTGGTTGCTTCGATTTTATGGAGGAATCAAATGGAGCACATGATTTTAAAGTGTTAAAAAAGAGGCTCATGGCAGGAGCTTCCATAGACAAATCAATACTGCAAAGTTTGAAAATTCAGGAAATAGCAGGAGTACTTGAAAAACAAACTACAAATTTTGCTTTGCAGCATAAAATAACGACAAATGAATGGTTATTTGAACAAGAGTTATATGCTATTGAAGAATTTGATGAGAGTAGAATAAAAATATACATAGATAACTGGAATAATGCTATTAGTTCTACAGCAGCTAAAGGAAAATTAGTGTGGTTATATGTAAATAAGGATACCGAGCTTTCTTATGTGGAAAAAGCTGAAATGATGGCTAAGCAGTTAGAGAACACTCCTATAATTATAATGTTGCTGAATGATTCCGATAATAGATTGTATGATTCTCTTTTAGAGTACGATGTATTAGATAAGTTAGATGATTTGAATCGGAATAAATATGATAGTTATTATCAAGCAGATTTTGGTCAAGCAGAGAATAATTTGAAAGATGAATTTGCTGAATTGAAGAAGCAAAGAATTCATTTGGGAGCAAATGGTACTGAAGAGATTAAAATGAGAATGCCAATGTATTTAACATCAGTATTTGAGGAATTATATCCTGATGCTATTCCATTCTCTTTTGATGGATTCGTTACGAAAGGAAATAACCTTGGTGGTAAAGGTGGTACATATTATTGCACTATAGTTAAAATGCTACTTTCTAATTCT
>OGKW01001291.1_pt1 | contig 15158 bp, 10 predicted proteins | sample 1572601 | NCBI WGS metagenome assembly OGKW01 (sample SAMEA2581875, study PRJEB24529) | metagenome | biome: Human gut stool | place: China | collected 2011
ACAAGGCAGCCCGGGAATTTTATGCATGGTGCCAGGGACCGGACTGGGAGGCGGTGGTGGACCGGGACACGGATGCCCTGTTGCGATGCGCCGCCTCCGGACGGCCGCTGTTCTGCGGCCCGCTGGAGCAGATGCGGCCGCCAGTGCTCCTGATGGGGAGCCGGGAGGACCCCATGTGCAGACAGGATTTGGAAGAGGAATACAAGGCGATGGCGGCGCAGATGCCCCATGCCGCCGTGCGCTTGTTTGCATCCGGTGGGCACCCTGCCATTCTTTCCCGGGCGGAGGCGGCTAAGGAGGAGATCCTGGCATTTTGGCTCCGGTGCGAGGCGGCCGAGAGGCTGTGAGATTTCCGGCAGATACAACTGGAACGAAGGGCCTTGTGAATGCATTAACAAAATTGTATAAAGTTTAACGAACAATTTGTATGAAGTGTAAAAAACGTGAAATTTTTCGCAAACTGCACAAATTATACTTGATAAATGCCGCCAGTCACCCTATAATAAAGTTTGTGAGTAAATTGGCAATATCGGAATGACTCTGTGTTCTCCCGGAGGGGCGGCACAGCCCGGCCCCCTGGAGTGCCGAAAGGCATGAAACAAGGAAACCAAACAATTTATTCAAAAATAACAGGAGGAAAAATCATGAAGGTTGCAGTTTTTGGCGCAGGTACCATGGGCAGCGGCATTGCGCAGGTTTTCGCGGCAAAGGGCCACACCGCCCTGATGTATGCCAGCTCCGTCGCTTCCGCGCAGAAGCACAAGGATAAGCTGGCTGCTTCCCTGCAGAAGCGGGTGGAGAAGGGCAAGATGACCCAGGAGGCTGTGGACGCCCTGCTGGCCAACGTGCTGGTGGAGGAGAAGTCCGCCTGCGCCGACGCGGATCTCATCATCGAGTGCGTCAAGGAAGACATGGCTACCAAGAAGGAGCTGCTGAATGAGCTGGACGGCCTGTGCAAGCCCGAGGCCATCTTCGCCTCCAACACCTCTTCTCTGTCTATCACCGAGATGGGCAACGGTCTGAAGCACCCCGTCATCGGTATGCACTTCTTCAATCCCGTGCCCAGCATGAAGCTGGTGGAGATCATCCGCGGCGCCAACACCACCCAGGAGACCTTCGATTTCGTCTATAAGCTGTCCCAGGAGATCGGCAAGGAGCCCGTCGAAGTGGCTGAGGCCCCCGGTTTCGTGGTCAACAAGATCCTGATCCCCATGATAAATGAGGCCATCGGCCTGGTAGAGACCGGCGTCGCCTCCGTGGCCGACATCGACAAGGCCATGCAGCTGGGCGCCAACCATCCCATGGGCCCCCTGGCTCTGGGCGACTTCATCGGCCTGGACGTGTGCCTGGCCATTATGGAGACCCTGTACAATGAGACCGGCGACTCCAAGTACCGTCCCGCGCTGCTGCTGCGCAAGATGGTTCGCGGCGGCCTGCTGGGCAAGAAGACCGGCAAGGGCTTCTATGATTATTCCAAGTAATTGAAGTCAGCACCAACAAGAAAAGGAGTTAATGGTATATGGATTTTCATCTGACAAACGAGCAGCAGATGCTCCGGAAGATGTACCGTGAATTCGCCGAGAACGAAGTGAAGCCTCTGGCTGAGGAGATCGACGAAGAGGAGCGGTTCCCCATGGAGACCGTCGAGAAGATGGCCAAGCTGGGGATGATGGGTATTTACTTCCCCAAGGAGTACGGCGGCGCCGGCTTCGGCATGATGGAGAAGTCCCTCATGGTAACCGAGCTGGCCAAGCAGTGCGCCAGCACCGCCGAGGTAATGGCCGTGCACACCATGGCCATTACCGGCATCATCAAGTACGGCACCCCCGAGCAGAAGGAAAAGTGGCTGCGTCCCGCTCTGGAGGGCGAAAAGTACGCCGCGTTTTGCCTGACTGAGCCCGCCGGTGGTTCCGATATGACATCCAACAAGACCACCGCTGTGGAGGACGGTGACTACTATGTCATCAACGGCGTGAAACACTTCATCACCGGCGGCGCTCACTGCGACTTCCTGTGCTGCTTCGCCATCACCAACAAAGAGGACCCCAAGCACGGCATGACCTGCTTTGTGGTTGAGAAGGACACCCCCGGCATGAAGATCGCCTCCGAGGATAACAAGATGGGGATCCGCGGCGCCCGCACCGCTGAGATCGTCTTCGAGGACTGCCGCGTTCCCAAGGAGAACATGGTGGGCGAGCTCAACGGCGGTTACCGTCTGGCCCTGGACGTGGTGGACCGCGGCCGCATCGGCATCGCCGCCATGGCCGTTGGTATCGGTCAGGCCGCCCTGGATCTGGCCATCAAGTACGCCAAGGAGCGCGAGGTCTTCAAGCGTCCCATCTCCAAGTTCCAGGGCATTCAGTGGATGCTGGCCGACGCCGCCACTCAGCTGGAGGCCGCCCGTATGCTGACCTACTACGCCGCCGACCTGAAGGAGCAGGGCGTTCCCTTCACCAAGCAGGCCGCGATGGCCAAGCTGTTTGCGGCGGAAGCGTCCCACAAGGTGGTCGACACCGCCCTGCAGATCCACGGCGGCTACGGCTACATGAAGGAGTACGCCATCGAGCGCATCTACCGCGACCAGCGGATCACTGAGCTGTTCGAGGGTACCTCTCAGGTTCAGAAGATCGTCATTGCCGGTCAGCTGCTTCATTAATTTCCATAAACACGACCGAAAAAGCGTAACGCTCAGATCGTTTTATAGTGCGTGAAAGGATATGGGCAAATCTTGCTGTTACAAGGTTTGCCCACATCCGCTTGAAAACAACTGCGCCATCGCATCTGCCGATGGTTACATTAGGGAGGATAAAGTATGAACGTACTGGTATGTATCAAGCAGGTACCGGACAACTCTGTGGTGCCCAAGCTGGACCCCAACACCAACCGTGTCGTCACCGAGGGCGTGGAGCTTATGGAGAGCCCCTTTGACCTGAACGCTGTTGAGGCCGGCCTGAAGCTGGTGGAGGAGAGCGGCGGCGAGGTTTCCGTCCTGACTCTGGGCGGCGAGAGCGCCAAGACCTCTCTGCGCTACGGCCTGTCCATGGGCGCCGCCAAGGCTTACCTGCTGAAGGATCCCGCCTTTGAGGAATCCGATTCCTGGGGCACCTCTTACGGTCTGGCCAAGGCCATCCAGTCCATCGGCAATTTCGACGTCATCCTCTGCGGCAAGCAGGCCATTGACAACGACGCCGGTCAGGTGGGCCCCGGCATTGCCGAGCAGCTGGGCATCTCCCAGATCACTTATGTGAGCGAGATCGTTTCTGTTACGGAGGACACCCTGACCGCCAAGCGCGTCAGCCCCGCCGGTGAGGAAGTGGTCGAGGCGAAGCTGCCTGTGGTCCTGACCTGCGAGAAGTCCCTGAACGAGCCGCGCTACCCCACCCTGAAGCGCACCAGAATGGCCAACCGCGCTGAGATCCCTGAAATGGACTGCGCCGCCGTGGGCGCCGACCCCGCCAAGGTAGGTAAGAATTCTCCCTCCGCCATCAAGAAGCTCTATACTCCCGCTCCCCGTCAGAGCGGCGAGTTGATCCAGGGAGAGGCGGAAGAGATCGCAAAGATCGCCGTCCAGAAGCTTGTTGAGCAGAAGATCATCTGATTGAAGGGAGAGCATAGTATGTCTAACAAGAATAGCGTATGGGTCTGCCTGGAGCAGACCGGCGGAAAGATTGCCGGCGTCTCCTATGAGATGCTCAGCGGAGCCAGAAAGCTGGCCAACGAGTTGTCCGGCGAGGTGTGTGCCGTCCTGATGGGCCATCAGGTCCAGGCCCAGGCCAAGGAAGCCTTTGCCTATGGTGCGGATAAGGTCTATGTTTGCGACAATGAGAACCTGGAGCACTACAACACCGGCGCCTACTGCAAGGTGCTGGAGAAGTTGGTCAAGGAAAATGAGCCCGAGATCCTGCTTCTGGCCGCCACCACCAACGGCCGTGACCTGGCCGGCCGTTTGGCCAGTCGTCTGGAGACCGGCCTGGCCGCCGACTGCACCGCCCTGGCTCTGGAGGACGGCCAGCTGGTCGCCACCCGTCCCACCTACGGTGGCAATATCATGGCTGAGGTCGTCTTCCCGGAGAAACGTCCCGCTATGTGTACCATCCGCGGCAACGCCATGTCCAAGGATGACCCCGACGCCTCCAAGACTGGCGAGGTCATCACAGTGGCCTATGATGTGGATGACGCTGAGCTGCGCACCAAGGTGAAGGAGATCATTGCCAAGGCCAGCGGCGAGATCAGCCTGGCCGACGCGCAGATCATCGTCTCCGGTGGCCGCGGCCTGGGCGATCCCAGCGGCTTCGACCTGATCCGCAAGGCTGCCGCCACTCTGGGCGCTGCCGTTGGCGCCTCCCGCGCCGCTGTGGACGCCGGGTGGATCCCTTATGAGCATCAGGTTGGCCAGACCGGAAAGACCGTTTCTCCCAAGCTGTACATCGCCTGCGGGATTTCCGGCGCCTTGCAGCATCTGGCTGGTATGAAGACCTCCGATGTGATCGTGGCCATCAACAAGGACGAGGAGGCCCCCATTTTCAGCGTGGCCAATTACGGCATCGTGGGCGATCTTTACAAGGTCCTGCCTGTGATGATCGAAGAGATTCAGAAGGTCCTTGAGTCCCGCTGACCGATAGGGCGGCAGACATAAGCAGAGATCGCCCCTTCCCGAATGGGGGAGGGGCGATCCCGCAGCAAGGGGTCAGAGCTCTGGAAACAGCCGCCGCAGGCTGTTGATCTCCGGGCGGTCCAGCCAGCGGCTGAGGTGCTTGAGGGCCAAGCGTCCATAGTCCAGCGCGGAATCCGGCAGGATCTCGTCAAAAAACCGTCCCACATCTGGTTCCCGGTCCGCCAAAGTGCGGATCAGGGCTTGGGAGAAAAAGACTGAGCCTTGGTCGCTGGGATTTTTCATCTGCCACATATACTTCTGCGCGGCGAGAAGATGCCGCCGGGCGGCGGGCAGGTTCCTGTTTTCCACCAGCGTCAGCGCCAGATAGGAATTCAGGGTCGGGCGGCGCCAGAAGGAGTCAAATTGTCCATACAGGGCAAGCGCCTTCTCCAGAAATGCCTGGGCTGCGGCGTAGTCCCGCTGGAAAAAAGAGGCCTTTCCCGCGTTGATGTAGAAAACTGAGAGGCTGGAAAACACATTGCCGGGGCACAGGGAGATCGCCTTGGAAAACATGGGGAGTGCCTGTACATAATCCTCCTTTTCCATCAGGATTTCGCCGATGTAGTTGTAGGAGGCGGCAATATTTACAGTGTAGCTGCGGGCCATGGACTCAGTCACAGTGAGTGCGTTGATAGACTCTAGCAGCCGCTTTTCCGCCTGCTCATAATTTCCGGTCATCATGTGATAGAGGCCCTGAAGCCGCAGAAGCACTCCGATCTCTCTATGATTGTTCTCTTGTACAGCCAGGTCCAGAGCCAGATCCAGATTTTGCTTCATCCCATCGGCATCGTCGATCTGGATAAAGTAAAAGATCAACTGTTTATACCCTGCCAAGGTGTAGTCCACGCGGCCCAGCCGCCTGGAGGTCTCTATGACCCAGGTGATGTTGCCTACCCCTTCCTCGTACCGTCCTTCCAAAATGGGATACCGGCCCTTCAGATAGAAAAACTGCATCTCCAAAAGCTCCAGTTCTTTCGATCCCGAATGGGCGGCGCGAAAGGCACGGATATCTGTCTCCAGATTTTGAAAGAGCGCGTCGATCCTATCTCGGGAGACATAGGGAACGGGGTCTAGATCCAGGTCCATGTCCTCTTCGTTAAATACCGGAAAAATTTCGTGGCTGAAATTGAGCCGGCTATTTAGATTTGCAATCTTGTACTTCATGGCCTCCAGCTGATATCCAGCCTGGGAAAAATGGAAAATCAGAAGGGGATAGACCCGGTTTTTGTGTCTGCTCTGGCGGAGCTGTTCTTCAAGAAGCTGGCCAATCGCTAGGTGGCGGGAGGCCCGTCGGCAGACTGGTTGAGCGTTGTAAATGTATTCCCGCAGCTTGGGGTGGGCAAAGTGAATTGCCTCCTGACTTCCGGTGTGTTTCAGGAAGACTCCCCGATTTTCCAGCTGCTCCAGGGGAGCCAGCAGATCCGATGCGTTTTTTCCCAGAATCTGAGCCGCAGAGGAGAGCGGCGCGCCGTCATAGAAACAGGAGAGCACTTCAGCCAGCTCCAGCGCCTCCTGAGACAGGCCGAGCAGCTGCGTGCGCAGGAAGGACTGGATGGCCGGAGAGGAGTGGTCAAGCGACTCTCCCCGCTGAAGCATGGCGATGTACTCGTTCAGCAGGAATGGATTGCCCTCCGTCTCATTATAGATTTGCTCCAGCAGTTCTCCGTTTCCTGCCTGACTGGGCGGCAGTGCCTTTTTGATCAGGCTGTGACAGGCCTCCACCGTGAATCGGCGCAGGGTGAGAATGAGCATGGGGGAGTGGTATTGGAGCGCTGACAGGGCGTCATCCAGCGGGCGGTTGCGCGCCAGTGTGCAGGTAGCCAGAAGAATGGCCTGGCTGGGAGACAGTTCTAACATCACCGTGGTGAGAAGACGCAGGCTGTCGGGGTCCAGCCATTGGAGGTTCTCTACCACCAGAAGGACCCGCTTTCGAGTGGAGAGCGTGTGGATCGCCTCTACCATCACATGGGCCAGCTTGCCGATGGGGACCTTCTCCGGCGTGGTAAGGAACTCGGTTGAGGGCAGATGCTCCTGAAAGTCTGGAAACACACGGCTCATGAGATCGTGCCACAGCGAGGGTGGAATACAGGGTTCCTCCTGAAGCAGCTGTGCGATCTCACGGGCGATCTGCCGCCAGGGCCGGAGTGAAAGATCCTGTCCCATCGAAAGTCCCTGTGTCTGCAAAATATAAAAATGTTCTTCCACTCCATCCAGGGCCCGGCGTTTCATGGTGGAGCGGCCGGAGCCTGGCTCCCCGCAGATCAGAATAGAGCGGCCGCCCTCCGGATTTTCCTTGAATTCTTTCAGCGCTTTTTCTAAGGCGGCGATCTCCTGATACCGGCCGAAGAAAAAGGACTCGTCGTTGGAAACAGAACGCCCCGTCTCGAAATGCATCTGCTCTAAAGCGCGCTCATAGATTTCCTTGGTCGTCTGATCTGGCGCAACGCCCAATTCTCGGCGCAGCAGCTTGGCAAATTCATAGTAGCTCTCGATCACCTTGCCATTGCGGCCGGTTTCTTGATAAAAGCGCAGCAGGAGGCGGAAGGCGCGCTCATCATACTCATCCAGCTCCATCAAATAGCGGATGTGCGTCTCCACCTGGTCGTATCGGCGGGCATCCAGATCGTCCGCTACCTTCTGATAGCACTCTGAGAAGAATTTCTCTTTGTAGTAGTTACGCATTTTGACGATCCAGTATTCATACGTCTCTGCCCCTTTCAGGAAGAACCCCTGGAGAAACTCGCCGGTGTACAGATGCAGATTCTCTTGGGGCGCCTGCAGAAACTGGTCGATATCCAAGGTGAGATCCAGGTTTTCGTTGAGCATCAGCAGAGATTTCTTGGGGGAGAGAATGATATTGGTCCCAAGTGCCTTTTTCGCCTGGTAGATCGCGTTTCGCAGATTCCGCCGGGCGGTCTCGTCCGTCTCGTCCGGCCACAGCAGCCCTGCCAGTTCCTCTCGGCTGACCACCTTGGACACCAGGATATAGTAGAGAAGGGCGTTGATTTTAGAATAAGGCAGAAAGACAGGTTGACCATCCTTTAGAATTTGAGGGACTCCAAATAACTTGCAGGTCATGGTACTCATATTTCGTTCTCCTGTTGACGTGCGGGGCGGCGGGCGCCTCGAAAAACGGGGAAAACACGCTGAATATTCTTTGGTGTTTCCCATCATTCTCATGAAAATGCAAAGAAAATCGACTGTGTCAGAAAACAAAGCTTCTTTACGGTTTGTATAGAAACCAAGTATAATGAAACCATCAAATCAGGCAAAATGCAATATTATTTTAAAATTTAGGAGGGAAATTTATGAACATCAAGTCCGACATTGAGATTGCGCAGGAGCATACCCCGAAAAAAATCACAGAAGTTGCCGCAACTGCGGGAATCGATGAGAAGTTCTTGGAGCTGTATGGCAACTATAAGGCGAAGGTGGATATCCGGTCTCTGAAGGACTTGCCCCGGAAGTCTAAATTGGTGTTGGTGACCGCCATCAGCCCAACCCCTGCGGGCGAGGGTAAGACCACCACTTCGGTGGGCCTGGCAGATGCGCTGAACCGTCTGGGTAAACGGACCATTGTCTGCCTGCGTGAGCCTTCTCTGGGACCTGTGTTTGGTGTAAAAGGAGGCGCTGCCGGCGGCGGTCACGCTCAGGTCATCCCCATGGAGGACATCAACCTGCACTTCACCGGTGATTTCCATGCAATCGGCATTGCGAACAACCTGATGGCCGCTCTGATCGACAACCACATTCATCAGGGCAACGCGCTGAACATCGACACCCGCAAGGTAGTCTGGAAGCGTGTGGTGGATATGAATGACCGTCAGCTGCGCCACATTGTCTGCGGAATGGGCGGTAAGGCCAGCGGCGTACCCCGTGAGGACGGCTTCGACATCACCGTTGCTTCCGAGATCATGGCTGTTCTGTGCTTGGCCAGCGGCCTGTCTGACCTGAAGCAGCGCCTATCCAAGATGGTTGTGGCCTATACCCGCGACGATAAGCCGGTCACTGCCCATGACCTGAAGGCGGAAGGCGCCATGGCTGCCGTTTTGAAGGATGCCATTAAGCCCAACCTGGTTCAGACTCTGGAGGGGACTCCCGCCTTCATCCACGGAGGTCCTTTTGCAAACATTGCACACGGCTGTAACTCCATCCAGGCCACGGAGACCGCTCTCAAGCTGGGTGAGTACACGGTAACTGAGGCTGGCTTTGCTGCGGATCTGGGTGCCGAAAAGTTCCTGGACATCAAGTGCCGCGCCGGCGGCTTCCATCCCGACGCCGTGGTTATTGTTGCCACTGTCCGCGCTTTGAAGTATCACGGTGGTGTGGCTAAGGCCGATCTGAACCACGAGAACCTGGAGGCGCTTGAGAAGGGTCTGCCCAATCTGTTGCAGCATGTGGACAATGTGACCAACGTGTACGGTCTGCCCTGTGTGGTTGCCATTAACGCATTTCCCACGGATACAGAGGCCGAGTTGAAGATGGTGGAAGAGAAGTGCCGGGAAAAAGGCGTCAATGTCCGCCTGTCCGAGGTCTGGGCGAAAGGCGGCGAGGGTGGCAAGACCCTGGCGGAAGAAGTCATTCGTCTGTGCGAGGAAGAGAAGAGCGACCGCTTCCAGTTTGTCTATGACCTGGATACCACCATCGAGGAAAAACTCAACGCCATTGCCACCAAGGTCTACCGCGCGGACGGTGTGGTTATCACCGCTGCCGCGAAGAAGCAGATCCAGCAGCTGACTGAGCTGGGCTTTGACAAGATGCCCATTTGTATGGCAAAGACTCAGTTCTCCTTCTCCGATGACGCCTCCAAGCTGGGTGCGCCCCGCGGATTCAAGATCACGGTCCGGGAAGTGAAGGTAAATGCCGGCGCTGGGTTCTTAGTAGCCAAGACAGGCGACATTATGACCATGCCCGGTCTGCCCAAGGTGCCCTCTGCGGAAAAGATCGACATCGATGACAACGGAGTGATCTCCGGCTTGTTCTGATCCAAAAAGGAATAATGGAAGAGCCGTATGCAAATGGCATGCGGCTCATTCCATATATAAGGAAGGTTGGAGAATGGCAAAGAAAAGCATTCAGCCGGGGAGCGGAATGTCCTTGTGGTCAAAGTATAGGCCCAGCTCCACCGAGGTCTGCGAATTTCCATAGCGCTTGATGCTGGACAAGATCGCGTCCAGCTCCTGCGTGTCCCGCACGGCAAAACGCAGTACCGCGTTGAAAATTCCAATGGTGTGAGAATGGCTGAGGATAGCCGGCGTTTTTTCACAGAAGCGGCAGAAACGCTCGTATTTATCCGGCTCTGGGGCCACTAAAATGAAGCCCGTAATGTTGCAGTCCAACTGCCGGCGGTCCACATCGATGCGGAAGTTCCGGATCACACCGGCCTCTTCCATGCGGCGGATCCGCTCAGAGACGGCGGGGGCGGTGAGGCCGACCTGCTCTCCAATCACCTTCAGGGTGGCGCGGCAGTCGTTCTGCAGCAGGTTCAAAATCTGATAGTCAGTCCGGTCCAAAGCGACCTGCCTCCTTCCGGAACAGGGCAGCCGGCGTGGTCTTAAACCAGACGGCCCTTTTTGATGACAGTCTGTACCAGATTACTTCCAAAACGGTAGCAGATGTAATCCAGATCCGGCGCATCCCAGATCACTAGGTCGCCCTGCTTCCCGGCCTCCACGGAACCCACACGGTCCGCCATGTCAATGGCTGCGGCAGCGTTCAGAGTAACGGCTGTCAGCACCTCTTCCGGGGTCAGTCGGTAGCGCAGGCCCCCCAGATTGATGACGAACTGCAGGTTGAGGCAGGGGCAGGAGCCCGGGTTGAAGTCGGAGGCCATGGCCACCGGCACACCGGCGGACACCATCTCCCGGGCCGGGGCATAGGTGGAGCCCAGACAGAAGCTGGTGGCGGGCAGCAGACAGGCGATCACGCCGCCCTTGGCCATGCTGGCGATGCCCTCAGGAGGACAGACGATCAGGTGTTCCGCGGAGATCGCGCCGATTTCCCCGGCCAGCTGAGAGCCGCCGATGGACTCGATCTCGTCGGCGTGAATTTTGGGACGCAGGCCATGGCGAAGGCCAGCCTCCAAGATCTGGCGGGATTCCTCTACAGTAAAGGTATCCGCTTCGCAGAACACATCACAGAATTTGGCGATGCCCTGCTCCTTGACGGCGGGCATCATCTCCTCGCAGACCAGGCGGATATACTCCGCGCGGTCCTGCTTGTACTCTGCCGGGACCAGGTGGGCGCCCATAAAGGTGGCTGTCACATCCATGGGGTGTTCTTCCTGCAAGCGGCGGATGGCACGTAGCTGCTTCAGCTCGTGCTCCAGAGCCAGACCGTAGCCGCTTTTGGCCTCGCAGGTGGTGGTGCCGAACCGCATCATCTCATCTAGGGCTTTGGCGGCCTTCTGAGTGAGTTCCTCTTCGGTGGCCTGACGGGTGGCGTTCGTGGTGGACTGGATGCCGCCGCCGGCGTTCTGGATGTCCAGATAGCTCTTTCCATGGAGCTTCATGCCAAGCTCATTCTGGCGCCAGCCACCGAAAATCAGATGGGTGTGGGCGTCCACCAGCCCGGGAGTCACCAGCTTCCCGCCGGCGTCCACCACCTGGGCGCCATTCACTGAGGGAGGCGTCCCCGTCCCCACCTGGGCGATCTGGCCCTGGGAGATCAGGACCCAGGCGTTCCGCAGGATCTGGATCTGCCCCTGCTCCGCGCCGCTGCGGGCGCTGGAGCCAGTGGGAGTGGCCAGCATCCCGATGTTGGTCAGCAGTAGTTCGCTCATGCGTGCTCCTTTCCAAAAGCGGGGGCGCGGCTGCGCCCCCGCTTATTCATTTGGATGATGAAATCAGCCCTTCATGGTCTTGACCGCGCTCTCCACTACGGCGTCATCCGCCACATAGGGGAGAGTGATGTGGTCCTGGCCCTCGTACAGCTTGTTGTACTCGGCCGCGGTCGTCAAAGCGTTTTCATTGCGGGCCCAGGAGCGGCGGGCAACGCCCACCATCACGTCCCAAGGCATAGACATCTTCAGAATCTGCTCCACCCGGTCGGAGCCGTCCAGCACCATGCCGAAGCCGCCGTTGATGGACTTGCTGACGCCCACGCCGCCGCCGTTGTGCAGCGCGATCAGGCTCATGCCGCGGGCGGCGTTGCCGGCGTAGCACTGGGTCGCCATGTCGGCCATGATGTTGGAGCCGTCCTTGATGTTGGAGGTCTCACGGAAGGGGGAGTCGGTTCCGCCGGTATCGTGGTGGTCACGGCCCAGCATGACAGGACCGATCTCGCCGTTGCGGACCATCTCGTTGAACTTCAGAGCCAGGTTCATGCGGCCCATGGCGTCGGAGTACAGGATCCGGCACTGGGTGCCCACGACCATCTTGTTCTTGCCGGCATCGCGGACCCAGACATAGTTGTCGTGATCCTGATAGCGGCGGGTGTGGGCTTTGATGTACTCGGCAGCGGCCTCATCGGTCTTCGCCAGGTCCTCGGGCTTCCGGGACAGGCAGCACCAACGGAAGGGGCCATAGCCGAAGTCGAACAGGGTGGGACCAAGGATGTCTTCCACGTAGGAGGGGAATACGAAGCCGTCCAGGTCGTTCTCACCGTTCTTGCAGATCTTCTCAGCGGGTACGCCGGCATCGTAAACGGACTTCAGGAAGGCGTTGCCGTAGTCGAAGAAGTAAGTGCCCCTCTCATGGAACTTGCAGATCATCTCATAGTGATGCTTCAGAGACTTGTCAACCAGCTTGGCGAAGCCCTCGGGGTCCTTATCCAGCATCTCGGTGCGCTGCTCGAAGGTCAGGCCCTGGGGGCAGTAGCCGCCGTCATAAGCCATGTGGCAGGAGGTCTGGTCGCTCATCAGATCCACATGGACGCCCTTGTCGTACAGGAACTCCAGCAGATCCACCACGTTGCCGTGATAGGCAACCGCGCAGGCGGTCTTGTTGTTCAGGTGCTCCTGGGCGATGGACAGAGCCTCGTCCAGGCTGTCGGTGCGGTGGGTGACCCAGCCCTGGGTGTAGCGGGTGGTAATACGGGAATCGTCCACCTCGGCGATGATGGAGGCGGCGCCGGCAATCTCAGCAGCCTTGCCCTGAGCGCCGCTCATGCCGCCCAGACCGGCGGAGATGAATAGGCGGCCGGCCAGGTTGCCGTCCTCGGGGACGCCCAGCTTCAGGCGGCCGGCGCCCAGCAGGGTGTTGAAGGTGCCGTGTACGATGCCCTGGGGACCGATGTACATCCAGCCGCCGGCGGTCATCTGGCCGTAGTTGGCAACACCCAGAGCGGCGGCGCGGTTGAAGTTCTTCTGGTCGTCGTACATGCCGATCATCAGACCGTTGGAGATGATGCAGCGGGGCGCCAGCTTATGAGAGTGGAACAGGCCCAGAGGGTGACCAGACATGACCACCAGGGTCTGCTCGTCGGTCATGACCTCCAGATACTTCTTGATCAGGCGGTACTGCATCCAGTTCTGGCAAACCTGGCCGGACTCACCGTAGGTCACCAGCTCGTAGGGGTACAGAGCCACATCAAAGTCCAGGTTGTTGTCGATCATGACCTGGAAGGCCTTGGCCTCGGTGCAGTTGCCCTTGTACTCCTCGATGGGCTTGCCGTACAGCTTGCCGGCGGGGCGGAAACGGTAGCCGTAAATCCGGCCATGCTCCTCCAGCTCCTGGGCAAACTCCTTGGCCATCTGCTCGTGGTGATCCGGATGGATGTAACGCAGGGCATTCTTGATGGCCAGAGCCTTGTCAGCTTCCGACAGATGGGATTCCCGGCGGGGTGCGCGGCGGATTCCCGCTTCAAAAGCTGGGTACTCAGGCAGCTCATAGTCCAACTTGATGGTCATAGCGTCGTTTATGGTACTACTCATTGTCATTCCCTCATTTCATAACATTTTGTGAAAAACGTGTAATGCGCACCGCAAAACCGTCCTCCTTGTGGTTGTATTTTACATGAGAGCTGCTATAATGAAAAGAATCGATATTATATATTAGTCATATAGAAAGGGTATGATGATTCCATGAACTTAAAACAGCTGGAATATTTTTCTGCCGTAGCTGAGGCCAAGAGTATCTCCCTGGCCGCACGAAATCTCCATGTGGCACAGCCCCCCATCAGCCGGCAGCTCGCCCTTTTGGAGGATGAGTTGGGGGTGTGTCTGTTTCTGCGCACCAATAAAGGGGTGGAGCTGACAGAGGCCGGACGCAGCCTGTACCGGCAAAGTCAAAATCTCTTTCAGGATATGCGTATGATCGTGGACAGTGTCAGGGACATCAACGCGGGAATGAGGGGCCTGCTGAAGATCGGGATGATCTATTCCAATATCTCCATCGCCTTGCAGTACCTGAAGGAGTTTCGGGCTCAGTATCCTCAGGTGGAACTCTATGTCCGCCTGGGGTCGCCTGGCGACCTGCTGGAGGATCTGAACAAGGGCGATCTGCATCTGCTGTTTCTGCGCAGCTCTTCGGAGCGGGGCTCCGGCCTGCACGAGCGGATCTTGGGGGAGGATCCGCTGGAGCTGGTGATGATCCGGGAGCTGGACCCGGCCCCAGATCAGGCTTCCGTTCCCCTGGAGGCTCTGAAGGGAGTCCCCATGTGCCTGCTGCGCAGTGATGACCTGTGGGGGTACAGCAACTATTTGATCAAGGAGTGCCAAAGGCAGGGGTTTACACCGAACACTACATTCCGGTGTTATGACACCCCCATGGCCATGCAGCTGGTTCAGGCTGGCTTTGGGGTCAGCTATCTTCCCCGTTCGATTGTGGAAACGCAGCCTCATTTGGGGCTCTATACGAAACCGATTCAGGGGATCTCGGTTCTGTCCTATCCGACTCTGGTGTGGAGCAGCAATCTGTACTATGCCAGCTGTGTCAAGCGGTTTCTGGCCATGTTTGAAGGGGAGGATGCCGAGAAATAGAGGTTAAAAAAACCGGATTGCAATACCGTATCAGTATTGCAAATAGACAAAAACGATATTTTTTGTTGGGGGAAAAGCTTGCTATAATGACAGTGGAATCGCAAATCTATCTAAAGATCCCAAGAAATAGACCTCACATTTTTGTGCAGTATGTTTGGAGGAATTGATATGGCAAAGCTCGTAGAATGTATCCCTAACTTCAGTTGCAGCAAGGAAAAGGACGAGGCTACCTACAACGCTCTGGTGGAGGCCGCCAACAGCGTTCCCGGCTGCACGCTCTTTGACGCCCAGACGGACGGCAACCATAACCGCTGCGTATTCACCCTGATCGGCGACATCAACGCCATTGAGGAAGTGGCGTTCCAGCTGACCAAGGTGGCCACTGAGCGCATCGACATGACCAAGCACAAGGGTGAGCACAAGCGCATGGGCGCTACGGACGTGATCCCCTTCGTTCCCCAGTCCAAGGACGTCACTGTTGAGGAGTGTGTGGAGCTGTCCAAGCGCGTGGCCCAGCGCATCTGGGACGAGCTGAAGGTCCCCTCCTTCCTGTACGAAGACTCCGCCACCCGCCCCGAGCGCCGC
>OGKW01001292.1_pt1 | contig 15154 bp, 10 predicted proteins | sample 1572601 | NCBI WGS metagenome assembly OGKW01 (sample SAMEA2581875, study PRJEB24529) | metagenome | biome: Human gut stool | place: China | collected 2011
AACTTGTGGAAGTCGCATTCTCCGTCTTGTGTATCCATCAGATCGAAGTGGATGCTGCGTGCGTCGATTCGTACCGGTGTGCCGGTCTTCATCCTTCCGTAGGCAATGCCATGTCGGGCGATGGATTCTGTCAGCTGGTAAGATGCGGGTTCTGCCATTCTTCCGCCGGGCAATTGGTGGCGGCCTACGTGCATGAGTCCGTTCAAGAATGTTCCTGCGGTCAGTACGATACATTTCGCTTTGAATGTGACACCCCAAAGAGTGACGAGTCCGACTACTTCACCGTTTTCAACGAGCAATTCACAGACGGTATCCTGCCAGATATGAAGGTTGGGAGTATTTTCCAGTTTCTCACGCCATGACCAGATAAACTTGGCACGGTCGCATTGAGCGCGGGGACTCCACATAGCGGGACCTTTCGAGCGGTTCAGGATTCGGAACTGGATAGCAGTTTCATCCGTCACCAATCCCATCTGTCCGCCCAGTGCGTCTATTTCGCGTACTATTTGTCCTTTGGCGATTCCTCCTACTGCCGGATTGCAACTCATCTGTCCGATCTTGTTCATGTCCATTGTGATCAGACAAGTTTTGGAACCTAAATTCGCAGCGGCGGCTGCCGCTTCACAACCAGCATGTCCGGCACCAATTACAATTACATCGTACTTAAAATCCATTCTACCTTATTTATTATCAAACGCTGCAAAGTTACGGAAAAGTTGCGAGAGTTGTATCTTCTGCCGGTTTTTGCTTCCGAAATTTCGAGGAGGAGGCGGGGCGGGCGCAAAAAAACGCCGTAATTTTGGATTGGAAATATGCAAGATGTAACGTTTCTGACTTCTTTTCTTTTGTGTCAAGGCTTCGATTCCTTTCAAAAAGAGATGTAAATGCTCTTTTTTGACATTCTAGGCTTACTTTTTGTCACTTGAAAAAGTGCGCGGCCGTGTGATGAAATAGAAGACGAACGGAGCGTTTGGACAGAATTTGTATCAAATCAACATTCGGATGTATGTTTTATACCCAACCTCCACTCTTTCTCTTGACATAAATCAAAAAAATAAGGTAAAACATGTTTTTTAGCATAAGAATTCTTGTTGTTTTCCAAAACACCTCTACCTTTGCAGTGTAGTTGTGAAACTACTAAGATTTTTAGGTATTAGAAAAAGGTAATAACAAAAGAGTAGTATTAGTTTATAAAATTAAGGTATTAGATTTTAAGATTAGTTTTTAGGAAAAAGATTGTTTTGATTAGGTATTAGGAAAAAAGTAGTTTTCAGGTAACAGGTAAATTGAGATGCAGAAAAAAGAATCCCATTTATGGGGGATTCTTTAGGTGGGGCGGAGTTATTCGCTCTTTTTTTATTTTATGCCCCTTTATTCTATTTTTTTATATGAGGGGTGAACTTACATACTGAAAAAACAGATATATTTGTAAGTCATATCTATTATAACCAGTTTTTGCAGTAATTTGAAGAGAGTCTTTTATTGTTTGATTAATCTTGTTGCCGTATGAGCGATAAAGATGATTTGATAGTAGCAGGTGTCAACCAGAAAGATAAGGGAATCTGGAGGGACTTTTATAATCGCTATTATGCGGCCTTGTGCTCATATGTCGAGAAAATCCTGTTCCTCACCGATGCCGTAGAAGATCTGGTTCAGGAGGTGTTTATATCCGTGTGGGAAGGTAAGCGTACTTTTTCCGACTCCCGTGAGCTGACTAATTATCTTTATCGTGCCTGCTATAATAATGCACTGTTGTATATCCGCAACCATCAGATTCATGATTCTATATTGAATGGCTTGCCTCAGGAAGAAGATTTTGAAGACGAGGAAATGCTGTATGCTTTGACTGTGAAAGAAGAAGCTATCCGACAACTTTATTTCTATATCGAGGAGCTTCCTGCCGAACAACGCCGTATCATCCTGCTGAGAATTGAAGGACATTCGTGGGACGAAATCGCATCCCGGCTGGGAGTTAGCATCAATACGGTTAAAACTCAGAAAAGCCGTAGCTATAAATTCTTACGCGAGAAGCTGGCAAATTCCAGTTATTCTGTACTTCTTACTCTTATCTTTTATTAAAAACCGGGCTGTGCATCCTTGCTTTTGTCGGGGTGAAGTGACTGTGATGTGGCTTATTTAAGTGGATGAGCCGGTATGTTTAACAGGTAAACAAAGCTTGGTTAGCATTTTTAGTAAGCTATATGTGTTCGTTCCATGTCTGTAAACCATTCGGATTACGTACGTGAGTCCATGGGATCATGTCCGCAGAGCGATGGGACCATGTATGTGAAATGAAGTCTTGTCGGTGTCTTATTACATTGGTCCGGCATTGGGAATAGATTAATAAAGCAGGCATTTTTGGTTAAATCAAGGACCTTTTTATGAAGTACAGCGCGTCATTCTTTTAGTAGAAAGTGACGATAAAATTTGAAATATTTTTGTTATCACTCTGTCGTCACTGCTTCTCGTCACTTTTATCGCATTGTATATCAATGAGCTAAGTCCGAAAGTGACGGATGATGATGAAATATGAGTTTCAAACTCCTTGATAAAAGCTAAAAAATACATCATTTTAATAGCGGTAACGGAAAAAAACAAATATTTTTTAAGATGCCTAATTGTCATTTATTGATGGCTGAATTTTGATTCCGAAAAGGGAATGATTTGTTAAATACGTCATTTTTGTTGCTGAATAATGTCATAATGATAGTTTTTCGTTCTTTTCTGTTTTCGTACGGAGAGTATCTCATAAAAAATAATCATCTTTTTGTCACCCATTTATGGACGTTATGTATAATTATAGTAAAGCAAAGATAAAATCCTCATTAGAAATAGATAAAATTATGAAAAAGTTAGAAAACACATATCAAGATGCCTCTTTGATAAAAAAGGCTCTTTTGGGAGATGCAAGCGACAAAGAGCAGCAGGTGTTGGAACAACGTTTATCTATGCATCCGGAACTGAAAGCCGTGTATGAGAAATTGCAGGATAGTGAGGAATTAAAAGATGCTTTTAATAAGTATAAAGAATATTCATCGGAAAAGGCTTACGAGCATTTCCTTCAACAAATTCAACAAAAAGAGAATTCGTCCGGTGGAAAGATCCACCGTATCCGGACATGGTGGTATGCTGCCGCAGCGATGGTAGTACTGGGAGTAGGAATTTCTTTTTATGCAGTGAATCATTATCAGGCAGTGGAGGAGTCCCAGGCACGTATCGGGCAAATCAAGCCGGGTAGCAAACAGGCAGTGCTGACTTTGCCCGATGGAAGCACTATTGATGTACAAAAGAAAGATATAAATGTAATAGTAGACGGTGTCCAGGTGAAATACAATAAAGGGGTGCTGTCATATCGACCGACCGTCACAACACAACAACACGAAGAAGAAAACGTCGATGAAAGTCCGGTGAAGTCAAATGAACTGGTTATACCACGGGGAGGAGAGAATACTGTCCTTCTTGCTGATGGAACCACTGTTCATTTGAATGCCGGTTCTAAATTGCTGTATCCGGTCCGTTTTGTCGGAAAGCGCCGAATTGTGACACTGGAAGGTGAAGCCTATTTTGATGTGAGAAAGGATGAGGAACATCCGTTTGTGGTCCGAACTCGTTTCGGAGAAGTAACGGTACTTGGTACGGCATTTAATATCAATGCTTATAATGATGCGGATGCATGCTATACCACTCTTGTATATGGGAAAGTAAATTTCTCGACACCCGATCAGAATACTATTACGCTGGCGCCGGGTGAACAGGCAGTCGCCTCTTCCCGTGGCATTGAAAAGCGGGCGGTGGATGTCAATGAATATATCGGCTGGGCACAAGGTGTATATGTTTTCAACAACAAACGGCTGGGCGATATCATGAAAACCTTCGAGCGCTGGTATGATGTTCATGTCTATTATGAGAAGGAGTCTCTGCGCGACCTGACTTATAGTGGTGACTTGCAACGATATGGCACGATCAATACTTTCCTGAATGCTTTAGAATTAACCGGCGATATCTACTATAAAATAAACGGAAGAAATATATTGATATATGAGAATGAGTAATATTGAGTTTTGATTTAAAAATTATGAAGAAAAGAAGAGTCTTTATGCTATGTCTTTTTGCATTGAGCATGGTTCTCAGTGCATGGGCACTTCCACCTGATGAGAAGAAAGTAACACTTGATTTGAAGGATGTGCCGATGGAAACATTTTTAAACACGGTAAAACAGAAAGCTGGAATCAACATGCTTTATAACTCGCAGATGTTTAAAGGAGTTGAACCGGTGACTGTAAAAGCTACCAACGAGTCTTGGAAGGAATTGCTGGATCGTGTTCTTTCACCTAAAGGTTTCACTTATGCTACCAAAGATGGCATTGTGGTCATCAAGAAGAAAGATCAAAAGACACGTATTCTGGAAGGTAAAGTCGTTGATGATTTGGGCGGCGAACTACCGGGCGTGACGGTGCTGATACTGGGGAAAGAAAGAAATATCGGAACAATGACTGATGCAGACGGTGCTTTTTCTCTGGGGCTTCCTGATGGAGATGCAATCATCCGTCTTTCTTTTGTGGGTATGCAGTCTTTGGAAATACATACTGGCAAGCTCAATCTTGATAAAGTGCATACCTTTAAGTTGAAACCCGATTCAAAGCAATTGGAAGAGGTGGTGGTAACCGGTTATGCAAAGATCAGCAAAAATAGCTTTACGGGTACTTCTGTGACGGTTTCGGCAGACCAGTTGATGTCGGTTTCCAAAACAAATGTTTTGGGAGCTTTGCAGGTATTCGACCCCTCGTTTCGTATTGCAGAAAACAATTTAGCTGGTTCAAATCCTAATAATGTTCCAGAGTTGTATATCCGTGGTCGTTCGGGTATCGGAACTACACAGCTGGATGCAGAAAGCCTTTCCAAAACATCATTGAAAAACAATCCAAACCTTCCAACTTTTATCATGGATGGTTTTGAGATTAAAGTGGAGAAGCTATATGATATGGACCCTAGCCGTATCGAAAGCATTACGATCTTGAAAGATGCTGCTGCTACAGCTATGAACGGATAAGGTTCAATTATGGAGAAGGTGATTATTACAACAGTTACTCCGAAAGCAGGCAAAATCAATGTAGACTATAATTTTACCGGTACTTTGGAGTTCCCCGACTTGACAGATTATAATCTGATGAATGCTCGCGAGAAATTGGAAACGGAAGTTGCAGCAGGATTATTTCAGGCGGATCCTGAAAGTGATGATTTTGCTTCAGCACAAAATACACTGGATAAAATTTACAATGCTAAATTGAATAATGTGGCTCGCGGAGTAGATACTTACTGGCTTTCCAAGCCGCTTCGGACAGTATTCAATCAGAAGCACAGTTTGTATTTGGATGGTGGTACGGAGAATTTACGTTGGGGAGCAGACCTTTCTTATAACTCGGGTGAAGGCGTGATGAAAGGTTCCTTTCGCGACCGTATGGCTGGTGGATTATCTTTGTCTTATCGGCTTGGTTCTTTCCAGGTGCGAAATTATTTTTCTTATACCTACATTAACTCTGAAGAGTCTCCCTACGGAAGTTTCTCTAGCTATACTAAAAAGCAACCGTATGATGAATATTTGGATGAAAACGGACAATATCTGAAAGACACATATCCTTGGACTGGTAGTTCGTCAGGATATGAAAATCCCTTGTATGAAGCTACATTGAAAAGTTACGATCGCAGCAAGTCTTGGGAATTGATTAATAATACGGAACTTTTGTGGAATATCAATCCTTACCTGCTTCTGAAAGGACAGTTTAGTGTGACGAAGTCTAATTCTGATTCGCGTACGTTTATCGATCCCCGCTCCCGTTCGGAGAGAAATGCAGACAATAGACTGAGTAATTCCAATGTAATATCCGGGTGGTTAGACATTGCGACTGCGAACAGTTTGACCTGGGACGCTACGGCTACTTTGTCTTACAACCGTAACATAAAAAAGAACAGCTTAAACTTCTTGGTGGGTATCAATGCCACTTCAAGCGCCGGAGACGGTATGGGACTTACTTATAAAGGTTTCCCTTCCGGAGAACTCTCCTCACCGGGCTTTGCGAATGAACTTTCCGGCTTGCCCTCTAATTCGGATAGCAAAAGCCGTCTGTTCGGTGCATTGGGTACGTTCAACTATTCATATGACAATATTTATCTTGCCGATGCTTCCGTTCGTTTCGACGGTAGTTCTGAGTTTGGTTCCGACCAGCGTTTCGCTCCTTTCTTCTCCGGCGGTTTAGGTTTGAACTTGCACAACTATGAGTACATGAAGCAATTTGAATGGATGAATCGCTTTAAAATCCGTGGAACGTATGGTATGACAGGTAAGGTAAACTTCTCTCCATACGATTCGCAGACAATATACAGTATTGTTACCGACAACTGGTTTAAGACCGGTTTGGGGGCTAATCTGATGGCTTTAGGTAACAAAGGGCTGGGATGGGAAAAGACCCACAATGTGGACTTGGGTATAGACTTGGATCTCTTCAATGGTCTGTTTCAGATGGAGTTCTCTTACTATCATAAAAGAACAGTTGATTTGGTAAATAGCGTAACATTGCCCAGTTCTACCGGTTTTACTTCCTATAAGGACAACATCGGTGAAGTAGTAAATAAAGGTTTTGAAGTCCAGTTGAGAAGCACTCTGCTGAATACAAAAGACTGGGTTGTGGCTGTCTTCGCTAATCTTGGCCATAACGAGAATGAGATTACGAAGATTTCCGATAGCATGAAAGAGTATAACAGACGTGTGATGGATAAATACGCCAATTATGATACTGGTTATAACAAGGGTGATGCGGCATACGCTGACACCTATCTTCAATACGTAGAGGGCGGTTCGTTGACTTCTATTTTTGCCGTGAAGTCTTTAGGAATCAATCCTGCCAATGGTAGAGAAGTTTTTGTGCGCCCCGACGGTACTATTACGTACGACTGGAATGCCGCTGATCAGGTAGTAGTTGGAAACCAAGAGTCTAAAATACGAGGTACGTTCGGTTTTAACCTCCGTTGGAAGCAGTTCTCTCTCTTTTCTACTTTCTTGTATGAGTGTGGCGGACAGCGTTATAATTCTACCTTGGTAGATAAAGTAGAAAATGCGCGTATCGCAGATGGGAACGTAGACCGTCGTGTATTTACCGGCCGTTGGCAGAAACCGGGCGATCTTGCTCCTTACGGACGTTTTACAAAGGGAATAGTGTCCGTAACCCGTCCTACCAGCCGTTTTGTACAGGACTATAATATGCTGAGTTTTAATTCTCTGACATTAAGTTACGATTTTGATATGGCATGGATGAAAAAAGCGCATATCGGTATGCTGCGTGCAGAATTGTCCGGTAATGACCTGTTCCATCTTTCTACCGTACGTATCGAACGTGGTCTGGACTACCCGTATGCACGCTCTTTCTCAGCTTCGTTAAAGGTAAGTTTCTAATCAATAATGCTTAAAAGAAAAAATGAAGAAATTATATACAATATCACTGTTGGTACTTTGCATAGTGACTACGGGGTGTAGTGACTGGCTGAATGTGGCGCCGAGTAATCAGGTGAATGAGGAGAATCTGTTTAGCACAGGCAATGGTTATCGGAATGCACTGAACGGAGTATACTTGGATTTGGGTACTTCAACCCTCTATGGACAGAATTTGTCTTGGGGATTTATGGATTTAATCGCACAGTATTATTCACCAGTAGAATTGAACAAGGAAAGGGTCTATTACCAGGCTCTCAATTATAAGTTTGAACATACGGATGTGAAGTCTATTATTTCATCTATTTGGTCTAGATCGTATAATAATATTGCCAATTGCAACAATCTGATTAATCAGGTATCGAATGCAAGTCCGTCGCTTTTTGAACAGGGAGAGTTGGAGAAGAATATGATTCACGGTGAGGCGCTTGCCCTGCGTGCTTTCATCCATTTCGAAATCCTTCGAATGTTCGCCCCTGCTATGATGAAAGACGACCATAAGGCATATATGCCTTATGTAGATGTCTATCCTACTTTTGTGCCTGCATATGAAACGAATGAGGAGATTTTGAAAAAAGTGGTTGCAGACTTGAAAGAGGCGAAACGTATGTTGGCGCAGTGTGACATAACAGAAGAGCATAGAGAATGGATGGCAATAAACCCTCGTATGTTGGGTATTGATCTTTCTGCCGGAGACATTGCCGAAGAAGATGTTTTCTTCGCCTTTCGAGGATACCGTATGAATTATTATGCGATTACAGCTATTTTAGCTCGCGTATACTTCTGGAATGGTGAGTATGAATTAGCGTACAATGAAGCAAAAGAGGTACTGGATGCTACTTATGACGATGATGGCCAAAAGTGTTTTTCTTTTATGGAATATTTGGAATTGGGAAATAACATGAAAGATTATAATAGCATCATCATGTGCTTCTTTAATAAAACGCTGCAAGAGGATTATGAACCGTTTATTACGAAGAGTAGTAAAGATGTATTCTATTTGGCTGATTTTGAAAAGGGAGAAAAAGAGTTAGACCAACGACTGTTGGAAGATATGATAGGTTCTGAAAGATCAAATAAATATTCGCGCAAATATGACATTTCGCTTGGTACGTATGGTTCAGATATGATTCCGGGAATACGTTTGAGCGAGATGTATTATATTATGGGAGAATATTTTGCCCGCACTAATAATTTTATCAAAGCGGGAGAAATGTTGGATGAGGTTCGTTTCAACAGAGGTATTATAACTACAAATTTGAAAAATACCATTACTACTTTGGACGGTTATCATACGGAGATGCTTAAAGATATGCGTAAGGAGTTTGTGGGCGAAGGACAGCTTTTCTTTCAGTACAAACGTTTGGATAAGAAACCGGCTAAAAATGCAATATTTGTATTTGAAAAGCCTAATAATGAAGATGTTTAATAAGTAAGCGACGTAAAATCATGATGAGAAAATATATACTGTTAGCATTGTTGCCTCTTTGTCTGTGGGCATGTTCGGAAGATGAGATAAAGCCGTATCATGGAGAGCAATATCTGTATTTCAATCATTTGAAAGATGGTGAAGAAGAGGAAATTAACGTCTCGTTCAACAACTATCCCACAAGTGACGAGGTTGTGGTGAAAGTAGGATTGGCACTTATCGGTAAGCCTTTTGAGAAAGATGCTCCCTATAAATTGGTGGTGGTGAACGAAGAAGTGAAAGAAGGCGAGACACCAAATGCTTTGCCCGAGAATTATCGGTTGCCTGAATCGCCTCTGTTTAAGGCAGGAATGCCTAAAGATACCTTAGAAGTGGTATTGGTAAAGACAGACAATCTGAAAGAGGATGTAAAACTGTGTCTGCGATTGGAAAGTAATGAGAACTTTGCGGGTTCGATGCCGGGTTTTGATCAGATAACGATTGTTTTTAATAATGTAATAAGCAAACCAGTGTGGTGGAATAGTGAAGTAACCAAATTATTCTTAGGTACATATTCCCGGAAAAAATACGTAGAATTTGTGACATTCTCCGGAATATCGAACTTTGATGCGCTTAGTACGGCGGAAAAACGCCAGGCATCGCTTGAGTTTAAATACTACGTAGCAGAAAACAATATAATGGATAAAGATGATAAAACAGGTCAGGAGTTCCCGATGGAAATTCCCGTTGATTAATTAGATATAGAATTATGAAGATACATACATTATTTGCAGCAATATTTCTTCTTTTCATAGTGACAGCTTGTTATGAAGATAAGGGAAACTATGAATATAGGGAGATGAATGATATTGAGATTACTGTAGAAATGGAAGATAAACACCCGTCTTACGCTTTAGGTGATGTCGTTACATGTACTCCGAAATTAACATTCGCTTTGGGGCAGGAAAGTAGTCGGGTAGGTCAGGGACATTACTGCCCCTTTCCCCCCTAAGAACCGTACGTGAGAGTTTCCCCTCATACGGCTCAAGCAACTCAATGCTTTTATTTCTACATAAAAGCCGGCTCATAATCCTCTGTTTTTAACTGGTAATAACTTCTGCGGCAACCGTCATGAAGAAGAAAACTATCCATTCGGTTATTTGTCAGCTGTTTTACGACACTCCAAGAGTGTTCGTTGTCTATCGGCTCACCACAGTAGGGACAGCAGCGTTGTTGTCTCTTCCAGAGATGCAGCAGTGATTTATACCCGTTGAGCGATTGGAGCATTTTGTAGGTTTCCCTGTGTTCAAAATATTCCTTCCACTGCGGGTCGTATGGGTTTGCATCCCCTTTGATTTTTACAAACCGCTTTATTTTGGTGTCGTACAGTCGTTTCAGCACGATTATACTTTCGGGTTTTCTCTTGTTGGGAGTGACCGCGAAAGTCCATTTACGGTTGTTAATCTTGTGGAAATACTTGTCAGCAACCCAATACTTCCCCTTTTTCGGGTGTCGGCGTTGTGCCCACTGCCATAACTTTTCGAAGATCAGTTTGTCAGCTTTCCTGAAAGTCTTGGATGATACGGAGTAGCGATAGTAATTCGCCCAACCCGTTATGATCGGGTTCAGTAGTCTTATCAGGGATTCCTGTTTTGCTCCCTTATGAGCTTCGATGGTTTCCCGGATTTTGACCATAAACCTTTTCAGACTCTCTTTTGACGGTTTTATCAGAAGTTTTCCGTTATACTTGCGAATGTTGTATCCGAGAAAATCGAATCCTTTGCCGATGTGAGTTATCTTCGTTTTTTCTTCTGACAGGGTAAGCCCCCTTGCATGGAGAAACTCACGAACAATAGGCAAGATCTCGTTTTGCAACAATTCCTTCGATGCTCCGGTGATTACAAAATCATCGGCGTACCGTATAAGGTGTACCTTGTAGCTGGTATAGACGCCCTTTTTACAGTGTGTCTTAAACCGTCTTTTCAGTACCGCCTCCAATCCGTCAAGGGTCATATTGGCAAGGGTCGGCGATATGATACCGCCTTGCGGCGTGCCTTCAACCGTCGGGAATAGCTCGGAGTTGTAAACAAAACCACTGTTCAGCCATTTGCGGAGCATCACTTTATCCATCGGGATATTATTCAGCAGCCATTCGTGGCTTATGTGGTCGAAACAGCCTTTGATGTCCCCTTCAAGTATCCATTCGGGCGATACGTCTTTTGCGAGTACACAGAAGCATTGTTCCCTTGCATCGAACGTGCTTCGTTCCTTGCGGAACCCGTAGGAGTTGTTGTCGGCTGTCGTTTCAGCTACCGGCTCCAATGCCATCAGATACAGCGCCTGCATAGCCCTGTCTTTCATGGTAGGAATACCCAACGGCCGTTGTTTGCCGTTCTTTTTGCTGATATAGACCCGTTTCAACGGTTGGGGATTGTATCCCCTGCGTTTCAGTTCGCTGATTGCCTGAAACTTCGCTTTTGGGGTTTTCCATAATACACGGTCAACCCCTGCTGTCTTTTTACCTTTGTTAGAGGTCACCCGCTTTACGGCCAATGCTTTGGCGTAAAACGAATGCGTTAGCATCCACTGTAAAGCTTTCACTTTACCGTATCTGCCTTCTTTTTGAGCCTTTACAATACGTGCTTGTAGCTTTTTAACCGCAATTTCGCACCGGAGCCAGTCTATGCTGTCCCAAGCGTTCGATTTTCGGTCAGTCGATGCACACGAAATTTCTAATTCGTTCATTTGCGTTTCAACTTTAAAAAGTTCTAAAAGTTTCTTGTAAAGAGTCACCATGCGGAAGTCTGCCCGCTTTCGCGTAGGGTAACGTTGAAACCCCTATCCGCCCCATTACAGGACGGCATTCGCTTTTTCCGCATTCCTGTGCCTGCATCCCGTTCGGCCTTCCTTACGGTCGGCTTACCTGTTTTCGTAGGAGAGATACAGGTTTTCCATGTTCCGTGTAAGTGACAAAGAGAATGGGTTAGAATCTGTCATTCCGCCGGCAGCAGTGTGGTTCGTGTAACCCCAGACTGGAGAGGGTTATCCTCGCTGCACCCGTTTCCGGGCTTGAGCCTGTCAGTATCGTTTGGCTCATTCAAACTAACGACGTTTAGCGACAGTTCACATGTGTTATTCATACCATTCAAGCCAAGCTCCCGCGCCGTCTGATACTGACGACGATTGTTTTCCCCTCACGGTTCAAACTGCCCCTTTCGGGCGGGCTACCTTGTCTGGGCAGCTTAATACAATTAAGGTGCATCTGCCCATAGGCTACTGCTGACGAAACAGCAGGTTTAATCTTTGTTTTATGTCATACTCGATGACTTAAATTATTTGTTAAACAATCACTTACACGACATCATGTCGCACCCAATCTTGATTATGAATGGTCTTTTGCAGGCAAGAAGATTTCGCATACGCGTAATTTGGAATGGGTGGCCGATACAGTCGCAAACAGTAAAACTTTGCAATTGGCGGTATTAGACAAAAATACGGGGGTGACCTACTTTGGTCATACTTATATTACTGTTTCTTCTAAATATGCAGCCGATGGTTGGGTAGTTCTTTCCGAGAAAGACGGTAACAGTACATTGGCTTTCATACGTCAGGTGAGTGGTTTAAATACTCCCTCGGCAGCAGTTCGGGATGTTTACCAAATGATCAATGGACATCCGATGGGAACTGGTCCGATGTCTGTATATCCCCATTGGACAAGTTCGTGGGGAGGTGAAGAAGAAGCTAGCTGGCTATGGGTTGCACAGAAAGGAGGACAAGGCGCATTGGACGTTTCGGGAAGTACTTACCAACAGAAAGTAACTTTGTCTCAGATTTTTTTGAAGCAAGCGTATCCGGAGGGATTTGTTCCGGCGGCCGTGATGGATTTACAGATACTTTCATTGGCTATTGGTGAAGACGGAACGATTTATACACGTGTTAAGGAAACGAATAAACTGTTTAATACCGGTCGTTTTATCGATCGTCCGCTGACATCGGATGCCAAAGGAGAAGTGAAAGTGGACGGTAGTATGATTGCTTATACTCGTTTTGATTATCAGGCAGGATTATTGTGTTATGATAAGAACTCTGCTCAATATTTGCATATTGGCGATTACGTTGATTATGATTCGGGAGAAACTCGTGTAGGAAAAGCACTTCCTTTAAAAGTGGATGAAGGGGATTATAAAGAAGGAGATGCCAAGCTGAATGATATGAGAAATCATAAGGTACATTTTGTAGGAGCGTCTTCCAAAGGAACAGACTTCACAATGTCTTATATGGCTGTTATTGAAAATCAAACAACGGGTAAGTTTTATCTTCAGAAGTTTACAGTAGAAGCCTATGATGGAAAAATGAGCGCAGTTCCAACCAAGTTTGAGTCTCAGGAAGAAATGGTAGGCCTTGGAAATGTGATTGATGGAAGTGCCAAGAATAGTTTTGCTCTTTGTAACTATCAGGAGCAGGCTCCGTATATGTTTATCAGTAAAGATAATATGTTGTATCTTTATTATATGTCTAACAGTACATTATACCCATGTGCGCAATTCGAGTCGAATATAACCTCTATGGATGTGAGTATTTATTATAACAGATGCCTCATGGTTGGACTGGAAAATGGAGATGTTGTTATTCTGAAGGGAATACGTAGTGCTGATGGGGAACCCAATTTAGATAGATATGTCATCAACGGAGGAAATACTATTCAAGTGACTGATGCGGAAAATGACTTTGTTCTTTTCCATGAGAAGGACTTTGGACGGGTGGTGCAGGTTTTCTATAAATGGAACACGAGTTGGAACGAATATTTCTATTAATTATTAAAATAATAAGACGTTGAAAAAACTGTATTTACTTCTCTTAGTCGCACTCTGTGGGGCTGTTATCAGCCCTGCTGTGGCTAAGAAGAAAAACAAGAAGAAAGCTTCTACTGAAGCAACTACAAAGAAAGAGAAGAAGGAAACCAAGTACGACAAACTGTTTAAAGACAAGAAAGTCACCACGGCTAAAGGTTTCATTACTCTTCACAAGTTGGACAATAAAATTTACTTTGAATTGCCGATTAAGGTGATGAATCGGGATATTCTACTTGGTTCTACCATCGTGGAAACGACCGATAACCAGTTCGGCTGTGTAGGAGAGAAGTCAGGTGATCCTTTTCTGATTCGTTTTGTGCAACGCGACTCAACTATTACATTGCGTCGTGTACAGGCAGGTCAGTTCTCTGAAGATCGTGAAATCAAGAAGCGCTTGGTAAGCAGTACCATGCCGGCAATCGCTGAAACATTCGAGATCAAAGCATATAATAACGATAGTACAGCAGTTGTATTTGATATGACAGACTATCTGCTGAGTGACAAGAAGAATCTTTCTCCATTCTCTCCATATTCAATGATGGAGATGATGGGAGCCGATATTAGTAAGGATTTTGAGAAGGAAAGCTCATTTATTCAGGGAGTCAAAGGCTTTGAGGATAATGTGAGTATACGTTCTTTACTGACCTACAAAATCAGCGTGGGTATGAAGGGAAATTATGCAGTGAAGAAAATGCCGTTTACTGCGGTTATGAATCGTAGCTTCATTCTGTTGCCTGAACAACCGATGCGTCCCCGTTATGCTGATCCACGTATTGGTATTTTTGAACACTCTGTAGTAGAATTTGCTTCCGAAGGTCGTGGGTTGCGTACTCGTCACATTGCTCACAGATGGAATCTGGAGCCATCGGATTCAGCAGCCTATCTCCGTGGCGAACTGGTAGAGCCGAAGAAACCTATTGTTTTCTACATTGATGATACTTTTCCGTTGAGTTGGAATAAATATATCCATAAAGGAGTTGAAGTATGGCAGAAAGCATTTGAGAAGATCGGTTTTAAGAATGCCATCATTGCAAAAGATTTCCCGAAAGATGATCCGAACTTCGACCCGGAGAATATCAAATATTCCTGTATACGTTATGCTCCGTCTACGGTGGCCAATGCGATGGGACCTTCTTGGATAGATCCGCGTTCCGGAGAAATCATTAATGCATCTGTTACGGTATTCCACAATATTGTGCAGTTGGTTCAGTACTGGCGCTTCTTGCAGACTGCCCCTGCTGATGAGGAAGTACGTGATGTTGTTTTGCGTGAAGACTTGCTGGGAGATTGTATCGCTTATGTGCTCTCGCATGAGGTAGGACATACATTGTCATTGATGCACAATATGGCAGGTTCTTCTTCTATCCCTGTGGGATCTTTGCGCGATCCGGAGTTTACTCAGGAGTTTGG
>OGKW01001303.1_pt1 | contig 15032 bp, 14 predicted proteins | sample 1572601 | NCBI WGS metagenome assembly OGKW01 (sample SAMEA2581875, study PRJEB24529) | metagenome | biome: Human gut stool | place: China | collected 2011
AATATAGTCCTTAAAACGCCCGGGGATAGGTTTATACATCTCATGGATCACGCCCAGGGCCGCATAACAGTCCTTCACGTTATCCACCATGATCCTTACCGCGAATAAATCATATATCTGATCCAGGGTCTTATTCTGGTTCACCATCTTCTTATAAATGCTGAAAAAATGCTTCGCGCGTCCCTCAATCTCTGCCACGATTCCCGCCGCCTTGATATGCGCGCGCACTTCCTCCACGAGCGACTGCACGTAGTCGTCGCGCACACTCTTGCGCTGGTCAATCTGACGCACAAGGTCGTAGTATGCCTCCGGCTCCAGATACTTTAACGAGAGATCGTCAAGTTCAATCTTGATCTTTGAAATACCGAGCCGCTGTGCAATCGGGCAGTAGATCTCCTGCGTCTCACGCGCGATGCGGATCTGTGCCTCCTTGGACTGGTACTTTAAGGTACGCATATTGTGAAGCCGGTCTGCAAGCTTGATCAGGATCACACGGATATCCTTTGCCATGGCAAGGAACATTTTTCTTAAATTCTCTGCCTGAACTTCCACCTTATCCGCATCGTAGGACAACTGCCCTAATTTTGTGACACCATCTACCAGCAGTGCAACCTCTGCACCAAACTCCTGCCTGATCTCCTCATCGGTCATAACGGTATCTTCCACCACATCATGCAAAAGTCCCGCTACGATTGTCTCCTTATCAAGCTCTAACTCTGCTAAAATAATCGCAACGCACAATGGATGGATGATATACGGTTCTCCCGATTTTCTTACCTGCCCCTTATGTGCCTCGTATGCAATGTTGTATGCCTTCTCTATCAGACTGATATCCGTAGATGGATGATACTTACGGACACTGGCGATCAATTCCTGATATAATTTTTCGGGACTCTCAAACTCCTTCATTGGTTTGATACTATTGTCCTCTTCTTTTACGATTTTCTCTAATTCTTCTGATGAAAGTTCTGCCATGTAGATCACCCACTTTATCTATGCTTTTGTGTATAATATATGATTATATTTTATTTTCTATCAAAAATCAACGCTTAAACTTTGCATCCGGCTTCCATCACCATTCTATCTGATAATCTGACATCAGGACGCCGTCTATTTCCCGGTCACCGCAATATGAAAAGCCTAATTTTATGGCAAGTTTTTCAGAAAGAGTATTTTCTTTTTGAATCAGACAGTGCAAGAGATGTACCTGCAGCTCCTCTCCTGCATATTGCATGATTGCCTGACAGACTTCATAGGCATAACCCTGATGTTGAAAGGATGTCCGGATCGCATACCCCAATTCCATATCTCCATTTAACTCTTCCCGGTGTTCCACACCGGCCCTGCCGATCAGTGTGCCCGTTTTTTTCTCAAAAACAAGCCACATTCCATATCCATAAAAACGATACATATTTTCGATATAGGCTTTCTGATATTCCAGCTCTTCCTCATATTCATATAACCCCTCCATATAGTCGGTCATTCCGGGTTCTGCATACATGGAAAAAAGGGCATCCAGATCAGAAAGCTCCAATTCTCTCACAATACAGCGTTTCGTCTCCAGAATCGTCCACGGGATATTGAAATGTCTCTCATACACGCGCTGTAAAAATGTCATATCGACTTCCTCGAATCCCTCAACGACCATATCGGCATGAAGAAATGTATCCGTTTCCGGCATCTGATAGGCAATCGCCGGAACATTCACATCTCTGGCAAGGTCTAAGAGAGACTGGTTCGAAGATAGAAAAATGATATCTCTGCTCCACTGCTCTGACAGTTGATGACAGGCTTCCTCTTTTTGCATTAATACAAATGTAGTTTGTTTTATTTCGGCAAGATTTTCCCTTAACAAAGAAACTTCCCGCTCCGGTATCTGCGACACCCATATCTGTTTTGGATACTCTTTCTTATTATAATATAGCAAACCTGTTCCCCTTATCGATTGTTATGTGCAAAACAACCGGTATCTGAACAGATACCGGTCGTCCTTTTAAAATCCATGAATTAATATGCAATATTTACATCGACATTTCCCTTGATTCCAGGAACACTTCCCTTAGATGAGTACTGCCACATGTTATATTTTCCTTTGTAATTGCAGGTTGTGTTGTACTGTGCAACCCAGATAAAGTAGTTGCTGAATGCAGATGCATCAATCTTGTTGTTATACCAGCTCTTACTTGCGTAAACACCTGCTTTTCTTCCACCGTTTGCAATGGTCTTACAGAACGCAGCCACGCATGCCGTTCTGGTGCCTTTATCTAATCCGTTGGCACGGGCTGCTCCGCTTCCGTTCTCTGTATCGACAAAGATCGGGTAAGAAAGATTGTAGCCGGAGCATAAGGTCAATGCCATACTTGCCTCCTCAACAGCCTCTGCCTCAGTTGTAGCCTGTGTGAAGAAGTAAACACCAACGTTAATGCCGTTTGCAGTTGCACCCTGAATATTTTTCTTGAAGCAGGAATCCTCTACTAATGCTCCTGTCTGTGATCCGCGGTAACCGACACGGATAATTGCAAAATTGATACCTGCTGCCTTTACAGATGCCCAGTCAATATTTCCCTGATGGCTGGATACATCAATACCGTTCTTTCCGGAACCCTGCTGTAATGCTCCATCACTTCCGAAGTTATAAGTGATACCACTGATTACCTGGCTTCCTGTTACACGCTGATGGTTGCTGTTATAGTAATATACTTTTCCATCAATGGTCTGCCATCCAGTGTAAACCGGCTCGGTGTAGTAAGTTCCGTTTGCATTGTAATCTGCCACGGTTGCTGGTTTTTTACACTCGGAATCTTTGTAAAGAGTTCTACCGGATTTATCTTTTAACTGGGTTGTTGTATTTCCAGTAAAATCATTGACTGTAACTGTACATGTGATTTTCTTGTCACTTGCGGTTGTCTTGGTATCGCCCGGTTTGGATAAGTATGTGATCGTACCTGTTACAGTTGCACTTCCTATTCCAACTGCGGTTAAGGTACATCCTGTTTTTGCTCCATTGGATACCTTTACAACTTTTTCGTTGCTGCTTGTCCATGTAATATTTGTAATAATATTGCCTGCGTCTGTCAATGTTGCTGTGAGACCAATTGCATTTGCATTATTAATAGTGCTGTTATATAAAGCTGCCGTCTGTGGTGCTGTGACGGATGCGCTGGCTGCGGCTGCAGCTTTTACCCAGTTTAATGTGTATGCTGTTGTGCCTGCTGCCACTTTGATCTTCGTGGAACCTTCTGCCAGTTTATATCCCTGTGCCTCATAAGAAGATGCCTGTATTTCAGTAGCAGTAGCATCTACTGTGATATCTTCACTTTTGGATTCTTCTGCTTTGGTCTTTCCATCAGCCTGAAAGAAATTATGTGTTACCTTATAAGTAGCCTTATCTGCTGCTGTTGCAACCCACATGATGGTATATTCTTTTGCACCATCCTGAATGGTAAAGGTTGTACCATTGGAAGCTTTATATCCGTCATATGTTTTTGCAGATGACACCGTTTTCGCATCCTTTGCAACAGTTACTGTCTCTTTTTCATCTGCTTTGTCTGCTTTTGTTTTTCCATCGTTTTTATAAAACATATGGACAATGGTAATTTCATATTTATCTGGTTTCGTATCATCCGGCTTTGTCTCTGTACCATCTGTTTTGTCTCCAGATGTTCCATTCTGATCACCTGTACTCTCACCATTTCCACTATTTCCAGAACCAGAATTCTGATCACCGCCAGTTCCCTGACCGCCTTCACTCGGTGTTGTCGTTTCCGATGGTGTTGTTGTTTCTGATGATTTTGGTGTTGCTGTTTCTGATGATTTTGGTGTTGCTGTTTCCGATGATGTCTCGGATGATGTAGTCACACCAGATGATTCCGTTCCTGTAGCATGGTATCCCACACGTTTTGCGGAAGCCGTCACTGATGCCTGTGCAATGTCCACTTTTGTTGATCCACCAACAGAAGCTTTCGGGAAATTGGAAGTATCCACATCTCCTGCTCCGACTTTGGATGGTGTGCAGGTGCTGTCAACCGTTTCCACTGTATCCTGAATAACAGCCTCCACCTCAACATTGTCTACCTCTGCATCCTCTGCCGGTGCTACTTCTGCTGCGGATTTAATCTCGTCTTTGACATCTACCTTGGTGTATTCAATCTTATCCTTAACCGTTACTTTGTAAGAATTCTCTTTTGAAATATATCCATCGATCTCATTCAAAGAGACATCATATTTTCCGGCATCAATACTTTTAATGTAAATAATACCATCTTTATCATCATCTGAATATGTAGTTGATTTTGCCTTCTTCTTGTCTGCCTTGATCGTGATCTCAAAAGGCTGTCCCTTTACATTTTTCGAGGACTCGTCCTGAATCTTGATCTTCAGATCCTTCTCAATAGAACTTCCGACCAATGTAACAGTTTCCGGTTCTGCCGCCTCTGTCTCTTCCGTGACAACCTCTTCAACTGCCACAACTTCTTCCGTCGGTTCTTCTGCCACCTCTGTACTGATCACAACATCTGCCACAATTGGTTCCGGCTGATGAAAATGGTCATATAAAAAATATCCTCCTGTTCCGACACCGCCAACTGCTGTCACAGTGGCTACACCCGCTATGATTGCCTGTGTCTTTGTCAGCCCGCTAAGCAAAGTCGCAACCCCTTTTACCTTTCCGGCTGCGCCCTGAATTAAATTCAGAAAATTCATTCTCGTCTCCTCCTCGTCTGCATTTCCAATTACTTATAGTAAATTTTCGTAGTTCACTCTATTATGATAAAGAATCTGTCTGCAGTAATTTCGCTGCTATTCCTTCTTTGTAATCATGCGAAACTAATTATAGCATTTTCCCATATTATGTAAATATAATTTTTCTTATTTTTTCGGAAATTTTTTCCACCGGAAAATATTATTCTTATTTTCAGGGTTACACGCCCTCACAGTCAAATGCCGGGATAAAACTTTCCTCCGCTGTGTCTCCCTCCTGAATAAAACCATTTTCTATTCCGATCTCAATCGCATAATCCACCAGTGTCTCATATTCCTCATCGGTAATCCTGCGATTTAATTCCGGATACTTTTCCAGATTGGAAAGTGGGGTGAACTGATTCATGATACTGATATAAATCATATCTCCGTAAGTTTCATGCAGATATTTTAAAATCTGCATGGAATCCGCCATACAACCGGGCAGTGTCAGATGTCTTACGATCGTTCCACTTAAAATAAGGTTATCTTCATCTCCATTTACAAACACAGCCTTTCCTGTCTGCCGCACCATCTCTGCGATCGCTGCCTTTGCAACCTCTGCATAATCCGGAGCATGGGAATACTTTTTACTCAAACCCGGGCTCATATATTTAAAATCCGGCAGATAAATATCGACGTACCCCTCTAACATTTTGATCGTGTCAACCGTCTCATAACTGCTTGTATTGTATACAACCGGAAGCATAAGCCCTTCCTTTCGTGCCTGATCCAGAGCCTTCACGATCTGCGGCACAAAATGTCCCGGTGTTACAAGATTGATATTATTGGCTCTTTTTTCCTGCAATTCAAGAAAAAATATCCACGAGCCGCTCCAGAGAGATTTCTTTTCCAACCGTTCCGTTTGCGATATTCTCATTCTGACAGAATACACAATGCAGCGGACACCCCGAAAAAAATACAGCTCCAGATCCCGCATCTCCCGAAATGCAAGGTTCCTCCCAGAAATGAAGTGCCGCCCTCGCAACTTTTAAATTTTCTGTCTGCCCACAGATCCCTTTTTCACCCTTTTTCCGGTCTACAAGGCATTTTCTTGGACATAAATCACATTTCACACCTGCTACCTCTTGCTAAACACGTTATTTTCCGCTATTATATAGCAGTCAAAAAGATTTTCACAAAAAAATCTATCTTTTTCATTATAACAAAAGAAAAAGAAATGGATACTATTTTTAACAAAAGTTAATGAATTATTAAGGAGTAAACTATGAGTTTAAAAAATGTAATGGTCGCACAGTCCGGTGGCCCGACAGTTGCAATTAACGCCAGCCTTGCAGGTGTGATCCGTGGAGTCATGGCATCTGAGCAGTATGAGACTGTCTATGGATCTGTAAATGGAATCCTTGGTATCTTAAACAATCATTTATTAAATCTGACAGAGATTATGAATGAAAATCCGGCATATCTGGATCGTCTGGAAACAACACCGGCAATGTATTTAGGTTCCTGCCGTCATAAACTGCCGGATTATCTGGATGATGATTCCTCATATGTTTTTATCTTCAAACAGTTTGAATTATACAATGTCGGCGCCTTCTTCTACATTGGCGGAAACGACTCTATGGACACCGTTTTAAAATTATCCGAATACGGCAGAAAAATCGGCAGCAATGTCCGCATCATCGGTATTCCAAAAACAATCGACAACGATCTGTGTGAAACAGACCACACTCCTGGTTTTGGTTCCGCTGCAAAATATATTGCTTCCTCTGTTTTAGAGATTGCCCATGACACTTTTATTTACGCAGTCAAGAGTGTCACGATCATTGAGATCATGGGACGCGACGCAGGATGGCTGACCGCTGCCGCTGCTCTTGCAAGAAACGGATATAATTCCGCTCCACATTTGATTTATCTTCCGGAAGTTCCGTTTGATACGGACGACTTCCTGTTAGATGTAAAACGTATGCTGTTTGAACGCAATAACGTTATCATTGCAGTCTCAGAGGGTATCCGCGATGCATCCGGCAATTACATCAGCGCTTCTGAGAAGTCAGTCGATACATTTGGCCACAGCCAGCTGAGCGGCGCCGGAAAAACATTGGAATTCCTTGTGAAAGAAAAATTAGGCGTAAAAGTCCGCTCCATCGAAGTGAATGTATTACAGCGGTGTGCAGCCCATTTAGCATCTAAGACAGACCTTATGGAATCTGTCGAATTAGGAAAAAAAGCCGTTGCGCTCTCCGAGGAAGGCGTAACAGCTTCTATGGTCACCATGAACCGTGTATCTGACGATCCATATACGATTGAATATGGATATGCCGAGATAAAAAATATTGCCAACGAAGCCAGATCCGTTCCTGCTGAATGGATCAACGCCGCCGGCAATGATGTTACACAGGAATTAATTGATTACCTCACTCCATTGATCCAGGGTGAATCCAATGTCACCTATGAAAATGGTCTTCCTGTTTATATGGATGTCAGTCATCTGACAAAACATCAATAAATTTTCCAATCTCAGCCCACGCTTTTCTGGATTCTGGCAGCATTTTTGCTGCCATCTGGAAAATGTGGAACATTCCATCATAAATACTGAGTCTTACTTTCACACCCTGATGTCTCGCTTTCGAGGCAACGCTCACCGAATCACTTAACAGCATCTCATAAGAACCTACCTGAATGAGCATTGGCGGAAATCCTCTGAAATCCCCATACAAAGGTGAAATATAAGCATCCATCGGATCATGGTCACCCACATAGTCTTTGTTATAGATCAGGCTGTCCCTCGTATTTCCGAACAACGGATCCCTCTCATAATTGGTATCATACGATTCACCGCTTGCCATAAGATCCGTCCACGGAGACATTGCAACGATCCCACATGGAAGCTGCATTCCATGATCTTTCAGATAATGGCACAGTGCCATCGCAAGCCCTCCTCCTGCGGAATCTCCTGCTACAATGATATCCTCTGCAAACCAGCCCTGACCGAGCAGCCACTGATATGCGCTCACTGCATCTTCCAATGCCGCCGGATATGGATTTTCAGGTGCTACACGGTAATCAATGGTGAGTACACTCATCCCTTTGCTGACTTCATTGTAAAGTCCCGCAAACATGCGGTATGCATTCCGCATCGCTCCGATATACCCGCCGCCATGAAGCTGTAAGATCACCTTCTGCTCATTTGGATTTTCCTTTAATTCAAGCCACTCCATTGTGAAGTGCTCCATCTCGATAGTGGTCATGGTGAACATATCCGGGCATTTCCACGGCGGTTCGACCATTTTTTTCCGCAGTTCACCGCTTTTGATTTTCCTGCCGATCAGGTTATCGTTTGTCACATGCGCGATCAGGTCACGCATGACATTTCCTGCGATGCTCGCTTCGTTTGTCTCATGTTCTCTTTCTTTTTTCAAAGTCAATTTTCTGATCATAAACCCTCTTATTCAAACTTCTGTCGTTCCTTATCTGATATGGAATCTTCTCTTCAGTTCCACCCTGGCTCTTCTGTCACCGATGATCAGCGTTCCAAGGAACAAAAATACAGACGTTCCGAGTGCCGCGAGCGCCAGATACGGCACATAAATAATTCCGGTCAGATACAGAATAATCGGAACAAAACTGCACAAAATCATAAAAATCTGCCACATAATATAACTCTGCCAGTTCCTCCGGTTCACACACATCAAGATCAAAATTCCTGCATCGACTAAAATGATCGCCGCCGGGAACACATACCGTACCGACCATCCCCGGTAACCATTCACAAAATCGATTGCAATCAATATCAATATGGCAATTAAAGTCAAAACAATTGTTTTGGCAATATAGCCGGTTTTTCCAAGGATTGCAAACCGGACAACCAGATATCCGTAAAAAAAGATCAGACCGGTAACAAGGCTCCACGCCGTCTCAAAATCACCGTAATGATTCACTGCAACTAAAACCGCCTCTGCCACGATCGCCACGAAAAGATAAATTCGCGACAAAAGCATCATCCGTCTTGTTTTGATCTTGACATCGGGATACATATTTTCCACCTCTATCGTAGGCTCTAATACGGAGTGACAGAGCGGGCAGCGCTCCGTCTCATCCAACACTTCTATATTACATTGTCTACATCTGCTCATCTCACACCATTACTTTCCTGTTATTTGTATCATAATTCATTCTTCTTAATCAGAAGTCACACCATTTGTCTCTAACTCTACTTCAATTCCATCTGCTGCAATTTTGCGGAAAAATCCCCGCTGCACCGAAACATCTTTCAGATCAAAACTGAACGAGAACACTAACATACTTCCATAAGAACAGATTGTTCCCTTCAAATGCTGTCCCTTCGACATTGCAAGAAACGCATGGAACATCTCCACATATGGGCGGTATGCCTCATCCACTCCAATATTTCCGATATTTGTGATTGTTGTTGTATTGGCAAGTGCCGACTTTGTATACACAATCTTCATTGCAATATTTTTTAAAAAGAGCGGCACAGCACGCGCAGCCAGCAGCTTTTCATTGGATACATTATACGAAAACAGTTTTTCCAGATGCTCCCTGTTGATCTGGCTTCTCAGATTATCACGCACGATTGCCAGCACTTCCGCAAACGTGTAGACTTCCTTTGTCGGATGAAATTCTGCCGACACCATGACAAAGAAATTCTTTGTTGTGATCGAATTAAAATATGGGCGCAGATTTACCGGAACTGCCACGCGGATCGGACTCGTGGACGGCATTCCCTTCATACACTCCGTATACACACTCCAGATATAAACGGAAACAAGATATTCATTGATACTGCAGCCGTATCTGTGACACACCTCTTTCAACTGCGGAATCTGCATATACCCATGCATAACGCCAAATTCTCCCGGTCCGAGATGTTCTCCCTTTAACAGATATGCCTTTTTTGTCTGATAGCCTTTTGCAGAACTCTTCTTATAATTCTTTAAAAAACTGTCCTCTCTGTTTAAAGATGTGCCGCTGTTTAAGGAATCCCCCACCTTCTCCTTCAGTTCCGGGTGCGCAAGACGCAGATACTGGTAAGTTAACTCTTTCAAAAAGTTAATGCCGCCCATTCCATCGGTCAGCACGTGGAACACTTCCAGATTAATTCTGTATTTATAATAAGTCACGCGGAACATATAACTGTGGTTTTGATTCTGCTGGATATAGCGGCATGGAAAATTGCTCTCCTCACGTACTTTCGGTGCAGGCTTTCCATTCTCCTCAAAATAATACCAGAATACCCCCATGCGAAGTCTTAAATTAAATCCATCCATCTTCGGAAGGACAATATTTAACGCCTGCTGTAAAACATCGGGCTGCACCAGCTCCGTCAATGTCACACTGATACGGTAGACATTGCTCATATTCTCTCCTGCGATCACAGGAAAAAGATGTGCCGTGTTATCCAGCCTGTCCCACCGGATCTCCCGGTAGGCTTTCTTTTCCTTCTTTCTTTTTCATATTTGAAACGCTTTTTCGCGTTTGCATACGTATTCAATTGCGGAGAATAAAAGAATTATTCTCCTGCTGAGGGACAGAATGTATCTCGGATGATCAATTTGCTGTCCAGTATATACCGGTAGGTATCCGGCAGTTTGTTCGATGCCATTGCCATGACCCATTCTACTGTTAAATTGATAATCCTGTCATAATCTACTGCCACAGTGGTTAAATGCGGCGTAAACCAGCTGCCCATCGGGATATTATCCGAACCAATCAAAGCCACATCATCCGGCACCTGAATGCCCTGCTCGCGCAGTGCCTCCAGAGCGCCTAATGCCATCATATCGTTCTGCGCAAAACACGCTGTACCCGGCTGGAACAGTTCAATATGCTCCAAAACCTGCTGCGTAGCCTGCTTCAGGTTGTAATCTGCATGCAGGATGTGCGTATCTGACAGCTTATGCCCATGCTGATGCAAAACACGTGCAAAAGCTTCATGTTTATGTATCACGTCGATTCGATCCTGCGGTCCGATAATTTCCACAAATCGTGTATAGCCAGCTTCGCAAAACGCCTTGCCGACCAGACCGCCAATCTGTGAATGGCTCGGTGCGATCATATACGACTCATCCAGTGATTCATTCGTATCGTAAATATAGATAAATGGAATTTTTGTTTCATGCAGCAGGCTTTTGACTCGCTCATCCACCTGCGGTCGGTTAAAGATCAGGGCATCAAACCGTCGATTGCTGATACTCTTCTCGATGGAAAAAAACTCACCGTATTTCCCTTCATCGAACACCGGCACCAGATCCAACCCTTCCTTTACAAGCTGCATACGTATGCGATAGTAAATGTCACTTTGAATATAATGGTTTGCAAAGCCGGTAAAATCCTCTGAGAATACATATCCGATCACACCGGTGCGGTTGGTTTTTAACCCCCGTGCGTTAGTGTTAAACTGAAAGGAGTATTCTTCCGCCAGCTTTTTGACTCTTGCCTTGGTTTCTTCTGAAACCAGCGGACTGTCATTCAAGCAACGGGAAACCGTTGATTGCGACACACCAGCTAATTTGGCAAGTTCGACGGAAGTAATCGTTTTCAACTGTTTTCACCTCTTTGCATACGTATGAATTGATTGTCTTATATATAGCATATTTGCAAAATAAACACAATAGCCAAACGAATATTTGCAATTATTTCGTTAGTATTATCCAAATTCCCATAGCTGTTTTTAGTACTCTTGCTCGTACTGAAACCAGACCGGACCCTGTTCGAGCTTCAGAAGCACTTTTCCCGCACGGCAGCAAAAATCAACTGATCTCCACACCTGCCGCCACCCAATAAACCCGAAGCACACAGCTGAATTTCAGGCTGTGTGCTCCGGGTTCTCTTTATGGCAAAATTGTGCGGTATCGGTCTGACAAGCAACGGATTTGATTGTGCAAATCCAGCTTGACGGGTGGAATCCCCGTGCCCCCGTTTTTTCAGCCGCACGGCGGTTTTACGGGCGGGACGGAAGCGGGATGCTTACTCCATCCACGGGTCGATAATGACCTTCATGCTTTCACGGGTCATGCTGGCCTTCACGGCCTCCTCTGCCTGCTTCCACGGGAAATGATGGCTGAACAGTCGCTCCCACGGGAAGGTATCCTTGTGGCGCAGCATCATTTCCATCACGGTTTTGTATTTATTGTGCGTGTGATTCGTCATGCCGACGATACGCAGGTTGCGCGAATTGAGATAAACGGTCACGGTATACTCTCACTTTTATCGCCTATATTGCCGGTAAATTGTCCGTATATCCTGTATTTCATAACAGAATTTCAGTATAAAGTTAAAAAGTCACAAAGCTATAACTTTGTGACTTTTTAACTTTATTTTTCCGTAAGTTACGCAAAAAACTGATCGAGTGCCTGCCGTACCAGCTCGGACATATCGCAGTCGCGGTGGAAGGCTGCCGCCTTGAGCTGCTTATGCTGCTCCGGGCGCAGACGCACGGTCACCTGCACGGTAGAGGCTTTCTTCTTCTCCGCAGTCGGTGCGGCAGCGGTTTCCTGTGCCGGCTGCGGCTCCTCGTCCTTGCGGCCGATCATATTCTTGAACATTTCCTCTGCACTGAGTCTTGCCATTACTGTTCCCTCTCCTTCTCCACAAACTCTTTGACGAAATTCAGACAGTCATTCACAAAATTCCGGCTGGCCTCGGAAACGCGCTCGCCCTTGGTCTGTGCCTTGCTTTCGATGTAGTCGAACACGTTCTCCTGCACAGCCTGCGCTTCCTTGATGATCACGTTGCTGCGGATGGTCGTGCGGTAAACATCCGCGCCCATGTAGTCCGCGATCTTCTCGGTCAGCTCCTGAATGGTCTTGGTGACGCGGGTACGCTCGGTGCGCGTGAGCAGCACGCCGTCGATCCTGAGCGCCGGATTGGTATATTTCTTCACCGACTTGTAAGTATCATACAGCTGGGTGATGCCGGATGCCGCAAAGGTCTCCGCCATGGTCGGGATGAGCAGATAGTCGGCAGCTGTCAGTGCGTTCACAGTCAGCAGGCCAAGCGACGGCGGACAGTCGATGAGAATGTAATCGTATGCCTCGGCTACGCCGTTCTGCTCGTCACGCAGCTTCTCTCTGAGCGTCATCTCTTTGCCGACGTTGTGCAGCTCCTGCTCAATGCCCGCAAGGATGGTGTTCGCCGGAATGATATCGCAGCTGGGGGTGTGCTGGATGGCATCCCGCGCCGAGACCGTGCCCTTCATGACCTCGTACATGGTTGCGCTGTCCTGATTTTCAGCAGCTACCGACATCGACAGGTTGCCCTGCGGGTCGCAGTCGATCGTCAGCACGCTGAAACCCTGTTTTTTCAGACCGGCCGCCAGAATGCCGGTCGTTGTGGTTTTCGCCACGCCGCCTTTCTGGTTGGCCAGTGCAAATATCGCAGACATGTTCTCCACCTCTTTCAACTTTGTAAAGTTATAACTGTTTAACGTTACTCTTATTATATACCTATGAAGTTATAACGTCAAGACTGTGTAACTTTATAACGTTATCTCTTTCTATAAGTTCAGAGATTCGTTCAGATCGTGTATTTCTCACTCTTTTCTCTCCTTTTCTGTCAGGAAGATTGAGTAGTGAAGTTTGAATAAAGAAGTTTTAGTAGATAAGGATTTTAGTATATCAGCCTGTTTTGCATCTGCTCAAAAAGCATCTTGTCTTTCAGCATACTGCCTGTAAACAGAGTACCCTGTAAAATCAGGGTAATGGTATGGCAGACAAAGAAAAATGACGGCTTTTCTGCCGTCATCGGTGTTTGGGGATGGAAATATGATTTTCCGGGCACGACCATAAGCCATGAGGTCAATCATGGCTTAAAAGGTTATTCGGTTTCCTGCGAATGGCGTTTTGCTTTTACGCGCTCGAGCCACTCCAGTTCCCAGTCGGCCAGCGGCTGCTCGGGTGTGCCGGTGCTGACAGGCTCGGCCTGCGAAGGCTGCAGCAGCTTCTGATGGTAGGTATACAGGGAAGTCTGTAAGTAAGCAACCGGGTTGTCGATGCGGTCGAAGTCGATCGTGACGCTGTTCAGAAAGCGTTCCATGCTTTCCTGAGAAATACGGCGGGAGATCTGCTCGCGATGCTCCTGCGTGACCGCAGCGCCCTTGATGAACAGCTTGTCTGCGTACTTGATGTTGCAGACTGCCGTTACGACCGTTCCGGTCAGCTCGTTTCCGAACTGACGGCGGAGCGCGTCGGCGTTGATCTGTTGCTCGATCTGCTTGCGCAGCCTGCGGCGGACGGCACGCGGCTTGTCCTTTTTGTTAACACATACGTTTTTACGGATGCGAGAAACCTGCGTTTTGATCTTCGCAAGGAAGCCGGATTTTGCACTCCTCAGAATAAAAATGGGATATACGCGCGGCGCTTGATCCATGCCGCGCAAACGGTCTCCTCATCATCTGCGGCTGCTCACAGCCGACCGGTATTTCCTCGATCAGCCGCTTGGATGGGGCGATACGCAGGATATTTTAAAATGAAAAGTCCTAAGATGTCCGGAGCATTTTATTCCGGATGTCTTAGGATTTTTATTTTATGCAGTTATAACGTTGAAAAGTTGCAAAGTTATAATGTCATAACGTTATAACGCTATAACGTTAGATTGCGATGTATTTCTATTTTGGCATATATTATACTTGACGATTCTAAATGTATTCTTATACATTGAATTAAGCAAAGGAGTAGTAGAATGGCTTTACAGGCACTCAAGAAAAGGGAGTCTTTTTCGGATAAAGCCTATCAGATGCTGCGCGAGGCAATTCTGACCGGAGAACTCAAGCCGGGCGAACAGCTTACCGAAGAAGCGCTTTCCGCACAGCTTGGCATCAGCCGCACACAGTCTATTCGATACCGGCACGCTTCTTCCGGCTTCCGGCTGGAATAGATCCCACATTGATATCCGTACACCATTACCTTGAACAGCACTCGTGGATCGACCTTTGATTTCCGTCCTTTCGGCGAATAGGCGCGATACATAAATCTGTTCTGTGCCGCAGAAAATAGGACTGCACCGATTGCGCGGTCAAAGCCGATGTGCTACAATATCATTACTAAAAAACGTGCATAGCACAAAAAATAGGAGTGATTGCATGGAGATCCAGCGAGAGGCATATCTGAACCAACTGATCGAGCGCAGGGACAACGGCATGATCAAGATCGTCACCGGCATACGGCGCTGCGGAAAATCCTATCTGCTGTTCACCATATTCAAGCGGTATCTGCTTGAAAGCGGCGTTCCGGAGGATCATATTATCGAGATCGCTTTGGACGGCATCGAGAACGAGGAGCTGCGCGACCCCAAGGTATGCTTCCGCTATATTA
>OGKW01001304.1_pt1 | contig 15021 bp, 10 predicted proteins | sample 1572601 | NCBI WGS metagenome assembly OGKW01 (sample SAMEA2581875, study PRJEB24529) | metagenome | biome: Human gut stool | place: China | collected 2011
CTAGGGTTTTGCCAGAGGTTTGCTTGGTGTTTGCTACAACTTTGCTAGGATTTTGCCAGCCGTTTGCTACGGTTTTGCTAGGAGTTTGGTAGCCGTTTGCTAGAGGTTTGCTAGAGGTTTGCTTCAAATCTTCCGGTTCTTCGCAGAAAGCTTGCTGCTCTTCCTGCACTTCGCTAATAAGGATTTCCCCTTCAGAAACCAATGTATTTTGGTTTTTTCGATTCCGCGACTTCGATAAACCGCCTTTCATTCCGGCCAGAGCTCGGGCGACGCGTTTTTGAACTTCTTTTTCGATTAATTGCTCTATGTTTAATTGATGTTCTTTTCTCTTCTCGATTTGACTCTCTATCCTTATGTCAATGAAAACACCGCCTTTCTTCGTGAAAAATTTATTAAGCACTTTGCCCAACGTCTTTTCATGAACAGGGGTATAGACTGGGTAGAGCCCATCGATATCATCTTCTGATAATGGACTTCCTTTTAATGCGTAAGCTGAACGCAACTTAAAGAGGCAAGCAAGTTGAGGTTCCGGAAGCGATAAATAGTCCTGTGTATATTCTTCTGCTGATAGAAAGTAACAAGGACTTTCAAATTGATTGGATTTACTCATATTGCACTACCCGTTGCCTATAAAAATTATCTACCTCGATATGAGTAAATCATAATAGTAAAAACAGAATTTGTACACTACGTACAAATTAATTTTTTTATGTTGTAAAATATTGGTATAGTGATTCCCCGGAGATATTTTTATGGCTAAAACTACTTTTTGTTGTATTTTGGTTGCACTTGCCTGCGGTTGCGTTCAAGCAGCCGATTCTTCCATAACGGACCTGAAGTCTGCTAACTTTCAACAATTAAAGTTAGAGGCTTCCTCGTTGGAGTTAAACGAACGGCAATGCAATAAAGATTACCTTTGGGAATTTCGAAACAGACTGACAGAGTTGCAATTTCAAAAAGTTATTGACTTTAAAACCAAGTACTCAGTGGATCGCTTGGTAGAGAAACATCTCAAAAAATGTGTTGATGCCAAGCTCTACAAATAAAAGTCTGGGTGGTTTGAGGAGTTGGAGTACGGCTTACAGGCTTGTTCCTGAGCAAACGTATAACGCCTTAGCTAATATTTTTATTCTTGATAAATCCGTCAAACGTTGAGAAAAATCATCGGTCCGAATTTGATAGCCCCCTTCATAGTCAATGGAGATCAGACGAAGCAACTGTTCTCCGTTAACTTCTATCAGGTAAATACCCTCACGTGTAAAAGTATTAACTCCAAAATCAAGGATCAAAGCATCGCCAATCTTACATTTTGATTTCAAAGAGTTATCTTCAACGACTACAAATCGCAAATTTTCTTCAGAAGAGGCTTTTAAAACTGACTTGATAAAATAATCACTCAATTTCATTTCTCCATCGAAAAGTGTAAAAGTTAGATTCGATGGAGTGACGCTGTTTAAACGATAGCTTCTTATCCTATTGAAAGAAGATTTCAAAAAATTTTCAGATTCCTTAATTAGTTCAGTTTGAGGTTTATCGTGAACTACATCCATCCAACCCGGTGGAAGGTGTAGTTTCATTTCAATTTCTCGCGCAACCTCCGCTCCCATAACTCTTGGAGTTTTGGCGCTAGGTGGTTGAGATTTGTTTTTTATTTGGTTAAAGGTTCCGTCATACCGTTTTCTTCCCAAAGCAGAATTGAGATTAGCGACGGACTTATACATAGAGATCAGCTCTATTAAATTTTTCCGACGGATTTCATGCACATCTGTCATTTCTTCACCTCTTAGAAAGATATAACAGAACTGCTTTTTTGTTTATTCTTAGATGAACTAATGAAATTTGTACTTTTTGTATATTATTTGTACATGATTGTACAAAATCAGGTAAAATAAAAACAACAAAATAAGGTGTAGCAATGAATTTGAAAGACTATTGTTCGTTTCTAAAGGAAGCTGGGGTTGCTGATCCTAGACGGTATTTAGCAACCGAGCTGGGACTTTCTAAAGCGACGATTAACTCTTACATCTGCGGACGTCGTTTAATCTCACCCGAGAATTGCCTGACATTGGTCAACCTTTCCCGGGGACACCTAACTTGTGAAGAGTTACGTCCGGATATCCCGTGGAAGTTCGCTCAATTAGATAGAAGTAATGCCGAAACCGGCAGATTAAAAAAAGAGATTAAGCAGTATTTGAGCTGCCCCGGCGCAGAAGCATTAACCGCTTGACTCAAAGAATAAGAACAAGGAAAAGCAATGAAAATCATAGGCTGCTTGAATATGAGGGAAAAAGATGGAGGCCAATCTTCAGTCACCGTTGGGTGTGTTTACCTTCCTGTTTCTTTTTTTAACGCTTGCACTTCTGATTATCTGCGTACTGAACGCTTGTTTCTTCAAAGACCTATCTCTCCTCAAATGGCTTCTCGTTGTTTTTCTTATTTCGCAGCTTTGTTGTTGGAAATTAGGAATATTGCCTTTTTCATTGTCAGATTCTCTAATTTGACAAAAGGCAGAGTTTTCTCTTCTGAGTCAAAAGAAAATGTCAGATGCAGCCTTTTTCAGAACGGTTGTAATCACCTTAACTACAGCCTTCATTCTTTTTTATTGCTGTCTAAAAGCGTGGCCGCAAATAACAAAAATTTGTATCGGACGGCCTCTCTCTTCGGAAGACAAGCTTTATTTGCTGATGCTTTTGGTTGCCTCAATAGTTGGTTCAACCCCGGCAATCTTAGCCGTCGTCTTCTCCGAAGAAATCTCCTCAGCAATATTGGATTTTTTACCCTGAACCAATTGTCTGCTAATGGAAAGAGCCAGCCAAGCACAACCGGCAGAGATAGCCGTACCAAGGGCAGTAATGATGTCGCAAAGATGATCTATCTCCTGCGGGAATTTGCTTCTAAGGAACAAAAGTGCTCCCGCAAAGCCAATAACGGCTGCAATGATAAGGCTAATTATCAACATACTTTTAAGACACTGCTGAAGAAATTTGACCATTTCTTTGGTGTTCACAGTTTCCTCCGGGTATTGGGTTTGGATTTTTGTCTGACAGCTCAAATTTTACCCAGTACACCGGAGACCAATTTCGTGAGGATGGGATGATGGCGGAACAGAAATTTTTCTTCATCCTTCTTCTGTCCGGCCCTTGCTGTCTGGCAATTGCGCCTCTTTTCCTGTTTCCAAAGGGCGAAAGAAACTCTGTGTCCTTTACCGCACCCGGCCTGATGCTTGTCGGCATAGCTTTTGTCCTTATCGGCTGCTGCGGTTTTGTGGGACTGGACAGTTACGGGGGCTGATATGAACAGTTTTCAAATAATGAATTTCCTCGGACTCTCGATGAAGGAATCGAAACAGGCACCCACCCCCCGTCTGTCCGATTCTTTAGAGGGTCTTCCAGCGCTAATAGTGCTTCTGAGCATCGAGCCCGTTACTAGGCTCCTTGGGTTAATTGATTTGTATGTACAACTCCTTCATTTTCAGAACATTGTCCGGTTATCCGGCGGCGCTGCTTTTTATTCTAGATCGGAGGCTCTATGAGTAATTTAAGCCTCAATCAATTAAGACCTGAGCAGGTCTGTGAACGGCTCGGTTGCTGCCGGGCTCAACTGTACAAGTTGGTCGATAACGATCCGACATTTCCGAAACCGATTCAAGTGACGAAAAGATGGGTCTTTTGGTATGAGTGTGAAATAGACGCTTGGACGATAAAAAAAGCCGCCGAGCAGCAAGGCATAAGCATAGAAGCGATGACGGAACGTTTAGCGAATGCAAGCGCTTTTTCCATGAAATTCAAAGAATTGATGGCAAGCTGAAAATGAAAATAAAAGTCTCAAATCCCAAAACATTATTAGCTTTGACAGCCGTCAGCGCCCTGCTGTCCTGCGCGGGTTTCAAAGTATTGGCCGGTACGACGGACTATTCTCAGATTCCGGGTATGCCGAAGATCGAATTGATGACCGGCAACGACCGCTGGGGATGCGAAGTCCTGCTCTGTTTAGCTAATCCGAACGGACCGAGAGCGGTCAGCGAATGCCGTCCTCCGATTGACAAACTGTTTGACTGCCTTTCGTGGCGTCACCCGTGCAAGTTCCCTTCCTGTCCGATGGCCGGTGAAGGCAACTATGCCAAGCAGCTTTCAGACGGTTTTGATCCCTGCATTCTTCAGGGGATGGAGGATGCCCCCGAAGGCTGGATCGTCGAGGGAAACATTAACGACAACAATCAATTCAAAACCGACCGTCGGAAAAATAAGATTTTGAGAAAACGCAATGCAAGCTACAACTGGGGCGGTGAGCATTGGTTCAAAGCAACCGAAGACTCTCCCGGTCATTGGGGCGGAACAAAGGCTTGCGTTAAGGGCTATCAGGGCACGGCCTATGAGAGCTACACCTGCTATGACAGCTCGGGTGAAAGCAGCAGCTCTTCCACTTGTTACCGACCTGTCCGTGTCTATGAACAGGTGAAATGGCAGAAGTATCAATCCAGACGAGCCATTGATGTCTTCATCAACGGAAAAAACTGGACACGCGTGCATTGGTAATTAAGGGTTAATTATGGTTGAAATCCCGGCTTCCGATATTTTTTGGATCGGACAGATGGACAAAATTTCGATAAGTCTTGCCTTATTGGGGCTGTTATGCCTGTATTTAAGTGCACTGGCTGTTTATTGGGATTCGGTGAAATTCTTTACCTTTTCTCTTTTAGTCGGAATTTTGTCACTCATAGCTTGGGTCTTTATCCCAAGTTCTCAGACTTTGGCTGCAATGAAGGTTCTTCCGGCTGTTGTGAACAATCAGCGGATAAAAGGAGTTGCTGAAAATGCCTTGGAACTGACAGAACAATTTCTTCAAGACAAACTGGAAAGTTTGATGAGCAAAGAAAAATCGGGAGCTGAAAAATGAGAATCAATAATGTGGAATACCCGAATGTTTCCATCCGAGTCGTTGAATCCAGACGCATTGTGGGTCTTATCGGACCGAAAGCAGTCCATCGGTATGAAGCAAGTATTAAAAAAGGCGCAGTTACCCAAAAAAGGGCTTCTGAAAACATAGCAGAACTTCAGGACTGGATTCTTTTGAAGGTCGGAGGCCGATTGCGGTCAGCGTAACAGTTTATGCCCGGAAGCAGACGGCCTTATTGACAGGCGCGGTTGCATCCTTGGCGGGACAATGCAGCCTCCGGGCACCAAACATTTTAATAGTCCCGCCCCGTAGAAAGAACGGTGACAGTAGATCTTTCAGCTCATAACAGTCTGCACAGAAAGTCCCGCCAGATTTTTTGAAAACGAGAGTTATGAACTACAGACAAATCTCAAGCTGCGGACTTTTCTTCTTTAAGGACGGTTCGGCTTTTTGCGCCCTTTTTCCTCCTCAGTTTCTTTAGGAAAAGGCTTTCGGTTTCCGAAAACCCTTTCCCAAACCAACTTCATTTCCTTAAGGAGGAAAAACAATGCCAGAAAAAATCTACATCCAGCGTCTCGCTCTTTACCTGAAGAGCGGAACCAATCTCGTCATTGATTTCAAAGTCGATGATCCGGGAACCACCTGCCAGCAAATTGAAGACCTGAAAAAAGCCCTTGATAAGCCTGAATCCGAAGAACCGGCTGAAGAACCCAAAGATAAAGCACTTGAGTCGAAGAAAGAGTTCATTGAATTCAAAGGACAGCGCGAAGTTCATGTCCGCATTGAAGAAATAGCTGCTTTTGAAGTGCTTTCTCTGGTTCTGACACCGACTCCGAAAGAAACGGCCAAAGCCGAATAAAGAACAAATCCCGAGGGGGATCTATGAACAAAATCTTTAAAAAAGTTTGGAACAAACGCCGGGGTTGCTTTGTCGCTGTTTCCGAAGCGATGACGGCAGCAAGCCAGAACACTGGAAAAGCGGCAGTTATCACAGCCGGACTAGCACTAGCCCTTGCATCGACGCCTTCATACGCCATTTATAAGCATATTTATGCAGGGGAATCAACAGCCGGACAGAACCTAGACTATGCCGAACAGGATTATTCATTAAATCTGCACGGCAATTACACTGTTGGTGCGGGTTCCAATGTTTCTTGGTCCGTTCGAGGTAGAGCAGCTTTTAACATCGGGCCGGACAATACCGTTACTACCGTTAACGGAAATCTGTTACTTCATTCATGGAAAAGTGGGGATTTAGGTCACTTTACTTGGGACAGATCAAATTCCATTCTGGTTAATAGCACCGGCTCCCTTTATATCGGTGACTACGACGAGATCGGCAATCTTACGCGCGGTGGTACAAACGGAAGTAACAACCTTACAGAATTTCGGCTGAAGGACTCTTCGTCCATAACTATCAACGGAAGAGGCTTCTCTAACACAACCTTTGTCCAAGAAGGCAACAGCGTTCTTTCTATAAACGGCTCCGGGATGGTTTTTGACGGACCCTTCCATATCAATGGAAATTCACGTGTTGACGTCCACAACAATCTTCAAACCCGCAGCAATACCTACATGACCGGGGGAACTATCAATCCATATGGTAATTGGATAAATACCGGTTCATTTAATTTGCAGGGCGGGAATGTCAATGCCGGAAACGGCAGCCTTATTAACAACGGAACTGTGACGCAAACCGGTGGAAACTTTTCCTCTAAGTTAACAGGCAGCGGCACCTATAACTATAACGGCGGTTCATTTAATGCCTCCAAAGTTTCGGGAGATATCATCGTCAATATCGCTTCCGGTCTCGGGGCTTCTACATCGAACTTTGAAGGCGGAAACATCAACAACCGAGGAACTTTAACTGTCAACGGCGGGGGGTACAAGAATCTCAACAATTACGGTACTGCAAAATTCAACGGTAATGCAACAATTGCCAAAACCACTAACTACGGGACTATCAATAGTTATGGTGCAGTTAATTTCACGGATAAGTTAAATACTTCCGGAACGCTCAACACACATGACGGGGTGTGGTCTTTCGGCCCTTCCGGCGTTTTGGCAGTAAGCGGTGGAATTGTCCAAACCAACAACATATTTAACGTCTTCGATTCATTAGGGACGACCGCTCAACAAGAACTTCATTATGTTGGATTGAATTCGGTTTTACCGCAAGAAGTTAAATCCAGTTTGAATGATTTCTTCACTAAGTATGCCCCCGGTTCAATTGCTCAGAAGCTAATTAATCATGCCTCGTTTACCGGCGGAAAAATCGTCATTACCGGCGTGAACCTTACCCAGACTCAAGCCGACGATTTGGCAAAGGCATTCAAAACTAAGTTTGGAAGTGCAACGACCCTTGAGTTCCAAGGCACGATAGCGGGCGTTTCACATGATGATAAGCTCACGGTCGCAAAAACCAACGAACTTTATGACAATGTTGAACACCTTCGCGATGTCATTTTCGTAGACCGCAAGCTCGAGGCTGAAAACGGAGCTGTGGTTGTTGGTAATTCCGGGCTGCGGAACAACACCGGCTTTACCGGTATCAATGAAGCAACCGGCACTACAATTCAGGACGGAAAAGAACTGACGTTGATCGGCGGCAAATCCGACGGATCAGGAAACCGATTCAATCTTGCCGAAAAAGTTATTTCTGCTGTAGGAGACGGTGCAAAACTGATTCTGGGCAGTCTCGGCATTAAGGATTCTTCCCTTTATCAGGGTCAGGCCGCAGAGGTCAACCTGTCCAACGGCGGAGAATTGAAGATCACTGCCGGTGATTATCTTGTAAGGAATCACTCCTCCGCCGGTGGTACGACGACGGTAGATAAAAACTCTACATTCCGCAGCGATAACGCGACATTCACTGATAAAGCCGTTCTTGAAAATAACGGTGAAACTATCCTCGGAGCTTTAAACGGTTGGAACAGTGCAGAAGTTCGCAACAATAGCAAGCTTACAGTCAACGGAAATACTCAGTTTGGCGGCCGGTTTATTAATAATGCCAATGCCAAATTAGTCGGAACAGCAGATATCGACGGAACTCTGCAAAACAGTCAAGGTGCCCGATTAATTGCAAATACCGTTAATGTGAACGGTACTCTGCGCAACTTCGGATATATGGAGGCATTGGATAATTCCACTGTCTTCGGAACGCTTGAAAATCCGGGTGAAATTCGTCTCTTCAATACGCATATCGGTTCCAGAGGCTCGGGAGACATCGGAACCATCGGCAATACTTATACTCTGAAAGCAACCGGAAAGACTCAGGTTTCCGGCCTTCTCGCCAATGCACCCGGTGCAATCGCCGAATTTAGCGGTAATGATTCCGAGCTGGTGATTTTATCCGGAGGTTCCGTTTCCAATAACGGAACCTTGATCGCCGACTCACTTGTCGTCAATGAAGGCGGTTATTTCATTAATGGCGACAATGCTCAGAAAACATTCACCGCTTCCCCGCTGCGTCTCAGAGCCGTAACAAGAGCCGTTGCTAAAGCTACGGAACAATTAAAGAATCTGACAGTTTCCGAAGGGGGCACCAAGACGAATAACGGATTGGCGTATTACGGAACAGGCTCGATTGCGGGTGAATTTATCAATGCTGCGGGAGCAGAAGCCTACGGCGGTGTGTCGGATATTTTTGCTGACGGCAGCGGCTTAGGCATTACCAATACCGGTTCCATTAGGAATGCCGGAACATTTACTTTCGGCGGTTCTTTGAACAACTCCGGCTCCATAACCGGTGACGGGCTGATTGTTTTCAAACGCGCCGGTCTGGGGAATGACACGTTCACAAACGCCGGACAAATTAATGTCGGAAGCCTCGAAGCTGACAACATTAAGTATGTCCAGACGGCAGGCAGCCTTTCCAGTCCTTCAGGATGGTTCTCCAATTCAACGGTGGAACTTACCGGCGGTACGATTGAACACGCAGTCCTTGGTTCGGGTAACACCTACAATTTGGGTTCCGGCTCCGGTTCCAATGATGCAGCAACGTTTACGGTCGGCACACTGGACAGTTCTTCTGTCGTGAATATCAACCGGGGCGCCACGCTGAGAACCGAAAAAATTGCAATGACTGGTCATAAGACCACTAACTTGCAGGGCGGACGTCTTTCTACCACTCTCAATCAGGTCTTTGCCGATCTTGATTACCGCACGCTGAATCTTGATGCGGCAAACCCGGACGACAAAGTGGAAGTCTCGAGCAATCCTCAGATTGTGACCGGTGTAGGAAACGTTATTGATTCAGTAGCCGAAGGCATTGCTTTCAAGTGGGGCACAGTCGCGTTTGACGACGCCTCCTACAGCGCAGCACTGGCCGGGGATGCAGTAAACAAACTTGTAGCCATCGGAGACGTTCCTGCGGATCGTCACGGAGAGCTTGAAGTTGCGTTTAACGGCAAAGCAGCCGAGAGATTCAATGTTGATTTGGCTAATTCCATTAAGGCCACTGCGAACGGCGGACAGGCTTATGCAACATTTGCCAATGAAACGCTTTCTAACGAAAGCGCAGCCAATCCGGGCGCAACTTCTTTAGTTGTCGGCGTTAATGACCGCAGCGCAGTCATTATTCCGACATCCGGCAAGCCGAATGTTTTGAACCAAAACATGGGCTTTATGAATGTTACCGGCGTCACCGACGGCCTCTATATTAATAATGGCAGCCACTTCGTTTTGGTTGGTCAGGAGCAGCCCAATCCCAATCTCGCTCCGGTGGAATTAGCAGACGGTACCGTTTGGGTTGGCGGCAACAAAAACATTGACGGTTCCGTCACTCCTTCCAAACTAACACTTGGTTCTTACGGTTCTGCTTCTGAAACAAAAGGTCATCTTGGTGAGTTAAACATTGGAATATCCCCTGCGAATCCCGCTCTCGGCGGTGCCGGTGGTCAGGTGATTGTCAAAAATGGCGAGTTCACTGTTGACGTGCTGAACAACGGCTCTGCCGGTTACGGCAATGATAGAGAAGGACTTGTTATCGGCAATGCTGAAGACACGACGACTCAACTGATTGTCACCAACTATACGGCTGTTGACGGCAGCGCGATGAGCAATCACGGCATTTTCAAGGCTGAAAACATCGCCTCTCGCAACACCAACAATTCCTTTGTCAATCACGGAACCTTTGAGATCGGTTCTGCCGATGTCAGCGGTTATATTGAAAATAACAGTAAAGCCGACTTTGAAGAGCTCACCCTCCGTGAATACGGTACGGTTAACCGTAACGGCGGCGAATTGACGGCAGGAAAACTAACGGTTACAGGAAACGCTCTTGCCGGTGCTTCGGGAACATATGCCATTCGTGGATCGTTGGAAAATCAGGGCAAACTGTCCGTTACGGAGGAATTAACAGTTGCCGGTGATATGACCAACGGCGGCGAATTGGACATTGCAAAACTCACCGTTCAAGCCGCAACACCCGTTCAGGATGCAAAGGCCGGCAGCTTTATCAATAACGCGCTTGCCAAAGTAGACTCCCTGCTGACCGAAGCAGGATCTCTTGTCACCAATGCTGCCGATGCCGTCCTGACAATTGCAGGTCTTAACGGAACATCCGAACTTAACGGAACCGTTACCAATGACGGAACTCTCAAAGTTGACGGAACTCAGAGTGTCACGGTTGCCTCCGGTGAACTGAACAACAACGGCTCAATGGAAAATACCAATGTGCTGAATGTCACAGGCGGCACGGTTGGCAATAACGGCTCCTTAGCTTTGAACGGTTTGAATATCACCGGCGGTCAGGTACAAAACTCTGCCCAAGCCGCTCAGTTCAAAGATTCCGGCACAACCAAGATTGAAATGGCTGAGGCCTCCGACGTCGGCATTGCCAATGAAGGGCACCTTGAGCTTTCAAACCTCATGTTACTGAAGGGCATGATTCAGGGAGGTTCCGTCGGTTCTAAGGATGTGACTCTGGCAGATGTCCGGCAGGATGCCTCGATTGAGGCTGAAACGGTTCAATTAAAAGAACTGAACAATGCCGGTACGGTAAAAGTCACTGAATTTGCCGCAGCCAAGACTGAAAATACAGGCACCGTCGAGGCCGGAAACCTTGTTCTGGCTGAAAACGACCGCTTCCTTAACCAATCGGCCGGTTCAGTCAAGGCCGATCAGTTGGTTCTCAACGGCGGAGAATTTGTCAATGCCGGTGGAAACACCTCGGATATTGCTCTGACACAAATCGCGACCGGCGGTCAATTTACTTCCGACGGAGACAGCAGCCTTCAGAAGGTTGTTTCCAACGTGGGAACGATCAACCTCAACAAGGGCAATCTCAATATTGCCGAGCTCGATGCGAAGAACTCCGTCTATAACCAGTTGGGTGGACATTTCAAAGCTGATAAAGGATTCTTTGAAGATTCCACGCTCAACATCAAGGGCGGTATTTTTGATGCTTCCGAAGTTCGCGATTCCGAAGGAAACGTTACCGGTCTCCTCGGCAATAACACAGTTAATATCTCCGGCGGCAATAAGACTCCGGTGATTGATAACGAGGATTCCGCTGAAGTTAAGTCCCACTACAAAGATAATTTAACTCAGGTTATCGCAGGAGTGGTCAACAGCGAAACCACGGTCAATATCATGGAAGGCGGCGTTCTTGACGTTGCCAAGATCGAACTTGACGGAACGAAGGCTGACACTATTAATCTTCAGGGCGGCGTTCTTCAGACAAGTGCCGATCAAATTTTCGGCTCTGTAACGACTGAGGCTATTCGTATCGACGCATCGGACGCCGAAACAGGCACCGTACAGCTTCCGACCACAGTGCTTTCTGCAACTACCGTCGGCGCAGTTAAAGATGAGATCAAAATCGGTCTTAATGTTGAGAGCGGCAACCTCGCGTTGGACGACGACTATTTCAGCGCTTCGCTGATTGTCAGCGTCACCGACAAAATTGCGAATGCATTTGAAAACGCAGCTAATCTGACCATCAATTTCTTGGGACAGATGACCGCGCCCTTCACTATCACAACTGCCAACGATTTGGAAAAAGAAGGACTCGATGTCGTTCTGAATCCGGGCATTGTGCTCAACACCACCACTTTGCACAATGAGTCTGCCGATGAGTACAACAAAGACACCGATACAGCCCAGACGATCAAAGGTTTAGTGATCGGAGCCGAGTCCAATGATCCGAACACCAATTCGATCAATATCTCTATGGGCTTCAAAGATGTCTCCCATACCGATAAGGTCACAATCGAAGGAGGCAAGGAATTTGTTCTTGTCGGCAATGCTGTCAATGCCATTCCCGAAGGTTCTTTCGGTGACGACGCCAATAAACTGCTGAAGGATTCCGCCGACGGCGGTTCGATTGACGTGAATAACGGTGCCTTTACGTTCGGATCGCACGGCGGAGTTACTCCGACGGTAGGCTGGATTCTCTCCTCCAATGTTGCTGAAAACGGCTCTCTTGAGGCTAAGAATGGCGAATTTGCTGATTGGACTATTGCCAATAACGGCAATGTTCACGTTCACTCCAATGCCATTTTGCACACCAACAGTCTGACCGGAAGCGGTTCGACCGTTAATGAAGGGAAATTGTCTCTGGACGAAAAAGACGGAAATCTTCCGGTCTTTGATGTCACCGGAAACTTCCTGAATAAGGGTCAGAACTCTGTCTTGGACGCTTCCAAGGTTGACAAGGTAACGGTATCCGGCACGCACGCCAATGAAGGCAAAGCAGATTACAACGATATGCTGATTGCCGAGGGCGGCAACTCCAATAACAGCGGCACGGAAAAAGGCAACATCCTCACCGTTGAAGGGACTCATGCCAACTCCGGCACATCCATTTGGAACGGTGTCACCGTCGCCGATTCCGGCAAAGGCGACAACTCCGGCAAACTGGACGTCGGAAGCGTATTTGATGTAATCGGTGAGTTTGTCAACAAAGGCAAAGACGCTGTTCTTGACGCTACTAAGACAGCTGTGACCACCGTCGCGGGCTTGCTGCGCAACGAGGGAACTGCCAATTACGACGACATGACCGTCGCTTCCGGCGGCACGTCGAACAATTCCGGTTTCGAGAAAGGCGACATCCTGACGGTTGCCAACGGCGGTCAGCACACCAACAGCGGGACGTCGATTTGGAACAATGTCACGATCCAGACGGGCGCTTCTTCAACGGTTGATGCCGGCGGCAAGGAAACAATCAACGGTACCTACGATATTGCGGGCGACCGCACCAACAAAGGAGAAGTTGACGCAACGAAGGTTGCCAATACTCAGGTTTCCGGGACGCTCGAGAACCAAGGAACCTCCAACTATGACGATATGACCGTCGCTTCCGGCGGTACGTCGAACAACTCGGGCTTCGAGAAAGGCGACATCCTTACCATCGAAGACGGCGGTGAGCATTTCAACTCAGGAACCTCGATCTGGAATAACCAGACCGTACAAGTCGGAGGCTCGGCCACTACTGAAGAAGGCGGCAAAGAGACCATTAACGACAAATATGTCATAGCCGGTGATAAGACGAATAAAGGTGAAATCGACGCCACCAAGGTCACTGATACGGGACACTCGACAACCAAGGCAAATCTGAATACGACGATATGACGATTCAGGGCGGCGGTACGTCGAATAATTCCGGGTACGAAAAAGGCGACATCCTAACGATTGACTCGAACGGCGAACACAATAACTCCGGCACCTCTATTTGGAACAACGTCGTGGTGGCCGGAGGCGATGTGAACAACACGGGAGATATTGAGACCGGCAAACTCACCATTGACGACGGCCTTGTCAAGATCGACGGCGGCAGTCTGAAAGCCGAGGAAACCGATCTTAATGGCGGAGACCTTGTTATCGGAAACGACAGAGAACCGACCGAAGAAAATCACGTTAAAGCCGAGATCAATCCGACGGGCGACGTTATCGACACGAATATCTACGTGAAGAATAACGGCGACTTAAACTTGGGACCCAAAGGCGGTCTTGATTGGGCCGACTCTATCGGATCTCCGACGGTGCCTAGCGGCACACCGAGCCGATTGGTTATCACCAATAACGTGACAACAGGCCCGGGAGGAGGTATTGCCGTAGGTCCCAACGTTTGGACGGATAAGGATACGCACGTCCAGATCGGAAACGGTGATTTGTATTTCGCTAAAGACTCTTTAACCGTTATTGACAGCTCCATCCTGACAGACGGTAAGAGCGTATTCAATACCACAAGCGATATTGCGAAAGTGACCGTCGAACCGGGTGCAAACCTTGTTCTCGGCAATATTGAAGAAGTTGGTGACTACACGATTGTCAACGGCTACATCACCGGCGGGAATGAAACCGACGGAATGTGGACCGGCGGCTGGACAGGTGAGAACCTCTATGCACTGCCCCAAGACGGCAGCGGCATCAATTGGATTCTGACGCTGCACAATGACCCGAGCAAGATTTGGGTGAATGCGACATTAGCTGATGTTCGCACTGTCTATCCTGACATTGCCATCCCCAACATTGCGAACGACGATCTGCTGCACTGCAAGAGCGGTGACGCAGGAGTCGATTTTGTTTGCCGAGTTCTGCGAGATAAGGAACTCGATGTTGCCGGTAAGACCAAAGTCATCAACTCCGTTGCCAATATCGCATTTGCAGGCGGCGCTATGAGCGTTTCCATGAACGACCTCAACACGGCAGCCGACTCCATCGAGGGCAGAGTTTCTATGCGGAACGAGGCCTTTACAGAGTATGGCGTTATGCGTGAATGGGAGCGCGGAAATGATCTTTGGGTTGATGTCATCGGCGGCAAACAGAAATACAAGAGCCTCAGCGCTACGGGTATTTCTAAGGCCGGATTCGATACAAACGCATACGGTCTGGTTATGGGCTATGACCGCAAGCTTGCCGGTAAATCCGTCATCTTGGGAGCGGCATTCAGCTATAACCACGGCTCTCTGGATTCCACCGGCGACGTGCTGAAGACCAAGAACAAGTATGACAGCTTCGGTCTGCACGCTTACGGCGCCTATGCCCCTGTCGATAGAGTCAACCTGATCGGCACCCTGAGCTGGATGCATAACTCCTCTGATATTACTCAGAGCATTAATACAGCCGGATTCAACAAGGCCGACGCAGATGTTAAGACCAACTTATTCAGTCTCGGCGCTC
>OGKW01001305.1_pt1 | contig 15007 bp, 9 predicted proteins | sample 1572601 | NCBI WGS metagenome assembly OGKW01 (sample SAMEA2581875, study PRJEB24529) | metagenome | biome: Human gut stool | place: China | collected 2011
TAAGTAGGAGAAAATTTTTAAATCAGGCAAGACACAAAATTAGTTACATCCTCCTAGCCTCACTATTTTTCATTTATACGCCCCAAGAGCCTCCTTTTCTTCTCTGATCTTATCCAAAGTCTTACCGTTGTACGTCCAATATTTTGGCCCTTGCAGCGGGTGAGAAGTTCCAAGTAACTTCCTAGCAAGACCTGATAAAGAACCAATTTCACCTTGGCATTCAATTTGACGATCATCCTTTACGATTGCTATGACGTCTTCATGACCATCCAATACTATTTTTGAGCCTGCTTCGATTCCACACTTTTGAAAAGAGAAAGGCGTCCTCCGTTCTTCAACTTCGGCCCTAACCTCTGCGGCCACCTGTTCATCTGTAATTTCATGGCCTTCCGGAGTAAACCGCTTCAGTTTGTCTTTCGTACCGCTTATCGTGGCGATACTCTCTAATAGGGCGTAGGCATCCTCAGGAGCCATAGCGTAAAACTCTTTTGTTCTGGTTTTCCCATCAAAAGTTTCAATTGCCCTCAAGCCTGGATTTAACCGGTCTATTAAAGAATGCAGAACCTTGTCCCCTAAACGCACTGGGACTTCATAAGTAGCATAAACTCTAAAAGCAAAAGGAATACATTCACTTCGATTAAGGCTTCTTAATCGCTCCTGAACATTCGCGGTGTACCCAATTTTTACGTATTCCGGAAAAGATGGGTTCGTCAATATATAAACCACTCCGTCCTTTTCTTTTTTCATCATCGACTTTGTCCGCCCAATTTTCTCGGTTTTATCCAATCAAACTTGCAACAACTGCCTGAACTAAATCTGCCAGCTCAGAATTGTTGTAGAGGTGCAAGAGTGTTAACGAATAACTTTTTCGCAGCCTTGCGCAGATTATGCTTGTACCTCAGTTTCGACTCATCATGACGGCCCGAGTATTCATCGTAGTTACCATTGAGTTCCGGTACCTCACCGCCGTTCCAGCTATCCCTAACGGCGTTTAATTCCTCAATAGGAACAGCCCACTCTTCTGAAAACATCTGAAGTGCAACGTCTTGAATTTCTCGAACTCGGCTGTACATAATCACGAGGACATCTTTGCCGGCAAAATTATTTGGCTCTTGTTTTAAATCATCCCAAAAATTTTCTATGATCTCGCCAATCGCGGGATTGCTGCGCTTATACAATTCGATGAACTTCTTCACCCTGGCGTCAGCCTTAGGATCAATCTCTGTCTTCTCTGTTGATTTTTCGTTTGGCACAAACGTCTGGATGAGATTCATTAAGTAGTTATAGTTAACTTCGAACGACTTAACAGCCTCTAACTCGTAATCAAGATCCAACATGAGCGGATTGGGATCGTCTCCTCCTTCTTTCTTGATTTTCTCGCGGGCGTTTTGATAAAGCCCCGCCATCGACTGTAGCTTTTGAACCGTAATCCCCAAAGAATTACGTTCTTCTTCGTCCTCAAATTCGTCATAGACCTGAGCGCTGCTAAGTAGTCTGTCAACTTTCTGGAAGGCTCTGACGAAAAGTTTAATTTTTTCAAAACTCTCCGGAGATGCCTCATCAATGTCTTCACTGGATATTGTTAAGGCTTTAAGCTCTTGTGCCGCCTTCTTCAAGTCATGCTTAACGGTTTTCCACGCAGGGGCTGAAACTTCGGAAGCTCCTCCGTTAGAGTACAGCAACAAAGCCTCATCAATCTTCTTTGAGTATTCCAAAGGATATTGAAGCGTTACAACCTGACCGTATCTTTTCGTCGCATTGAAAATTCGATTTGTCCTCGAAAAAGCTTGAATAAGATGCTGAGGTTTCATGGGCGGCCGATCTAAAAAGATCGTCGAAAGACAGGGAGCATCGAAGCCTGTTAACAGCCGATCCACAACGATGACTAGATCCAGCTGTTCTTCCCTTCTTCTATATCTCGATTCTTTTCGAGCCAGCCTTTTATTTAGATCAGCGTTGTAAGCGTTCAACTCGGAAATATCTGCAGGAGCCTTAGGGAACATTTCCTTATAGTCTTTTAGGGCCTCCGCCATTTCCTTTTGATTTACCTGCGCCCCATCCTCATTTTCACCAACCGTATACGTGATTGCTACTTTAGGAAAATCCGGAAGTTTGGAAAGAATGACTTCCTTGATTTTTCCCCTGTTTTTAAATTCCTTAAAAAGTTTGTAATAGGCTTGTGCTTCTTTAATTGAACTGCAAGTAAGCATGGCTTCGAACGTATTACCTGCTCCTGCATTGATATTGAACTTTCCAGAGCTTCTGTTCAATATGTAATCGACGACCTTCTCACGATGAGTCGGATTGTTATAGAGATCCTGATTGCTAGCCTCGCAACGCCTGAGTACTAATTTTTCAAGGTCAGTCTCAGACATGTCTGCAAGTTTGTCCTGAGTCTCGAGGTTATTTTGGAGTGCTATTTCTTGAAGCGACTCCTTACCTTTACCCATCGATTGAATTTGAAAGCCTAAAACAGCGCCATCATGAATAGCTTCTTTAATCGTGTACTTATGAAGAACTGGACCATATAATTCTTCAGTTGTACGCGCAAGATTACCAAGAGCCTCCCTTTTATTCTCAGCGAAGATTGGAGTGCCTGTAAAACCAAACCATAGACTAGGTCGTCCCGGCTCGCCAAAAAAATCATCTAACTCTTTTTTTGTCTGCGGCGAAACTGTTCTATGACACTCATCAACTACAAAGGCTATTCTCTTATTCCTGAGGTTATTTTTCTTCTTCAGAGCTGATGCATCCAGGGAATCGATCGAATACTTTCGAATGATATTTTGTAATTTTTGAATCGTCGTAACGATAGCAACCCTGGTGTTGCTTAACAGTTTTCTTTCGAGATCTCTTGTGTTTTCCGTCTTGTCGATGTCTATATCGTCGTTATAAGCATAGGAGCGAAAATCATCGGAAGTCTGCTTGTCGAGGTCTTTTCTGTCGATTAAAAAGATCGTTTTATCAATTGACGGAATGTCGAGAAGATTCTTCGTTACCGTGTAAGAAGTCAGCGTCTTCCCCGAACCGGTCGTATGCCAAACGTGACCCGAATTATTTTTTCTCGAAGCTTCTCTCACTTTAGTGATGGCATGGATCTGATAAGGACGCAGTAAGATTTGCCGTCTGTTTGCCTCATCGATAACGGAATATTTACCGACCATTAGGTGCGCCATCGGAACATTGAGGGCTGCTTTGGCAAAATCCAAGTAGCCATTTACTCTTTTGTTTTCCTCATCGACCCAACTTGTCAGAAATTTCTCACCCATTTCTCCATTGATGTTAGAGGCGATATATTTAGTGTCCGTCCCATTTGAAACTACAAACATCTGTACGAAACTAAATAGCCCGCGAAACTGACCTTCCCGGCAATATTTTTGTATCTGTCTAAAGGCATCCATGTAGGGATGATCTTGATTCTTTAGCTCGATGTGGACAAGAGGGATGCCATTGACGAGTAGTGATACATCGAATCTTCTATCTCTGTCGGCGTCAGAAGGGGAAAATTGGTTGATTACTTCATAAGAAGAGTGTCCGCCTGCAACCTCTCGATTATTAAGCGCCATCAGCGAAACCGTACCCAGGGATGCATCTTCACGAACTAACGGAATTTGAGCTATTCCGTGTTCTCCTGCAAGCCACAGGGCGGCCTTGTATGTACTGGCACCTTGCTCAGCCATATAAGCCTTGATCTGCTCCATCTCAAGGTCAGTAATTTCCTGACCTTTCAAAACTCCTATGTTGTTTTGATTTAATTTGGTCCGAAAATTTGCCCATAGCTGTTCTGTATTTTTTATGTCAGGCCTGTATGTCCATTGAGATACCCCCAATGTAAGTTGATCTATTAAGCTTTTCTCAATGTTTGACTCAAGTTCGGACATTTTTCCCTCCTAAATAAACATTTTTTGGAGCAAACTTTTCTTTAATTTTTTGTAAGTTTCCAACTTACGTTGATGAAGAGTAATGGCAGTATCTAGCCGAGAGAAAAAACTCCCAATCCTTTCTCGTTCTTCGGAATTAGGTACTGCAATTTGATAACCAGAAAACTGCTGAGCATTTATTCCAGGCTGTCCAGATCGCTGAGATGAAGTCTTTATAAAGTTCTGAAACTTAGCAGTTAGGGAATTTTGAAAAACGAATTCCGCTGCTTCTTTATCTTTAAATCGAAATCTGATAAGGAACCCGGCGAAGTAAACTTCCCCGTCTGTTCTAACGTATCTGTAGGATTTTCCAACACTTGCTCCCGTCCTAGCAAACAGTACGTCCCCCTCTGCTAGTCTGTACGGAGCGGCCTCTTCAAAGTCAATATCTGGGGATGTTAGAGAGCTACACAAGAACCTTCTAGTGCTTTCGTCAATGTCCGTGATTCTTATGTATTTGTGTCTCCCATCAAAACTCTTGGCAGCTGCATTCAATCCATAACCAAAAGTGGCTGCTAACTCTCCCAACTTACGCTGTTCCCAAGCGGGATAGTCTTTTCCGTTCGTGTCTTTAAAACGAAGGCAGGGGGCTTTTTCTTTTTTTCCCATTTTTCACCTTTAAATTTCATAATTAAGCCCAAGTTGCTGGAAATATTCGTTAAGTTCTGACTTCAATTGCTTTTCTTCTGTTTCTAGGCTCAAAAGTTCTGTAAAAACGCCCTCCAAGTTGATTTCCTCTTCCTCTTCTGAGGTGTCAACATAGCGGGGAATATTTAAATTAAATCCCTGTGCTTGAATTTCTTCTAAGCTTGCAAGATAAGAGAATTTTTCTATTGATTTGCGTTCTTTGTAGGCATCAAAAATCTTATTCAAATGCTCATCAAGAAGAAAATTTCTTGGACCTTCTTTTTTAAATTCCTTAGAAGCATCTATGAAAAGAACATCTCGCGATGTGTGATTCTTTTTCAAGACCAAAATGCAGGTTGGGATTGGGGTTGAATAAAAAATACCAGCCGGAAGACCTATCACCGCGTAGATTTTCCCTTCCTCAAGTAGTTTTTTCCGAATCGCTTCTTCGGAGGAGCCTCGGAAAAGAACCCCATGAGGCAAAACAATTGCCATCGTTCCAGAGTCTTTTAAGTGATAGAAACCGTGAAGTAAGAAAGCATAATCGGCTTTACTTTTGGGAGGGAGCTTGCCAAATGATGCAAATCGAGGATCCATGAGAAGACCTTCGCTCGCATCATATTTTTGCGAGTAAGGCGGATTCATAACAACAGCATCAAAAGTAGTTGGCTCATCAGAAGGCCAATCCACACCCAACGTATCGCCGAATCGAAGGTGTTGTTGAGCTGATGAAACCCCATGAAGGATCATATTCATCCTTGCGAGGTTATAAGTTTGATTTTTTATTTCCTGTCCAAAATATTGGATCTTATTTGTTAGGTTAAGAGTCGGCGAGTCGACAATAAAATTTTTAACTTGTAACAATAAAGACCCTGAACCCATGGTTGGGTCATAGACCGAGAAAGCATTTTTATGTTCTTGGCCATCTGTGACGATTCTAGCCAACAAACGTGAAACCGCCCTAGGGGTGTAAAACTCTCCTGCTTTTTTTCCTGATTCAGATGCAAATTTTGAGATTAGATATTCATATGCATCTCCCAGCGCATCATGCCCATATGAGTGGAAATCAATATCGGCCAATTGAATAATGACTGAAGAGATGAGTTTATTAGCCTCTGCAGCTGTTTTCCCAAGCTTTTTGGAATTGATGTCAAAATCCTCAAATAAACCTTCATAAAAGAGGCCCTGACTCTGTTCAATGTCTCTAAAAATTTGAGACAACGACGAAAGCATAAACGTTCGATCTGCAACTTCTTTGGCTAAATGAGAAAAGGTTGATTCCGGTTTAATGAAGCAACCAAATTTTTTTCTTATTTCTTCTTCTAATAAATCTTTATCTTCAGAGAGGTAATAACGCTCAAAAATTTTTTGAGCTTCTTCCAAGCTCTCTGGTTTTCTGTTCTCTACCAGATCAACAACTTCATAGAGAATTTCGTCAGAAAGATTTTTAAAGAAAACCAATCCTAGAAGGTAGTCCTTGTAATCATCCGCCGACATACTTTTCCTCATGTCGTCGGCACCTGCCCACAGACTTTTATTTAGCTGTTCTTGAGTGAGTGAAGACATATTTTTATAGCCAATCTTAACTTTTTCATTAACCAACTGAGCTACGAGATTAGCACTTACTTCCGCAATTACGAAATTAAGAACTAATAAATATATTTTTTAATTAAATTACCCCGTTTTGGAAGCCTTTTAGATTAGCAAGGTACGTGCCAAAGTCAGGAGGGTAAGCTTATTCTGTAACCATTTAACAACTTTTAAAGACACACTTGGGAACAGCGTAAGTTTTACGATTGTTTCAAGCTCCTGAGAAATAATTCGTTGGCTCGGGCGGAGTTAGCCAAAATTGGGAAAATAAGAAACATCCATTATGGGGATGTCTTGATCAACTACCCCGAGGTTTTAAATATTTCAACAGCAACTGTCCCCTTTATTGCTGAAAGTAGGGTTAATAGTATCTCTAAAGACAGTTACTTAGAAAATGGCGACATTGTGATTGCTGATACGGCAGAGGATGAGAGTGTCGGAAAGACCACTGAAATTCAAGGAATTACTGACCATAAAATTGTATCTGGCCTTCATACAATTCCGTGCAGGCCGCTAGTCAACTTCTCTCCTAATTTTCTTGGATTTTTACTGAACTCTCCGAGTTACCACGATCAACTCAAGCCGCTTATTCAAGGGATTAAGGTGTCGTCCATTTCCAAGAAGGCGCTAGGTGAAACTAGAGTTTGTTTCGCAAAAGACTTAGACGAGCAGGCACAAATTGGAGGCTTTTTCAATGGATTGGAGATGCTCATTACTCTTCATCAGCGTGAGTAACTTTTAGGTCAGTCCCGATAAAGATCTCATCACAAGATCAACATCTTTGTTTTCCAGCTCTTGGATGATGTGCAAGTATGTTTTTTGAGTCGTGTTCATACTTGCGTGTCCGAGCCTCCTAGCAACGCTCGCAATTGAAACTCCTGCAAATAGGAGGAGCGATGCGTGTGTATGCCTTAGCCCATGAACCGAAATTACTGGAATCTTAGCCTCAAGGCATAATTTTCGAAGGCGGCTGTTAATAGTTGAATTAAAAACTGCTGTTCTAACAAAAATGGGATCTTCTTTAGGAAGCTCTCTGATAAGGGCTGCAAATTGAATCGCTATTTGCCAATCTATTTGAATCTTTCTGACCGAAGATTTATTTTTTGTCGGCATAAAACCCTTCCCTGACTTGTAATCCCATGTTTTGTTCACCGTTACAGTCTGCCTAGAAAAATCAAAGTCGTTCGGCGTAAGAGCCAAGGCCTCAGAAAAACGCATCCCGGTCTTGGCCACGAGAAGAATAAACCAGTCCCAATTCAATGGCCCGGAAATATTAAGAGCCGAAAGTAACTTATGTAGTTCAAACTGGTTTAAAAACTTCGCTTTCTTAGGTCGTGGCGTTTTTCCTTTGATAATCGCCTTGCGAGTAGGGTCTCTGTCAATTAAACCATCATCGACGGCGTCGAGAATTGCTCCTTTGAGTTGGTGGTGAAAATCCATCGTTGTTTGTCTTTCGTGCGTAGCCGCGTATCGATTCAACAGGTCCTGATAATTAAGTCGATTCAAATCTTGAATCACTAAATCAGGAATTAATCTCCGAAGCCAACGCAACGTCATTACGTATTTATTGTAAGTTACGTCCTTTACGGCACCTTGTTTATAAATTTGTAACCACTTCTCGTAATAAGCACAAAAAGTTATGCTACCTAAGGCGCTACTTTGAGTCGAGTTCATAGTCTGTTTTCCAATTGTCACGCTGATGAAGTTGGCGCCCAAGCAATGTTGTCGGACGTCAAACTTAATATTCCAGCGCAAAAGAAGGAAAACTGAAGGCTGTTGAAAGAACTTGTTTTTAGCTCGAATAGTCCTGCTCCTCGAGGGAAGGAACAGACTATGTTCTTAGATTTTTAATACTTCCAGACCGGCTTCTTATTTGTGGGTCATGATTTCGAGAACCTGACGATCCGTCTCAACCATCGCCTCCTTCCCGATTAAGGTGAGATTGTGAATCGTCTGATCCACATCTTCGCTGACAATTCCTTCAATACTAGATACGCACCGGCCGTTCATAGCCAGCATCGCAGACATCAGAGCAGTTGAAACACCTGAAGAAATTTTCATAGAGCAGGCCGGTTTTGCTCCGTCGCAAAGCATTCCGGACAAATTAGCCACCATATTTTTGACGGCGGCACATGCGTCCTCATATCCGCCGCCCATCAGCCAAGTAATAGCAGTGGATGCACCGGTAGAGGCCACAACGCAGCCGCAAAGAGCTGAAAGTCGTCCCAAACTTTGCTTGATATAGACACTCGTTAAGTGGCTGAGCGTCAGCGCACGAATCATTTGCTCTTCGCTCGCGTTCATATCTTTCGCGAAAACAACAACCGGCAAAGTCGCGGTAATTCCTTGGTTGCCGCTACCGGAATTAGACATTACCGGAACCGTTGCGCCGCCCATACGAGCATCACAAGCGGCTGAAGTAAATTCAACCATATGCGCAAGAGTAGAGTCGCCCATGTACTTCATACCGTTATTCCGGATCATGGCCCCGAGGGAATGACCGTAATCACCCTTTAATGCAAACTCAGCTGCCTCTTCGTTAAGTCTCTGAGCTTCTTTCATGAATCGGATTTCTTCTAGAGGAGCCGTTGTGGAGAAATCAAAAACCATTCTGAAATTTAGCCGCACAGCATCTGCGTCTTGAGCATCACCATTTCCTGAGCCTTCTTCTTCCGCAAAAATTGTCTCACCGTCTTTTTCCAGAAGAACAAAGAGCGTGTGTTCGCGCGAAATAACAGCTCTAGCGGAGTGACCCTGAGCTCGAACTTCAACGTCAACATGCAAGTTAGAAGGGGCATCCGGCAGGTGCTTAATTTCGATGGGTACAGAATCAATGAAAGCCTTTCCTCTTTCGACCGCTTCGGGAGAGACTTCTTTGAGGACCTCGAGACCGTATTCGGATTTTCCGATGAGACTTCCAAGAGCGATTGCAATCGGCAACCCGATCATTCCGGTTCCCGGAATGCCTACCCCCATAGCATTCTTAATAATATTGCCGCTAAGACCAAGATTGATTTCTTCAGGCTGCATACCTAAGAGCTCCGTGGCTCTGGCTACTGCCAGCGACACTGCGATGGGTTCGGTGCAGCCTAGTGCAGGCACAACCTCCCGACGAATTAAGGAAATAATCTTCTCTCTCGTTGCCTTGTCGATCATGTTGGGCCTCTTGGTCGAGTGGATAATGATGACCCACACTCTAGCGGTTTTTGACTAAAAACTAAATACCCCTTGGAGGAAATCCTGAGACTCAAGTTTCAGAAACTGTCGCCCAACGAACAAACCTTCTTTCAGTCAGTGAGAAAACAAGAGCAACTCTTTCCAATTTTCCAACCGCATCCTGTTCCCCATATCTGCGTGACGTAAGTTGGTCGATTGCTTCTTGTAATGCAGCTTCTGCACTTTTTCCTTCGTGAGCTGTTTTCAGCTCGAAGACCCACAGTCTTGTTCCCACATTCACCTCTAAGTCACTTCTTCCGTGTGCATTGTGACGTTCGACTTTCGGGTCAAGGCCGGCTCCGGCCAAATAAACTTGAATGAAAGCTCGCACTGAGGTCTCATCTACCACGGGGTAGTTTTGATAATCAATGGCAGTAAAGAGCCGATTGAGAATATGAAATACCTCTTCCGGATCATCGTTATTAAGGACCCGGACAATATCGCCGGCTCCTACTTGGCCGGCCACTTTACCCTTCAAAAGAAGTTCGGTATACAGCTGCGCCATTGCCCTCTTAATTTCTAAATTAGGGTAGTCCAAAAAGACGGTGTTCCCATACTCAACAGCTTTGATCGTCAAATAACCCTCCTGAGTCAATAATCCTATATCAGATAAGCTTTCGACATCCGATGAACCTGACAAAGAGGCCAAAGAAATTGTCTTTTCACGACCATATTCCTTCGGATCTCGAATGGTATGAGACTTCACGTACTCCAAAAGCACCGACGGCCTTCCGCCGCTTTCAAACCAATAGTCACAAAAACCGAGACCCGGAGCTGCAAAAAAGTTAAGCAACGACCACGGAGAAAAAACTTTCTGGTTTGCCGTGACCTCAAAACAGAAACCATCGTATTGCTTCGTCAACCTTGTTAAAAGGTCCTCCTTGGACAAGTTCAATGCCGTGGAAGCTCTCGATAGATAACTATCGAAATAGTTCTCCACCTCCTCGTGCGTGTACCCCAACAAAGAACCAAACTGCGGATTCAGCGAAATATCCACCATATTGTTTAGTTCAGAAAAAATACTTGCCTTGTTGAACTTTGTGATTCCCGTAATAAAAAGGAATCGAATCGCTTCATCGTTAGCTTTAAGAAGAGCATAGAACTCAGACAACAAGCCTCTCACTTCATTGAACAGGATCCTGTCGTGTAAAGAGGATGTTAATGGAGCGTCGTACTCGTCTATCAACACGACTAAGGAATTGGCCGGTTGATCGCCCAGCCACTTAGATAACTGGCTAAAAAGAGATGTCGAGTTAGGATCGTAGGAAAATCCTTGGCCGGAAAAATTATCAATCAAACGGTCTTTGAGATCCCTTTCAAACTTTTTCAACCCGAATATCGGCTTGATTTCGGAAAAATCGAACTTTACGACAGAATAAGTCCTTTCTCCTTTCCAGAGTTTTTCAATCTCTAAGCCGCAAAAATCTTCCAATCCGTTTTTGAACAACGTCTCAAAAGTAGAGATAAGAAGTGATTTTCCAAATCCTCTTGGACGCACTAACAAATACTTGCGCCGCTGAGACGCTAAATCGAAAATTAATCGTGTTTTATCAACGTAAATTTGATTCGCCTTGCGCAAACCACGGAAGCTCGATGTTCCCAAAGATAAATTTAGTAAGACGTTGCTTGCCATTTGCTAACCAGCCGAATCCGATCGCTAATTTCAATTTTAAAGGCCTAGCTCCTTCCTTTGCACGGTCTCAGTGGAGACGGGGTAATACCGTAAACGTCTAATATAATTCAACATGCATATTCAATATTATTAAACATTGATGTGAAATATTATTAAACATCAAAGTCGAAAGCTGAATTCGATTTATTGCTCTTGACCGGATCTTCAGCAAAAAAACACAAGAATTCTCAGCCGAAAAATCGGCGCATCTATTCGAAAACAGATGCGCCGATTCAACTTTTCTTCAGTTGTGGTTAGACGTTTTCAGTCGTGGTCTTCTCCACCGCTTCCTGCGCCAAAGACTCCTCTTTTTTTCCTCGGAGTTTCCTTCCGAGTGCTGCAGCCTGAGTCTTCACCCATACGACAGCTGAAGTGAGCGGACTGTTCTTCACGTGAACCTCTTGAAGCTCTACAGGAGAACGATCCTCAATCTTTCGGCAAATGTCTTCAATGGCACCGAGGTAGGCTTTGTAGTTATCCAAGTAGAAAGCCAATGCCTTGGAGAAATTAGATCCGAGCATTCCGCTTAAGAACAGTCTTGAAACTTCCTTGTACTCAGTAAGCGACTTCTGGAAGCGGACAAAAACCAGACGTTCTTCCGCTGACATTCTCTTGAGTTCCGTCAGGAACGCATGCTGCGCACAAGGCTGGTAGTACCAGATGTACATCAGATCCAAAGAAATCACAATACATTCGATTTCCATCGACTTGGAGCACTCGGAAATCACGCGGATGAAATCTGCCGGACGGGACATTAAAGAGAGAATGTCTTTCTTCGGGAAAGCCAGCTCCATGCGCTCAAAGCAGCTGAAAAGCGCCTTGGTCGACATACGGAAGTCGGACGTGCGGAGACGGTAGTTGTTGCGGCGATCGGCCACGCTCTCGATGACGCCGGCCACCGTATCGGAAGCGAACTTCGACACGATCGCAGCCGCAGGTACCAGAATAGCCGCTGCGGGCATTCCGGTAATGATCGGCAGAATCATCGCGAGAATTACGTTGTAGACCATCGCCACCGGAATCGCCAAAATGCTTCGGAATAAGTTTCCGACAACAGCGGTCTTCGGAAATCCTCGGAAGATGTTATGAGAGGAAATATAGAGGCCGTTTGCCAAAGCGATGATCGAGAACACCAGCAACGGCGCCTTATCCACGGTAATCCCGAGGATATGACCTAAAAGAACATTGCGGGTAAAGCCCTCAAGCAGCACAACCGACATACCGGTGTACATCAGGGAATCGCTAACGCGGGACCAGTTAATCAAGGACTTCCAATCGATACGGGCGCCTTTTTGGAAGCCGCCTCCGGCAATAACCGCCTGAATAATATTGCGGATACCGGTAATGCTGAACCAAATCAAAGCGCCGAACCAAGCCAGGACCCACCAATTCTGAGTGAGCATAAAGGTTAAGAACGCCGGCAGGAAACCAATCGTGACCTTGATAATATTCAGAATCGTCGTATTGGTGTACGAGAAACCGGTCTTTTCTTTCTTTTGCTTAGTTTCGTCAGCAACCAGTCCGTTGGTATTGCCGCGAGTGATGCCGCCGAGCGAAACCACGTTGCAGTTATTCGTGGTGACTTCTGCATTGGCGTACGTAGCAACCCATTCTCTCGAATGTTTCATTCCGAACTTAGTAAAGCCCAAGTTCTTGCGAACCCACTTCACAAAAGGAGAAACTTCCTCAGGTTCGGAGTAGACATCGATGCATTGAACCGGAACATGCAGAGGAATTTGGAAAGATTCATCGCTTTCTTTCTCAATCATCTTCTGTGCGCCGCGCGGAAGAGTATCCGGTACCGCGAAGCCCATACCGAATCGCGTTCCTAAGATGGTTGTAGAGTCGGATCCAAACCGGCTGCCGAGCGGCTGGTTGGCGTAAAAACTCATGATGCGCGGAATGTTCTCAAGGAACTCATTAAAGAGTGCACTGCGTTCCGGATTTTGCGCAATCTCCGGACGCTGACGCATATCCTGAATGATTCTTTTAAGCTCAATCGCATTGTGTCGATTAATCGCCTGCTGAAGCTGGTTGATTTCGTTCACATGTTTTACGCGTCCGAGCTCGCGCTCCTTCATGTTCAGGATTTCAAGATGTGAGATCCGCCCCTCCCCGAGCCAAAGAAGTTCCAGGACATCCGCATCTGTCAGCTTACCTGTCAGGAGCGTAATGCGGGACGACGGACGGATATGCATTAGACGAGAAAGCAGTCCCTGAACGTCGATCTTCAGAAGATTCGGACGGCCATCATCCGCCGGTTCAGAGAGCGAGGGAATTTCAGGATTACGAGACGGACGAAGCCAGCGCTGGTAGAGCACCACAGAAGTTAACTCATCCAGTTTTTTCAGTCGCTCCTGAAGAACTCCCTGATCTTCAGCAGAAGCGCACAAGAGCTCCTGCTTGACCTTTTCAGCTTCTGCCTCGACAAGCGGAAGCAGCTGGGAATGCACAAATTCAGAAAGGCGAATCAGCGTGGTTTGCCCCATGCCGACGTAGTCATCAAATTCTTTTTCTGACAGAAGGGGAACCTCAATGCCCCATTCCTTGGAGATCTCGGCGGCATGCTTGGCATTAAAGGCTTCTAAGGTCTGCAGAACCTCTTCTCTGGCCCAGTCTTCGACTGCACGTCCTTCCTGCATTAACGCTTCGGTTTCGGGCTCTTTTAAAAAGTCCAAGACCGACTTCGTATCCGTAAAGCCCTTCGGCGTCCAAAGAAATTCGACGTAACGGTCGTGGAAGCGGGCTTTGAATTTAATGCCCAAACGAACTGAAATGCCCATGATATGGGCAGCTTCATAAAGTTCGTAGACCACCTTGGAGTCAACAAAATTGTAGTAAACCACCGTCAGACGGCGAATACCCTTAACGCGCGCGTCCATCACCAAATAGGTCGAATTCTTACGGCCCATGGTGTTTGCATCGTGGACATGATCGTCCATCGTTTTCTGATTCCACTCTTCCGGCATCTCCAGCAGGAAGAATTTAGAAAGGAAAGCACGCACAATGCGTGGATTGCCGGCCGCCACTTTCTGGAAATCGTGAATCAGACGGAGCTGCTCTTCTTCATTGCCGCGTGCGCGAACAATCTCCTTCATGAGCTGAATCAGCACTCGTGAAGTATTAAAACGGAATGGCGTTTGCGCACTGTACAGCACTTCTTCATGGAGCGTCTTAAGGGCAGAAAGTCTTGCCTCGACGCCCGTTCCGTCGTTTAATCGCTGCAAAAGGTTGACTTCAGCCATCGCCATTCGTTCTTCATGGGTGCTGACCATGTTTTGAATGCCGTGCGGATGCAGAGAGGTTCTAAAAGTCTCCTGCTCGGCAGAAGACACATTCCCGGAATCGATGACCTCGTTAATTTTGACGAGCAGATCTCGATCCTTCTTATCAAAACGTAATGACTGATTCACCTTGGACTCAAAAGTAATTATTCTTGTGAAAAGTTTCGATTTTACATAAGGTTAGCTTTTGCAGATGTAACCATGGGGCAAAATTCACCTGTCGTTTTCGACAATGCGTTCTCCGTTCGAGCTTTTCATTTCATGAGAACTTCACCAGCAGCCTAAAAAAGCATTAACCTTATCCTCTAAAAACTCGGACGGCGAAGCTTATACTGCGCTCGAATAAAGAATCACAAAAATCCTCATTCCCTCGATAATCAAATGGCTGGACTAGGCACTCTGATAAACGTATTCGCTATTACCATCGGCGGCATACTAGGCATTATTTTCGGAAACCGTTTGGCTGAAAACCATCAAAAGGCCTTAATCTCCGCGTGCGGGCTGTGCGTTATTTTCATTGGGATCGCAGGCAGCTTAGAGCAGATGTTCAGAATTAAGGACGGCGTAATTTTCACTTCCGGCGTCTTAGTTGTGGTTCTGAGCTATGCCGTCGGGACGCTTCTCGGGACGGTATTTGATCTGGAACCTAAAAGTCGGGGAATAAATACATCTTGATCCGAGTCGGCTAAATATTTCTT
>OGKW01001306.1_pt1 | contig 14976 bp, 10 predicted proteins | sample 1572601 | NCBI WGS metagenome assembly OGKW01 (sample SAMEA2581875, study PRJEB24529) | metagenome | biome: Human gut stool | place: China | collected 2011
CAATACGGTTGGGATATATACTTATCTCCATTCTTATCGGATGTATGGTTAAGATGTTTGGTCAGGGAAATATACGTCGTTGGCGAGAGAAAGGTCTTGTTGAGCCTGTCAGTAAGCGTCCTGGCAAGATTGAATACCGAGTTTCTGACTTGCGTATTCTTCAACAGCGTAAACAAGACAAACGAGAAATGGAAGTTGGGGCTGTGTTTCTATGCGAACAAACTGAGCGTCCCCCGTTCGGGCAGCAACACATTCGGAATCGGCACCGATGTTTCCTATCAATTCCTCCCCCAAACATCGCTCCATCTCTTCGGCACCTATTATCACACCTACTTTCCGGGAGTAAAACCGATGAAGAGGCTGGACGGCTACCATTATGGCGGTTACCTCTCATTCGATTTGGCTGAGCGGTGGGCAATGGATGTGGGCATGAGAAGCTATGGCGGCAATGGGTCTCACCAGCAATGGACTGTACCGATAATACGTCCGTCGTATAAGCATAACGGGCGCGAAATAAACGCGGATTTTGGTGGAATGTTCCAGCAAATCGTGAAAGGTCTATTCTTTAATCATTGACAATATGAAACAGGAAAAAAGCAAAATAACGACTGTTGCTATATGGATTCTGCTATGCGGATGGATAATGTGCATGAGTTCATGCGGAAGTCTGCTTTATAATCCATCCAACAAAGCGGAACAAGTGACAGTGACCATTAAACAGCCTATCAAATAGGCTTAAAAGGCATAAGATTTATTTGAATGTATAATAATAAAAAGATGAAGTACTACATATCATTGATAATTATAAGCGTCATCTGCTGCTTGAGTTTTGCCTCTTGCGGAAATGAAGATGAGAAATTTGAAAACATCGAGTTTAAGACAACAGGTGTAACCCTGTCTCCCCTCACCAATGGAATTTCTTATTATGGGGAGATTGACCATGCAGGAGGAGAAATAACTTTTACCGCTATAGGTAAGAATGCAGACAACGGATTTCTTTCTCAATTCAAAATGGGGGACTATCTTTATGAAATTACCGATACCGATTTAAAACGGCAATTGCCCTATACTATTTGCGAAAAAGAATGGGGCAAAATAGAAATTTTATCGGCATCGCCTCATGTAACCCGTATAGTTCTCTTTGAAAACCAAACCCATAATAGCATTAGCTACGAACTGACGTTTGGCGGAGCATATAAAACCTCACATGTGTTTTTAACCCAGTTGAAGAAGGAATAAATCAAGGTAATGATGCAACTTAAAACTGCTATTATGGTTATTAAAACAAAGAATCTTATAATCAGAGACTTTCAGGAGAAGGATACCATGGGCTTATTGGAATTCCTCTCCCATCCACGTGTCAACTGCTTTGCTGACGATCGTCTGTATTCAGAGGAATCTGCGCTGGCTTATATATCCGATACTCCAAAGGATATGTTACGCTATGCCGTATGTCTGAAGGAAGACGATTTCATCATCGGTGATGTTTTCGCCTTGCGTGAATATACTGATACATTTAGTGTGGGCTGGCATTTCAACCAACGCTTTGAGGGTAAGGGACTGGCCTACGAAGCGGCAACAGGATTTTTGGATCACCTCTTTTGTAATGCTGGTGCACGGCGCGTTTACGGATTTGTCGAAGACGATAACATGCGGTCGAAAAGGTTGTGCGAACGCCTCGGAATGAGGTATGAGGGATGTATGAAAGAGTTCGTATCGTTTGTATGTTATCCCGATGGAACACCACGGTATGAGGACACCTGCATCTATGCGATATTGAATAATGAGTGGCAAAACAACAAGAACAGATGAAGAATAGACGAACATGGATTGCCAGCGTTACGGCAACGACCCTACTGGCTGCTTCGCTGACAGCCTGCAAGCAAAGACAGAAAGAACAGGAAAAGGGGCAGGTGCTGCCCGTCATGGTGGTATCTTCCCGGTCGGTGGATTTCCCCGAAACCTATTCTGCCTCCATTCGTGGGCGTCAGGACGTGGACATCATGCCACAGGTGTCGGGGCGCATCACCCGACTGTGTGTGAAAGAAGGCGAACGTGTGAGAACCGGGCAGGTGCTGGCCATCATTGACCAAGTGCCTTTCCGGGCGGCATTGCGCACGGCACAGGCCAATGTCAGTGCGGCGAAGGCCAAGGTGGAGACGGCACGGATTGAGCTGCAAGGCAAGCAGGCCTTGTTTGACGAGAAGGTCATATCCGACTACGAGTTGTCCCTTGCCCGGAACCAACTGGCTGTGTCGCTTGCCGAACTCGAACAGGCAAAGGCACAAGAGACGGATGCACGCAACAATCTTTCCTATACCGAGATAAAAAGTCCGAGCAACGGAGTGGTGGGCACGCTGCCCTTCCGCATCGGCGCATTGGTCAGCCCCGGCATGGCACAGCCGTTCACGGTGGTGTCCGACAATGCGGAGATGTACGTCTATTTCTCCGTCTCCGAAAACAAGCTGCGCCAACTCAGAGCACGGTACGGCTCTATCGATAAGATGATTTCCAAGATGCCGGAAGTCAGCCTGCAACTGAACGACGGCACGCTATATCATAAGAAAGGACGGATAGAGACTGTCAGCGGTGTGGTGAACTCCACTACCGGGGCGGTGCAGATAAAAGCCCTGTTCCCCAATCCCGACCGCCAACTGCTGAGCGGAACCATTGGCAACGTCATCCTGCAAGGGCTGAATGTGGATGCTATTCTGGTTCCCATGACCGCCACCCTGGAATTGCAAGACAAGATTATCGCCTACCGCCTTAAGAACGGGAAGGCGGAGGCCGCCTATCTGACCGTGGACCGTCTGAACGACGGCAACCACTTCATTGTAAAGCAAGGATTGTCCGTCGGAGACACCATCATAGCCGAAGGCGTGGGACTTGTAAAGGAGGGAATGATTGTCACACCTAAAACCGTAGCCCCATGAACCTGCGCTTCTTCATAGACCGCCCGGTGTTTTCGGGCGTTATCTCCGTGGTGATTGTCCTGATGGGTGTCATCGCCATGAAAACCCTTCCCGTGGAGCAATATCCCGACATTGCACCCCCAACCATCAACGTGTTCGCCACCTATCCCGGCGCGAATGCCGAGACGGTGCAGAAAGCCGTGATTGTTCCTTTGGAGGAAGCCATCAACGGCGTGGAGGACATGACCTATATGACCTCCACGGCATCCAACACGGGCGATGCTTCCATTATGATCTATTTCAAGCAGGGTGCCAATGCCGACATGGCGGCGGTCAATGTGCAGAACCGTGTCAATGGCGTGCTGAGCCAACTGCCGGCAGAGACGACCAAGACAGGTGTCACCACCGAGAAACAGCAGAACGCCGAGTTGCTGACATTCGCCCTCTACAGTCCCGACGACCGTTTCAACCAGACGTTCCTCAACAATTATGTGAAGATAAACGTGGAACTGAAGTTGAAACGCATCGGCGGTGTGGGCAAGACGCAACTGTTCGGCTCCAACTACAGTATGCGCCTCTGGCTTCGCCCCGACAAGATGGCGCAATACAGACTGATACCCGATGACATATCCTCAGTGCTGTCAAAGCAGAACATCGAGGCGGCCACCGGCTCGTTCGGTGCCAACCATCCCACGGCAAACGAGTACACGATGAAGTATCGCGGTCGCCTCTCCACGGCTGAAGAGTTCGGCGAACTGGTCGTCAAGTCCCTGCCCGGTGGCGATGTGCTGCGGCTGAAGGATGTCGCCGATGTGGAACTGGGCGATGAATTCTACAACTACTCCACCGAGGTGAACGGACATCCGGCAGCCATCATGCTCATCAACCAAAAGACGGGATCCAATGCCTCAAGCACCATCAATGAGATTCATGAGGTGCTCGACGAGATAGGACGCGACTTACCCGAAGGTGCTGAGTTCGTGGTGCTTACCGACACCAACAAGTTCCTCTATGCCTCCATCAACTCTGTTATACGGACACTTATCGAGGCGATACTTCTGGTCATCGTGGTGGTGTATGTGTTCCTGCAAGACATCAAGTCCACGCTCATCCCTACTATTTCCATCTTCGTTTCCATCATCGGCACGTTTGCCGTAATGTCGCTGATAGGCTTTTCCATCAACCTGCTCACGCTTTTCGCCCTTGTGCTTGCTATCGGTACGGTGGTGGATGATGCCATTGTGGTGGTAGAGGCGGTGCAGGCGAAGTTCGACGAGGGTTACCGGTCGCCGGTGCTTGCCGCCGATGATGCCATGAAGGGCGTTTCGTCCGCCATTCTCACCTCTACCATCATCTTCATGGCGGTGTTCATCCCTGTGGCCATGATGGGCGGCACTTCTGGGGCATTCTATGCCCAGTTCGGCATCACGATGGCAGTTGCCGTGGGCATATCGGCCATCAATGCCTTTACCCTTTCCCCGGCATTGTGCGCCTTGTTTCTGAAGCCCTATATCGACGAGCACGGCAACACGAAGAACAATTTTGCGGCACGCTTCCGCAAGGCATTCAATGCCGTCTTCGACCGCCTGAGCCGCCGCTATGTGCGTGCGGTACTCTATATCATCCATCACCGATGGCTGCTGTGGGGAACGATTGCCGCCTCGTTCGGGTTGCTGGTCTTGTTGGTCAAAACCACGAAAACGGGGCTAATTCCGCAGGAAGACACCGGCACGGTGATGGTGAGCATGAACACGAAGCCCGGCTCCTCCATGGCGCAGACCAACAAGGTGATGGCGCGCATCAACAGCCGTCTTGACAGCATCCCTGAGATTGAATACAGCGGAGCTGTCGGCGGATTCTCGTTCAACGGCTCCGGCCCATCGCAGGCCATGTACTTCATGACACTCACAGACTGGAATAAGCGCAATGGCGAAGGGCAGTCGGTAGATGATGTGATAGGCAAGATTTATGCCGCTACCGCTGATGTTCCCGATGCCACGGTGTTTGCCATGTCACCGCCGATGATTGCCGGCTACGGCATGGGCAACGGTTTCGAGCTTTACTTGCAGGACAAGACAGGCGGTGATGTCACCACATTCAAGAAGGAGGCGGACCGGTTTGTAGAGGCACTGTCCCGTCGTCCTGAAATCGGCGAGGTCTATTCCTCCTTTGCCACTGACTATCCCCAATATTGGGTGGATATTGACGCGGCGAAATGCGAGCAGTCGGGTGTGTCCCCGTCTGATGTACTATCCACGCTTTCCGGGTATTATACCGGGTCGTATGTGTCTGACTTCAACCGTTTCTCCAAACTCTACCATGTCACCATGCAGGCACCGGCGGAGTACCGCATCAATACGGAGTCGCTCAACCTGATGTACGTGCGTACTTCCGATGGCAGCATGGCACCGCTGAGCCAGTTCGTGCGCCTGACCAAGACCAACGGACCTTCCGACCTTACGCGATTCAACCTTTTCAATGCCATTGCCATCAACGGCTCTCCTGCTGCAGGCTACAGCTCCGGACAGGTCATCAAAGCGATTGGCGAGACGGCGCGTGAGGTGCTACCCGCCACCTGCAGCTATGAGTTCGGAGGTCTGTCGCGCGAGGAGAGCAAGACCACCAACAATGCCGCAATGATATTCATGCTCTGTATGGTCTTGATATACCTGATACTGTGCGCCCTCTACGAAAGCGTGTTCATCCCGTTTGCCGTGTTGCTGTCCGTGCCTTGCGGACTGATGGGCAGCTTCCTGTTGGCATGGTTGTTCGGACTGGAGAACAACATCTACATGCAGACCGGACTGATCATGATTATCGGATTGCTTGCCAAGACGGCCATCTTGCTGACCGAATATGCCGGCAAGCGAAGGTCGGAAGGCATGACATTGGCACAGGCGGCATACAGCGCGGCAAAGGTTCGTCTGCGCCCCATCCTGATGACCGTCTTGTCTATGGTGTTCGGTCTTATTCCGTTGATGACGGCCCACGGTGTGGGTGCCAACGGCAGCCGCTCGCTTGCCACAGGTGTAATCGGCGGCATGATAGTGGGTACATTGGCGTTGCTGTTCCTCGTGCCGTCGATGTTCATCACATTCCAATATATTCAAGAACAGGTTAAACGTAAATAAAATGAATAAGATAATCCTATCTATATTATCAACTCTGATGCTTACCGGCTGCGGCACATACAGCCGGTATCATCGGGCTGAACTCCCGACAGAGGGTCTGTATGGGGACATCCCAGAAAATGTTGATACAACAACCCTCGCATCCATTTCATGGCGAGAGATGTTTACAGATCGGGAACTCCAGTCTTTGATTGAGACCGGGCTTGAACGGAACACCGACCTCAACGTGGCGCGTTTGCGCGTTGAAGCGGCAGAAGCGGCTTTGATGACGGCCAAACTGTCCTACCTTCCGTCTTTGGGAATCAATGCCGAAGGTGGCATCAGCCGCTACGATGGGGCTGCCGCAAAGACATACAATGTCGGAGCGAGTGCAAGTTGGGAACTTGACATATTCGGCAAGCTTACGGCTGCGAAGCGTGGCGCGGTTGCCGCACTGCAAGGAAGCCGTGACTATCAGCAGGCCGTGCAGACACAGCTTGTCGCCACGATAGCAGACAGCTATTACACGCTTGCTCATCTTGACGCGCAGATAGCGATAAACAACCGGACTTTGGAAAACTGGCGGGCTACCGTGCGCACGCTCGAAGCGTTGAAAAAGGTGGGCAAGGCAAATGAAGCCGGTGTGTTGCAGGCAAAGGCAAACGTGATGCAACTCGAATCATCGCAACTGGCTATACGCAAGAGTATCGCCGAAACGGAGAACGCCTTGTCTGCCATACTTGCCATGCCGTCACACGCGATTGAGCGGAGCGACTTGACCAAAGCCTCTTTCCCTGATACCATCTCTGTCGGAGTCCCCTTGCAGTTGCTTTCCAACCGCCCCGATGTGCGTCAGGCAGAAATGGAACTGGCACAAGCGTTTTACGCCATCCACGTAGCCCGCTCAGCCTTCTACCCCAATATCACCCTTTCGGGCACATTGGGTTGGACTAACAATGGAGGTGGGGCGATTACCAATCCCGGGCAATGGCTACTCAATGCCATCGGTTCCCTGACACAGCCATTGTTCAACCGGGGCGCGAATATCGCCAACTTGAAGATTGCCCAAACCAAACAGGAAGAAGCCAAATTATTATTCCAACAATCATTGCTGAACGCGGGGAAAGAGGTGAATGATGCCTTAACCGCATGGCAGACGGCTAAGTCGCAATATGAAATAAACACTCGGCAGGTTGAGACCTTGCGTGAAGCGGTGCGCAAGACGGAACTGCTGATGCGCCATTCCGGTACCACCTATTTGGAGATATTAACTGCCCAACAGTCACTTCTTGAAGCAGAACAATTGCAGCTGCAAACCTCTTTTGAGCGCATACAGAGCATTATCAAATTGTATCATACGCTGGGAGGTGGCAGGAGTTAAACAACATCAGTATATAGCATATTTCACGAAGCCGCTTTCATTAGGAATTGAAGGCGGCTTCAATCTTATCATTACTTCCCCTGTATTATTTCTCCTTTTGAGGAAGCCTGTAATCTGCCGTAGACTTATGACGAGCGTTAAGGATTGTCTGACTATTACTATCCGTTCACATCGTAAATACACATCCACCAAGCACAATCCGCTCAACCTACACTAATCAAGGCACTGTAAAAATCAGTTGTAACGACATCTTTTGATATTTGCGGCAATCATACCTAATCTATATCACAATTTCCTTCGTGTTCTTATTCGTTTAGAGTCTTTATTCTAATTCGTCCCATCGTATTCCTTTATCAGGCAATCTAATATTTATTGTTTATACGTTACTGATATAAATATATATATTAGTTAAAGTATTGTTTATAAATATATTATCATAATTGTACGAGGTATTAGCCTAATACCCCTACCACCGTTCGGCGGCGGGAGGGCTGCCACACAATCTGCAAGCAGGGGCAGTCTCGTTGTCCAATATTGGACTGATTATAAAGTGGCAAACAGGTTGGTATATTCCGACGCAGAATTACCATCTGAGTTCCTCCGGCATCACGCACGTCTATCAAGCAATATAAGGGGAACAGAAAGAAGAAACGGGAACCGTTATCCGAGTTGGGCAGCATATTCCAGCAGCCTATTCAGAGATATTTTTCATTGGCGGAAGGTCAATCCTATAGACGACTTGTTCCTTTTATATAAGGCGGTAAAAGCCCTTATTTGGATCAAACTTTCGCCACCGATTTCCTTTCAATTGTTTACTTGAAAATGGTTTAGTTTAGTTTTTCTCCCTTATATATAGATACTAAAGTAAACTAAAATATATATGGCCGCTCCGGTACAAAGGACTATTCATGTTTCAGTCGAATAATCCGTTTACCAAATTGACCGCATTGTCCTTTTTCTGATTGACGATTTTGGCGTATACCTGTGTCATCTTCACGTCGGCATGACCGAGCAACTTCGAGGTTGTATAGAGGTCAGCGCCAAGCGTTAGCATCATCGTCGCAAACGTGTGACGGGCGGTGTGAAATGAGAAACGTTTGTCTATGCCGGCTGCTTTAGCCCAGGGTTTGAGCAGCACGTTTATCATCGTTAGACTCGGTAAGTCGAAGACGTGGTCTTCCGCCATCTTGTCTCCTCGCTCCGGCATCCACTTTAGCGCTTCTGGTGAAAGCGGCAAATAAATCGGCTCTTTGGTTTTTTGCATGGACACAGCAAGGCGGTATTGTCCTCTGTCCACAAAAACATCTTTCCATCTCAAACCGATAATGTCGCTTATTCGCAACCCACAGAAGCAAGAAAATAAATAAGCCTGTTTTACGGCCTCATTCTTCATTGGGGTAGCAATCAGCGCCCGAACCTCTTCAATGGTCATGTATGACCGTTTGCTTTCAGGCAGACGGATCTTTTCCGACTTGCTGATTTTCGTGAAAGGATTGGACTTGATGATCTCGGCCCTGACAGCCGCATTCAATGCTCCGTTCAATACCCGGTAATAAGTATGCAGTGTATAATTCGACACTCGTTTACCTCTGGAACGGTATTCGGCCTGAAGGTAGTCAAGATAATTCTGGCAGAATGTCTTGTCTATTTGATCCATCAACATACGTTCTCCCGCATAATCCTTCAAGATACGTATAGTGATGTCAATTTGATAACCGTCCTTTTTGCCACGCTTGGCCTGGTTCTCCTTGTAGGTGTTCATCCAGTCAAGCAGGTAAACTCTCTCTTTGGTTTCTATACCGGCCTCGCCGTTGGTCAGCTCGATAATGCGTTTGGACTTGATGGCATTGGCGGCATTCATGGTCGCCTGATTCTGCAGACGGGCATTGTTGTCCGTTTCCGGAATGAGGTACAACTTAAGATATTCGTATGTTCGTTTGCCGAAACGGTATATATCAAGATACAGACTTTGGCTTCCATCTGCCAGCTTCTTTGTCCGAAGGCGGACAGGCTCTTTTACTTTTGTAAGCTTCTTTATTCGTGGCATATCGATCCCTTCATAATTTTGTTTCTGTTGCAAAGATATGAATAAAGGTCGATATTGAGAAACAAATAAGAAACAAAATTGTACCGAAAAAGAACCAGTCAACTGAAAAGAATGAAAACAACTGAAAACATCAAACGCCCTGCAAAGTATTGTAAATAAGCTATTTTATTTGCACTTGTTTAGCTTTTGTTTTCATCTTATGGCTTCGCTTTATAAATCTGGAAAATTCAATTGGGGAGAGAATAAGTGGTTATCTTCTTGCGTCATATCCATATTTCGTTGGGTATAGGCGTGGGGCTGTTGCTTATTTTATCTCCAAGGTATTCCAGAACCTCACTGTTAAAATAATCTTCGGCACCACGCTTTCTTAATTTTTATTAATCCTGCTTTCGAGGTGCGGTAAGCAATAATTACCCGTCGTTCCGGACAACGGTGACGATGGGTGTTGATGCTAAAACCCCGGCGGGACACGCTCCCGCCGCTTTAAAACCCACCTTATGAAAAAATTCTATTCACTGTGCGTACTGCTCTGTGTCATAGGAGCAAGCAGCTGCCTGATCTCGTCGTGCTCTTCGGACGACGAGGGCGACACTCCTCCCGCACTGCCGGGTAACTCCTTTGTCTTCGGCGATACGGAGCACAAGATCGAGTCCGTGGTTTATACGGTCGACGAGCAGAAACTCTACTCCTTCTACTTCTCGCCCACTCCGGGGCTTGTCGATCTCGATGCGATGTTGCTGGCCGATGACTACCTGAAGATCACGACGACGACCCCGACCGGGGAGATCGACCTGCTGGCTGCCAATAATAGCCTGGAGTATGATAGCATAAACGTTTCCGCGGCAACCGGAGACAATGTCAGCAAGGCTGTCATGTCGTTGCAGCTCACCTCCCTCAATACGGCGAAGATGAATCTCGACGTGGCCATGAAGTCCGGCGAGACGTTTCTGGCCGGATACAACGGAACCTGCGTAAGGCAGGAGACGAAGACGGAAGAGGGCTATGACGTAACCCTCACCAACCGCATTTTCGGCTTCTATTTGGGTAAGCTCAAAGAGCAAGGGGGAATTTCCAAATACAAAATAGTCCTGACCAATGCCACGTGGGACGCTTTTGGGCAGGAGTATAATCTCACTTCCGAGGGTTATGTGCTCGAACTCGTCTTCTTCGGGGTCTCCGATGAAAACTGGAAGAACATGCCCACCGGCGTCTTCTTCGACAACGACAACAAGGCCGATCACACATTCGATTCGGAGAGCAGCTCCGTTCTCTACCGGGATAAGAGCGGCAGAATGTCGCGGTTCACGCTTCTCGATCCGGTAAAGATCGTTCGCGAAGACGCCGATAACGTAACCGTGACCGCCTCGTTCATCGACAAGAATTACGAGGAACACACGCTCGTCTATACGGGCGGTCTGAAAATCAGCAACGGAACGCTCAACGTCAAACTGCCGCAGACCGAACGCGATCTGGTCATCGACGGAGCCATGGCCCAGGGCGTTTACAGCGGCGATGTCGCGCAAAACGGAACGGGTCTCTCCGAAATCACCATCTACGACCGGACGGCGGCAAACAACGAACCCGGCGGCTGCGCCATCAAACTCTCCGTGTTCGCCGAGAAGTTCACCAACCCGAAAGTGGATCGCCGCCTGATCCCCGGGACCTACAAGGCCGCCACGACCTATGCCCAGTTCACCTGGATGCAGCCCTCGGAGGCTGAAATCATGGGCATGGTCATTCCGCTCGGCTCCTATGCGCTCTACGACAACGGTGAGCCGCAGGGCGAGTATTCCTATCCCATTTCGGGCGACATCGTTATCCGTCAGGGCAGCGACAAGACCCACTATACGGTCGAATTCGACCTTCAATCCCTTGCCGGATACTCGATAAAGGGCGCCTATACGGGTGAAATTTACCTCGAAGACCAGTCGAACGACTCCGAGAACGACGGCACCTCCAACCTGAAAGGCGACTACGAGTTCAACATGGACTACCTGCCCCGCGGCAAGTGCTTCCCGCGGGACGAAATCTGGGTTCGCGGGCTGGGCGACATTTCGGTGGAAGAGGCCTGTGAGCGCGCCGGCCGTGAATTCGGATTCCAGTACCTTCAGTTCGGAGACGAAGGGGGCACCTGGGAGATTACGGAAGAATATCCTTTGGGCGGCGGCTGGAACGGCAAGGGCAAAGGCAAACTCATCGAGGGCGACATCCTCGGCATCGACCTGCTTGTCAAGAAAGGCACGGAACACCAGATCACCCCCGGAACCTATCAGATTACCGCCAACCGCTATCCGGGTTACTTCTATCCCGGGGTTTGCGTCAGCGGATACAGCTGCTATTACGGAACCTCGATGATGCGCGTGGTAAGCGCCGTGGGCTGGGGATATGTCAACGGCTACTACGATCCCGAATATATGGTGGAGAACGGCTGGCTCAACATCCCCGTGCTCGGAAAATTCGCCTCGATCTATTCCGGTACGGTCACCGTGGAGAAAGCCGAAGGCGGCGACAACTGGTATCGGTTTACGGTCGACGGCCGCGATGTCCTCAAGCACCGCATCACCGGATCGTGGACAGGCCCGATCTATCTCGGCAACTCCGAAACGCCGGTTCTGGAGTCCGACGCCGCGACGGTGGCGGCCATGAGAAAGCACCTTCCGTCGTTCCGCGAGGTTCAGTCCCGCAACGGAGGGAGACTGCCCCGTTTCATGTTCACGGATCAGCAATTTAACCGATAACCGACAAAAGGCGTGGGTGTGCGCACTCACGCCTTTTCCACCATTAATCCTCAACTTTATGAAAAAACTGAATTCTTCGAGACTACGTCTCCTGACATGGGCGGTTTTGTTCGCTGCCGGAGGTTTTGCTTCCTGTTCCGACAATGGGGGAGATGAGCCCGCTCCCGCTCCTCCCGTCGAACTGAAAAATCAGATCGAGTATGACGGAGGCAAGCTCATCGACATCAAATCGGTGATTTTCGATGTGGAAGATACGGATCTCTATACATTCTATCTCTCTCCCACGGCGGGAATCACCGACATCGCAGGCATGAGTGCCGCGAAGGATTATCTTGCCGTGGTTGTCCGCAACCCCAAGGGGCAGGTCAACACGGCGACCGAAACCTTCGAAATCACCTACAAGGACATTTCGGTGAAGAAGCAGACCATGGACGACGTCGCAAAGGTGCAGCTCTCGGCCGATCTCGTGGCCGAGACGCAGCAGCTCAACCTTTATATCGAAGTGGCTCTCAAGTCCGGGAAAACGCTGCTCGTGCGTTATGAAAGCGCTTGCACCGAGGCTGTCCCGCAAAAACTCGAAAACCAGTTCGATCTCGACAAGAGCATTACCGACATCGGCAGCGTCGTGGAATGGCTCGATCCCGCCGATGGCTCGGCGACTTACTATTTCTACGCGCAGAGCGACGTGACGGCTCCGTCGGAGGCAACGCCCGCAGCCTTGCAGATCTTCTTCGCCGAGGGTGTCGAAACTGCGAATGTCGACCTTTCGACAGCCGATCCCGAAAAGGTCAAAGTTCTCTGCGGCGAGTTCGAGAACGGCGAGGGCGCGACCGGTGTGCTTAACCTGACGAAAACCGCAAAAGCAGCCGGCCTGACCGTTTCGCTCGATGCCCGGAGCGGCGGAAGCCGCCTGCGCATCGCCTATGCCGGGGCGTTCGTTTCCGGATATGAGAGCGACAATCGCCTGAAGGTGACCGTTGCCGACACCCCGGAAGAAGCCGACGTGAAACGCGTGTTCCGCCACAAGGAGTCGCTGACGAACAACTTCGCGTTCGGACTTGCCGATGCCGAGCTTCCGGCCGATCTGATGACGGGCAATTACGCCGTGCAGCTGGGCTTGAGCGACCTCAACATCGGGAAGACGATCGACCTGGCAACGGAAGGCAGCAAGTGTACGCTGGCTCTTTACGACTATGCGACCTACACGACCTACGACATTGCGAAAATCGAGGGCGTCACCGGGTCCGTCACCACTTTCGGAACGGCCGAGCGGCTGTACCTGCGTCTCTCGGCAGTCTTCCCCGAGGGTCCGGCGATCGAGTGCGAATGGTTCGGCGACGCGACGAGCGTCGAAGAGGCTTTCGACCTCACGCCCGTCAGGCCGTTCGTGCCCCATGTGACCGTTTATTCCAAAGAGGGCGATGTCCTGCAAACCTATGATCTCGCGTCGGCGGAAATGCGCATGGAGAAGAATTTCAGGCTGCGCGGCGGCGATCCTGCTTACGGCGGAGCTACGTTCGACGCCTATTTCTTCTACTTCCGTCCGGTAGGCTTTTCGGGCGACATCGACGAACAGTATGCAAAATACGAGTACCCGCTTCTTATGATCCCCGTCTCTTATCTTCCCTCGACCGAGCTTAAACTCTACGAACCGAAGGACGACCTGCACTGGAATTTCATGTATGTCAAAAATGAGAATACGCTCCAGTATGCCAGTGGCGGATACTCCGAGACCTACTCGATGTACGGCATGACTTCGGGATATTGTCCCGACGACGCCGTGCTCACGGTGGTCCGCAACGAAGATAAAAGCTGGAAAATCGTCTACACGATGACCGATTCCGGTTCGAAGGATGTCTACGGAACGCCTCAGCCCTGGGGCTACGGCAACAAGGCTGTTCTGGAATGGGAAGGTCCCATTGTCAAATATTCGGGAACTAAAAAGAACGATCTCACCGACGCAGATTACTGATAAATAAGACGGCAGGCAATGGCCGCCGACACCTTCGTTTCCGGTTCCGGCATCGACGTATGCCGGAACCGGAAAAAGGGGGTGAAGGGGATTTTTTGGGCCTTTCCGAAAGCAATCCGGCTGTTCCGGCCGTCGTCAAAACACATTTATAGCGTATAATTTCACTTTTTATGATCAGAAAACTACTTGTAACCCTATTGGTTGCGTTGGGAACGTGCATATCGTCCCTTGCACAGCAACTCCAGGTGACCGGTACGGTCAAGGACCAGGCAGGGCAGCCCGTCGCGGGTGCGACAATCCTGGTTCAAGGCTCGACCGCAGGCACCACCTCGAACGCGGACGGAAGCTATGTCATCGCGGTTCCCGCGCAGGGTACGTTGCAGGTGTCGTTTATCGGCTACCAGTCGCAGCAGATCCCCGTCGGCGACAAGACCCGCATCGACATCGTTCTCAAGGAGGATGCAAAAGCTATTGACGATGTGATCGTCGTGGCGTTCGGTACGGCCAAGAAAGAGGCTTTCACCGGCTCTGCCACGGTTCTCAAGTCGGATGACATCGCCAAGACGCAGCAGTCCAATGTGGCGCAGGCCCTGGCGGGCAAGGTTGCGGGCGTGCAGCTGACCAACACCTCGGGCCAGCCCGGAAAAAGCCCCGAGATCCGTATCCGCGGTTTCAGCTCGCTCAATGCCGGGAACAGTCCGCTGTGGATCGTCGACGGCATGCCTTATTCGGGCGACCTCAACAACCTCAACCCGAGCGATGTCGAGTCGATGACCGTGCTCAAGGACGCAGCTTCGAACTCGCTCTACGGCGCCC
>OGKW01001329.1_pt1 | contig 14736 bp, 10 predicted proteins | sample 1572601 | NCBI WGS metagenome assembly OGKW01 (sample SAMEA2581875, study PRJEB24529) | metagenome | biome: Human gut stool | place: China | collected 2011
GGCGAACAGCAGCCGAAGTCGCTGTTCAAAATGATCAAAAACACCTTTGAAAAAACGCCGGACTACGTGCTGTCGGCCTATAAAGATAATGCCGCGGTGATGGAAGGGTCTGAAGTCGGGCGCTATTTCGCCGACCATCAGACCGGGCGCTACGACTTCCATCAGGAGCCGGCGCACATTCTGATGAAGGTGGAAACCCATAACCACCCGACGGAAATCGAACCGTTCGGCGGCGCAGCTACCTGCCTTGGCGGTGCGATCCGCGACCCGCTTTCAGGACGTACCTATGTATATCAGGCAATGCGTGTAACAGGTGCTGCTGATCCGACTGTATCAGCGAATGAGACTCTGAAAGGAAAACTTCCTCAGAAGAAACTTGTGCGTGAAGCTGCACATGGATACAGTTCTTATGGTAACCAGATCGGTCTTGCTACAGGACTTGTAAAAGAGATTTATCATCCGGATTATGTTGCAAAACGTATGGAGATCGGTGCTGTACTTGGAGCTGCTCCAAGACGCGCGGTTATCCGTGAGAACTCTGATCCTGGAGATATCATCATCCTTCTCGGTGGACGTACAGGCCGTGATGGTTGCGGTGGAGCAACAGGTTCATCTAAGGTTCATACAGAAGAGTCTATCGAGACTTGTGGTGCAGAAGTTCAGAAAGGAAATGCGCCGACAGAGCGTAAGATCCAGAGATTATTCCGCCGCGAGGAAGTGGCGCATATTATTAAGAAGTGTAATGACTTTGGTGCCGGCGGTGTTTCAGTTGCTATTGGTGAATTAGCAGACGGATTACACATTAACTTAGATAAGGTTCCAAAGAAGTATGCAGGTCTTGACGGAACAGAAATTGCTATTTCAGAATCACAGGAAAGAATGGCAGTTGTTGTTGATAAGAGTGACGTTGATCAGTTTTTAAAATATGCTAACGAAGAGAACCTTGAAGCTACAGTAGTAGCAGAAGTTACAGAAGAACCACGTTTAGTATTAGAATGGAGAGGTAAAGAAATCGTTAACCTTTCAAGAGCCTTCCTTGATACAAACGGTGCACATCAGGAAACAACAGTTGAAGTTGATATGCCTGATGAAAACAAGAACTTCTTCAACAAACAGCCTGTTAACAATGTAAAACAGAAATGGTTAGAAACATTGTCAGATTTAAATGTTTGCTCACAGAAGGGATTAGTTGAAAAGTTTGATGGTTCTATTGGAGCAGGTTCAGTATTTATGCCATTTGGTGGAAAATATCAGATGACAGAAACACAGACTATGGTAGCTAAGCTTCCTGTATTAAAGGGAGATTGCGATACAGTAACAATGATGTCATATGGATTTGATCCATATCTTTCAAGTTGGAGCCCATACCATGGAGCAATGTATGCAGTAGTTGACTCAATTGCTAAGATTGTTGCAACAGGTGGTGACTACAAGAAAGTACGTATGACATATCAGGAATACTTTAGAAGAATGACTGAAGATCCACGTCGTTGGAGCCAGCCATTTGCAGCACTTCTTGGTTCATTTGATGCACAGATGGGATTTGGTCTTCCATCAATTGGCGGTAAGGATAGTATGTCAGGAACATTTAATGATATTGATGTACCACCAACACTTGTATCATTTGCAGTAGATGTAGCTAAAGAAAAAGATATTATTACTCCTGAATTTAAGGCAGCAGGCAATAAGATTGTTAAGTTTGAAATTAGCAAGGATCAGTATGACAAGCCTGTATATGATGAAATCATGAAGTTATATGATGAAATTCATGAAATGATTCAGAATGGAGTTATTATTTCAGCATATGCTGTTGACGGAAAGGGTGTTATCCCAGCCGTAAGTAAGATGGCATTTGGTAATAAGATTGGTGTAAGCATTAGTGGAAGAATCCCTGGAGCAGATTTATTTGCACCTGGATTTGGTGATATTATTGCTGAAGTACCTGCAGACAGACTTGACGATATTACATCAAGCTATGTTCTTATCGGTGAAACAAACGATAAGGAAGTATTTGAATATGGTTATGATTCAATTCCTATGGATGAAGCAATTAAGGTTTGGGAAAAACCATTAGAAAAGGTATTCCCAACAAGAAGCCATAAGGATACATCATTACTTGATACACCAATTTATGATAAAGGCAGCGTATATGTTTGCAAGAACAAAGTTGCAAAACCTACAGTATTTATCCCTGTATTTCCAGGTACAAACTGTGAATATGATAGCGCTAAGGCTTTTGAAAAAGCTGGTGCAAATGTTATTACTAAGGTATTCAAGAACTTAACACCTGAAGACATTAGAGACTCAGTTAAGATTTTTGAAGAAAGCATTGCACAGTCACAGATTATTATGTTCCCAGGTGGATTTAGTGCAGGTGATGAACCTGATGGTTCAGCTAAATTCTTCGCAACAGCATTCAGAAATGCAAAGATTGAAGAAGCAGTTCACAAGTTATTAAATGAAAGAGACGGACTTGCTCTTGGTATTTGTAATGGTTTCCAGGCATTAATCAAGTTAGGATTAGTACCAAACGGCAAGATTACAGGACAGGATGTAAATGCACCAACTTTAACATATAATACAATTAACCGTCATATCTCAAAGATGGTTTATACAAAGGTTGTATCAAACAAGTCACCTTGGTTACAGAATGCAGAACTTGGTGGAGTTTATGTAAACCCAGCATCACACGGAGAAGGAAGATTTGTAACACCTGAAGAATGCATTAAGGAATTATTTGCAAACGGTCAGGTTGCAACACAGTATGTAAACCAGCAGGGACAGCCTACAATGGATGAAGAATGGAACGTAAACGGTTCATACTATGCTATTGAAGGTATTACAAGTCCTGACGGTAGATGCTTTGGTAAGATGGCTCATATCGAAAGAAAGGGTCGTTCAGTAGCAACAAATATCTACGGAGAACAGGATCTTAAGGTATTTGAATCAGGTGTAAACTACTTTAAATAATAAGTAAAACATACAAGAACATAACAAGAAGCTTTCACAGGGATAGTTGTCTAACACTATCTCTGAAGGGCTTCTTGATTTAGTTTTGGAAAGGAGGACCATATTGAGTTATTTAAAGAATCTAAAATGGGAAATGGTTTTGTATTCAATTCTTGCTATAGCAATAGGAGTTTTAATGTTTTTGTATCCGACTAAAACATTAAATGCTGTTTGTATAATACTTGCAGTAATGTTATTTGCTTTAGGAATAAGATACTTAATAGAATACAGAAAAAAGAATCTGATTAATGATTTTTATAGATATGAATTTGTGGCAGGAATTGCTTTAATATTACTTGGGATAGTAGTGCTTGCATATATGAATCTAATACTTTCAATTATTACTTATGTAATTGCATTAATAATAATAGTCAGTGGACTTATGAAAATAGAGAATGCATTAGACCTTAGAAGAATGGGATGTCATTGGATACCATTACTTGTATTTGCCATTATATGTATAATACTTGGCATATCAGTTTTAACAATGCCAATGAATCACAATGACGATGGCACAAGAACAGCCGGAGATTTCTTAATCCAGTGTTCAGGAGCAATATTTGCGGTAACAGGATTGATCGATTTAATCACAACATTATCTGTTTCAGGAAAGATAAAGAAATGGATAGATTCACAGATGAACTAAATATATAAGAAAAGCCCTATGGATTTAGAGTGAACAACTTTGAAATCTGTAGGGCTTTTTTTGTATGAGGGGAGATTGAATTATCGGGGAAAATTATCGGGGAAAATTGCTAATAAATGCGTTGTGTACCCCAATATTTCAAATATTTCTAATATCGGGGTACAGCCATCTAGATTTGCCACATACAGCACTAGACTAAAATCAATTTGTTACATATTGACTTGCTATAACAAAAAAGTAGGAGCATAACCAACAAATGTTATGCTCCTAAATCTTATTTCAATGTTTCGTATTTCTGGATGACTCCAATTCCTATTGCATGTGGTCCTGTATGAACTGCTGTAATAACACCGATTTCTACATTAGTGTCACCGTTGAGTTTGACACCAAGCCCGGCTTCAACTTCATCCTTGAATGCTACGCCTTCTATGGCATCATAGCCATATCCGATTGAAACAACGAAGTTGTCTTTACCGTTTTCTGTTAAATATTTGTCAGCAATCTGGATAATGTTCTTTTTAAGCTTGCCACGGTTTCTTCCTACACCACCAAGATTTACTTCACCATCTTTCAAGATAATGATAGGTTTGATTCCAAGCTTTCCTGTGGCTGAAATTGCCATTTTTCCAATTCGACCGCCGATTCTTAAGTAATCAAGTGAACCTACAGTGAAGAAAATACGTGCTGTGCCCATAAGTTTCTTAGTGTTTTCAATCATTGTATCAAATGGAATGCCGTCGTTTTGCATTCTTACAACTTGGTCAATTATAAGAGCCTGACTGACTGTGTCCTGCTGTGAATCTAATACAACAATCTTTGCATCAGGATAATCTTCTTCAACAACATCCTTAGCCATTGAAGCAGAATTATATGAACCACTTAGATGAATTGAGATTGTAAAACATACAACAGGAATGTTCTGTTCTGCATACTTTCTAAAAACTGTCTCAAAACTTTCAACACTTGGAAGAGAAGTCTTTGGAAAAATATCAGGGTTCTCAACCATTGTAGTATAAAAGTCTTTTCTATTAATTTCTGTTTTGTCCTTTAAATATGTTTCTCCATCAAGAGAAGCAGTAAGAGGGACAATTTCTATATTGTGTTTTTTAACATAAAGCTCTGTTAAATCACAGGCACTGTCGCTAATAATCTGGTACATAAAATCAAGTCCTTTCCGATAAATACTCTATATCCTATGTTTAGAGTGTATCATAAAAGTAATAATATTTAAACAAAAATACAACAGAAAAGAGATATAGTAGTATATATAAACAATAAAAATAAAATGTAAGCAAAAATATGCAAAAATTTAAAGTTACAATTATTTGAAATCATAACTTTAAATTAGTACATTAATATAAAAAATAGTGATTTTATTTAAAAAAATATATTTTGCATTTAGAATAAATAAATTATAATGTTTCGTATTTTCTAATTACACCAAGACCTATAGGGTAAGGTCCTGTATGTACAGCTGAAACAATACCAATTGCAACGTTTGTTTCAGTGTTAAGTTTAACATCAAGAGCTGATTCAACTTCATTCATAAATTGAAAACCTTCTTCTTTGTCATAACCATAGCCTACTGAAACAATGAAATTATCTTTGCCATTTTCATCTAAATATTTCTTTGCAGCCTGTAAAACACTGGCCTTAAGCTTGTTACGGTTTCTACCGATTCCACCAAGTCCAATATCGCCGTCTTTCATAACGATAACAGGTTTAACACCAAGTTTTCCGGTTGCAGCAGTGGCAACTTTTCCAATTCGACCACCCATCTGAAGATAATCAAGAGAACCTACTGTAAAGAAGATTCTGGCTGAAGCCATTAAAGGTTCAAGCTTAGACATTACCTGTTCGAAGGAAAGTCCGTCTTCTAACATTCTAACAAACTGGTCAATCAGCAATGCCTGAGTTACAGAGTTCTGCTTTGAATCAATAACACAAATATTAGCATCAGGGTAATCTTCTTCAACTAAAGATTTAGCATTCATAGCTGAATTATATGAACCGCTGAAAAGTGTTGTTATTGTAAAACATACAACAGGGAGACCCTGTTCAACATATTTTCTAAAAACTTCTGCGTAGCTTTCAACACTTGGAAGAGAAGTTTTTGGAAAAAGTTTAGGATTGTCAACCATTTTCTGGTAGCATTCATCCCTTGTTATGTCAACTCCATCTCTATAATAAGTTTCGCCATCGAAAGATACTGATAATGGTACAATGGTAACGTCGTGTTTTTCTAAATATTCTTTTGACAAGTCACATGCGCTGTCGCTTACAATTTTATACATAGTTTTTTATAACCTTTCTACGTAGTATTTAATACTACATAAGTATAACACTTATAGAATAATAATCAATAGATTTTGCGGTTTTACAAAAAAACATTTACAAATAGTTCACAATATTTAGGGTTGTATGGTAAAATATCATGTAAATGAAAACAAAAGGGAGTAAAAAGGTGGACACATTAAAAAAACTTACAAAATATGAAAAAGAAATACTTGAAGGTATTATTATAAGCATTGTAGGCGGATGGGCATTAACATCTATATTAAGAGGTGCCTATAAGCAGATTAGTAATATTCAGTTTCCGGCTGATGGAAATTTTACTAAGGCATTTATAATGACTATAATTTTTAGCATTATATTAGGAATTATATATTACAAAAACAAAAAGATTGCAGGAGGATTAATGTTTGTTTTTACATATATATTCCTATTGTTATGTGCTTTGATTGGATATTCAAATGATTGGACAACAAACGCCGGTAATCCAATAGGCGGACCATGTTATCAGGCAATACTTGCTTTTATAGCAGCTATCGCTTTTTTGTATGTTAAAGAAGACATTTATCAGTTTATATCAGAATTAAAAATAAAAAGAATACATACTAATATTATAGTTGCAATAATAGGTGTGTTATTGTTTGGATTTGTTGGAATAGTTACAGTATTAAGATATAAGTCATATCTTAATTCAACATTTGATTTTGGAATATTTACTCAGATGTATGAAAATATGAGACAGACAGGTTCTGTTGCAACAACCCTTGAGAGAAACAGACTTCTTTCTCATTTTGGTGTTCATTTTTCACCAATATATTATATTGCACTTCCCATATATTTTATTTTTCCAAGTCCGGTAACAGTACAGCTAATACAGGCATTAATGATAGCTTTGCCGGTTATACCAATAGTTCTTATTGCCAGGGAATACAGATTGTCTAATTGGATGACAGTAGGATTTACTTTACTTTATGCATTGTATCCGGCAACATCAGGCGGGGCAATGTATGATATGCATGAGAACTGTTTTCTTACATTCTTTTTGCTGATGACAATATGGGCAGCAGAAAAGAAGAAAACATACATTATGATATTAATGATGCTTTTTGCATTTTTTGTGAAAGAGGACGCGGCAATATATGTATTGGCTCTTGGAACATTCTATTTGCTTTCAAGAAAAGACAAAAAAAGAGGACTAATATTAATGGTTTGCGCAGCGGTTTATTTCCTAATTGCAATTTCTGTGGTTAACAGCTATGGACTTGGAATTATGGATAACAGATTTAGCAATTTGTATTTTGATGCAGATGGAGGATTAAGTCAGGTATTCAAAAGCATTATTGCAAATCCGGGATATGTAATTGCACAGATGATTACAAATTCCAGCGCAGACAGTGTAGAAAAGATTGCTTATTTTATACTAATGTTTGGACCAATGGCAACTGTTATTTTTACAACGGGAAAGAAATATACAAGATATATATTACTTTCACCACTTATTATAATTAATATATTTACAACATATGTGTATATGCATGATATAAACTTCCAGTATAATTTTGGAGTTATTGCATTAATAATGTATCTTGCAATTATGAATATGGCTGATGTTAAAGCAGAAAAGGCGAAAACATACGTAAGCATAGCAGTGCTTTGTGCAGGAATAATGTTTGTAGGCAATCAGTTTCCTAAAATGCCTAATTATTACAAAACATATACAGAAAACAAATCAACCTATGAGAAAATAGACAAAGCATTAGAGCTTGTTCCTACTAATGCTTCAGTTTGCACATCAGGATTTTTAACACCACATTTGTTTAAAAATCTTGTAATGTATGATCAGAACCATTTAGAACAGCCTGTTTATACAGATTATCTTGTAGTAGATGAGAGATTTGACAATGAGAAACAGAAATTTGATCAGGTTTTAAGCTCAGGCAGATATGAGATTGCATATCAGGAACAAGGACTTATTAGCATATACAAGAAAAAGTAAAATAAGGCACGCCCTTTTTATTGAAAGGGGTGTGCTTTTTTGATATACTTTTAGATGGCTTATTGTATAATTTTACAAAGTGAGACAGTAATACTACTGAATCATAGAAAGAGGTAAATAGTGACAATATTAATTAAAAACGGACGGCTAATTAATCCGTCAGAGAATTTAGACAAAGTAATGGACATCTTTGTTGAAGATGGAATTATTAAGGAAAAGGCAGAATCAATTGAAAAGCAGGCTGACACTGTAATTGATGCAGCAGGCTGTTATGTAATGCCGGGATTAATTGATTTGCACGTACATTTCAGAGATCCGGGACTTACGTACAAAGAAGATATTGAAACAGGAAGCAAGGCTGCTGCAAAAGGCGGATTTACAACTGTTTGCTGTATGCCTAACACTAAACCGGTAGTAGATAATGTAGAAACAGTTAAGTACATTATTGAAAAGGGTAAAAAGGTTGGACTTACTAACGTACTTCCAGTTGGCGCAGTTACAAAGAATATGGCAGGAGTTGAAATTACTGATGTGGAAGAGCTTAAAAAGGCAGGAATTTGTGCCATAAGCGAAGACGGCAAGTCAGTAATGAACTCAGGTGTTTATAGAAAAGCAATGAAGAATGCCGCAAAGGCTAATGTGCCGGTACTTGCTCATTGTGAGGACATTAATTTAGTTGAAGGCGGCGTTATTAACTTAGGAGACAAGTCAAGTGAGCTTGGAGTTAAGGGAATAAGCAACGCAGTAGAAGATGTTATTGCAATGCGTGATATAATGCTTGCAAAGGAAACAGGAGCAACATTACATTTGTGCCATTGCTCAACTAAGGATAGTGTTGAAATGGTTAAAAGAGCAAAGGAAGAAGGCATAAAAGTAACAGCAGAAGTTTGTCCACATCATTTTTCTATGTGTTCAGATGATATAACAAGTAACGACGGTAATTTTAAAATGAATCCACCTTTACGTGCAAGAGAGGATATGGAAGCTCTTATTAAAGGACTACAGGATGACATTATGGATGTTATTTCAACAGACCATGCCCCACATAGTGCAGAGGAAAAGGCTAAAGACTTAGAACATGCACCATTTGGAATAGTAGGTCTTGAAACATCAGTAGCATTAACAGTTACCAACTTAGTTAAGAAAGGATATTTAACTCCAATGCAGATGGCTGCCAAGATGAGTTACAATCCTGCAAAAGTTTTAGGCATTCCAAAGGGAACTTTAGATGAGGGTAAGATTGCGGACATTACAATTATTGATCCTGATAAAGAATACACTATAGACGTAAACACTTTTGAATCAAAGGGTAAGAATACACCTTTTGACGGTTACAAAGTTTCAGGAGAAGTTGAATATACAATTCTTAACGGAAAAGTTGTTTACTCAAACAAATAAAATTTAGCAAATAAATATTAAAACACAAAATAGATTTTGAGAATAACAGATTAAAAATCAAAATATAACCAAAATCCAATAAGGAAGGAAGAAAGCAATGATCAACAAATTAGTAGACAAAATCAAAAAAACAAACGCACCTGTTGTAGTAGGACTTGATCCAATGATGAGTTACATTCCCGAACACATTACAAAGAAAGCTTTTGATGAGTTCGGCGAAACATTAGAGGGAGCGGCAGAGGCAATTTGGCAGTACAACAAAGGAATTATCGATAATACATATGATTTGATTCCTGCAGTAAAGCCACAGATAGCAATGTATGAACAGTTTGGAGTACCGGGACTTGTTGCTTTCGATAAGACAGTAAAATATGCAAAGGAAAAAGACCTTGTTGTAATCGGCGATGTTAAGCGTGGAGATATCGGCTCAACATCAGCAGCATATGCTACAGGTCATCTTGGAAAAGTACAGGTTGGAAGCAAGAAATATTCATTATTTGATGAAGACTTTGCAACAGTAAATCCTTATCTTGGAACAGATGGAATTAAGCCATTTATTGATGTATGTAAAGAAGAAAATAAAGGTCTTTTCATTTTAGTTAAAACATCTAATCCTTCAAGTGGAGAATTTCAGGACAGATTAATTGATCGCAGACCACTTTATGAATGGGTTGGCGAAAAGGTAGCAAAATGGGGAGAAGAACATATGGGTAACGACTACAGCTATATTGGTGCAGTAGTTGGTGCAACATATCCTGAAATGGGAAAAGTTCTTAGAAAAGTAATGCCAAAGAGCTACATTCTTGTACCTGGTTACGGTGCACAGGGTGGTACAGCAGATGGACTTAAGCCATACTTTAACGAAGACGGACTTGGCGCAATTGTTAACTCTTCAAGAGGAATTATTTGTGCATACAAGCAGGACAAATATGCTAAGTTTGGCAGCTTAAATTATGCAGATGCATCAAGACAGGCTGTAATTGACATGATTGAAGATATTAACTCAATTTTCTAAAGGAATATAGAGTTTGTTAATAAAGACAAAAAACACAATAATTAATGATGATAAAATATAAAAATGATTAAACGGATTGTTTCATTATTATGTAATCATAACAACGAGTAGGAGCGAATATGAGAAGTAAAGAACTTGCAAAAGTAATTTCACAGGAATGTATTGGAACCGGTGTGTATAGCATGTGGATTGAAACAAAAGCAGCAGACACAGCAGTTGCAGGACAGTTTATTTCAGTTTACTGTAATGACAAAACTAAATTATTGCCTAGACCTATTAGTATTTGTCAGGTAGACAAAGAGAATGGCAGATTACGTATTGTTTACAGAGTCGTAGGTGGCGGAACAACGGAAATGTCAACATATAAAGCAGGAGACAGTGTTTCTATTATAGGACCACTTGGAAACGGCTTTATGCAGAGAGAGGGAAAGAAGGCTATATTAATAGGTGGTGGAATTGGTATTCCTCCTATGGTTCAGCTTGCCACAGAATTAAAGGCTAAGGCAGAAGTTCAGATTGTGGCAGGATATCGTGATGAATTATTCCTTACTGACGAATTAGAAAGCAATGGAAAGTTATATATTGCAACTGAAGATGGAAGTACAGGTACAAAGGGTACAGTTATTGATGCCATAAAGGAACAGGCAATTGAGGGCAATGTGATTTATGCATGCGGTCCTACACCAATGCTTAAGGCTATTAAAGAATATGCTCTTGAAAAAGGAATTGAATGTCAGCTTTCTTTAGAAGAAAGAATGGCATGCGGAATTGGTGCCTGCCTTGCCTGTGTATGTCAGTCTAAGGAGAAAGACCATCATTCAAATGTTAATAACAAGAGAATATGCAAAGACGGACCAGTATTTTTGGCAGAGGAGGTGGAACTTTAATGAATACAAAAGTTAATATTGCAGGAGTTGAATTTAAGAATCCGGTAATGGTAGCCTCAGGAACATTTGGTTCAGGTGCAGAATACGGTGAATTTGTAGATTTAAACAGATTGGGAGCAGTTGTAACAAAAGGTGTTGCCAATGTGCCTTGGGAAGGCAATCCTACACCACGTATTGCCGAAACATATGGAGGAATGCTTAATGCGGTAGGACTTCAGAATCCGGGATATGATTTGTTTGCAAAGCGTGACATTCCATATCTTCAGGATTATGATACAAATATTATTGTTAATGTTTGTGGAAGAACTACAGAAGATTATATTGATGTAGTTGAAAAATTAGGCCATGAAAAGGTAGACATGTTAGAAATTAACATCTCATGTCCCAATGTAAAGCATGGCGGAATAGCTTTCGGACAGGATCCTAAAGCAGTAGAAGCCATTACAAAAGCAGTAAAGGCAGTAGCAAAACAGCCTGTAATAATGAAGTTAAGCCCTAATGTTACAGATATAACAGAGATGGCAAAGGCTGCAGAAGCAGGTGGTGCAGATGCTTTATCACTTATAAATACGTTAACAGGTATGCAGATTGATGTGGAAAGACAGAAGTTCGTATTAGCCAACAAGACAGGCGGACTTTCAGGTCCTGCAATTAAGCCTGTGGCAGTAAGAATGGTATATCAGGTGGCTAATGCCGTAAAGGTTCCAATAATAGGAATGGGCGGAATTGCAAATGCAAGTGATGCAATGGAATTTATTCTTGCCGGAGCCACAGCAGTATCAGTGGGAACTGCAAACTTTAATAACCCTAACACAACAATAGAGGTGGTTGAAGGAATTGAGGACTACATGAGAAGACATAATGTAGAAGATATTAACAGTCTAATTGGATTAGTAAAATAAAGGAGATATTAAAAAATGGAAGCATATAAGAAGGAATTTATTGATTTTATGGTAGAAAGTGATGTTTTAAAGTTTGGAGAATTTACACTTAAAAGCGGACGTAAATCACCTTTCTTTATGAATGCCGGTGCATACGTAACAGGTTCACAGCTTAAGAGATTAGGCGAATATTATGCAAAGGCGATTCATGACCAGTATGGAGATAATTTTGACGTTTTATTCGGACCTGCATACAAAGGAATTCCGCTTAGCGTAGCAACCACAATTGCTTTTTATGAATTGTATGGCAAAGAAATCCGTTACTGTTCAAACCGCAAAGAAATCAAGGATCATGGTGATACCGGAATTCTGCTTGGAAGCAAAATTAAGGATAAAGAGCGTGTGGTAATTATTGAGGATGTTACGACTTCAGGAAAATCCATCGAAGAAACTTTCCCGATTATTCAGGCACAGGGAGATGTGGAGATTGTTGGACTTATGGTTTCCCTAAATCGTATGGAGCAGGGAAAAACAAAAGAAAAGAGTGCGCTGGATGAAATTCGTGAAGTATATGGATTCAAAACGGCTGCTATCGTTTCAATGGAAGAGGTAGTTGAGCGTTTGTATAATAAAGAATGCCTTGGAAAAATTGTGATTGATGACAAAATGAAGGCATCCATCGACTCATACTATGAGAAGTACGGTGTTCAAAAGTAAATGATTGGAAAACTTGTCGCATGACGCCGGGGATTTTGTGTTCCCGGCGTTTTTCGCTGAAAAAACGTGTATTTGAACAAATTTTTGGTTTCTTTTTTGGTACTAATTGATAATTTACAAGGAGAAAATAAGGTGCTAAGATAGGAAACACTCCACCTCCAATAACAAAAAGGAGGTACTAAAATGAAAATTGCTTTTTGGAGCAATGTCAGAGGACATTCCGGTGTTACAAGTAATTTGGCTTGTATCAGCGTATTATCAGCATTAAGTTGTCCGAATGAGCGGACAATTGTCTTTGAAAATCACAAAAATATTGTGAATCTGGGGAGCACTTATTATCATCCGCAGTCTGCCGGATGTGTAAGAGAGCCCATGTATTACCAGACCACAAGCGGTCTGGAGAAGGTTCTTCAATTAGTGGAAAAAGGGGAAGAACTTTCTGAAGAAAATTTATATGGTTTGACTAAGGATTACTTGGGAAAACGTCTTTTTTATCTTCCTTCAGAACCGGTAAAGAGTTCTGATTATCTGGAGTATTATTTAGAACGGGAAGCAGTTCGGACGATGGAATGTTTAGAGCGGCTTAGCGATATGGTTATGGTCGATACGTCGGCCGCACCGTTAGCGAGCTCGCGTAAAATTTTACAACAGGCTGATTTGGTTGTTGTGAATTTGAATCAGAATCTTCCGTTGCTTTCTCATTTTTTTCGAAATTATTCATCCATACAGGAAAAGGCATTTTATCTGATTGGAAATTATGATGGAAAGTCGGAGCTTACAAAGTCGGCGATTATGAAACAGTTTCATATACCCGGCGCAAAGATTGGCACGATTCCGCATGATACCGGTTTTTCCGATGCAATGTCAAGGGGACAGCTGATTCCTTTTTTGCTGAAAAATTATATGCAAGAAAATTCTCTTTCCAATGAGATGTTTATGCAGGCGGTGAAAGAGACAGTGTCTTTGCTGCAGGAACAGATTCGGCAGCATGGATGAAAGGAGAGGTGGAGCATGAAGAAAATGAGAAAAAGAATTGCACTTTTTTTCGCTCTTTCGCTCTGTGTGAGTGTACGGCCGGTTTTAGCAAAAAGGATGGTATCTGATTTTTCGGAGTTTAAGCAGTTATGTGAATCGGATACGAAGGAAACTATCGAGCTGACTTCGGATATAATCGTGGATGAACCTGTAGTGATACGAGGAGAGAAAATAATTCATGGCAGAGGACATAATCTGGTTCGGAGTGCTTTGCATGGGAAAGTTTATGGTGGATGTCTGTTTTTAGTGCAGGGTAAAAAATGTGAATGGAGCCGTGTGACGGTTTCCGGCAGTGCAGGGGGAAATACAAAATCTAAGATATTTGGAAGGTTAATCGAAGTTAGACAGGGAACATTGGTGATTGGGAAAGGATGCTTTCTGCGGGATAATGTGAATGAAACGCTTGCGGTCAACGGAGGTGGAGCGGTTGAGATTGGCAGCGGAGGTGTTTGCATTATGAAAGCAGGGAGCGTGTATAACAACAGAAATGTTTCCGGTGGAGCGGCCTTTTATGTAAAAAAGGGTGGCCGATTACTGATACAGGGAGGTGTAATTACTGGTAACAAAACGATAGGAATCAGTACTGTGGAAGGGTTTGATGGAAGAGGTGGAGCGATTTACTCGGAAGGCAGTGTCTGGTTCAAAGGTGGAGTTATATCGGGAAATACGGCCAAAGGTTATCGAAAAGGTAATATTTGTTACGGAGGTGTCGGTGGAGCTGTTTATGTGGCAAAAGGCGGTTCGTTATTTGTTCAGGGCGGCACATTGACAAACAATCCGGATGAAAGGAAGGAGCAGATTTATGCTGATGGCAAGGTTACCGGCTGGGGAAATACGGCCAAAGGTTATCGAAAAGGTAA
>OGKW01001362.1_pt1 | contig 14525 bp, 10 predicted proteins | sample 1572601 | NCBI WGS metagenome assembly OGKW01 (sample SAMEA2581875, study PRJEB24529) | metagenome | biome: Human gut stool | place: China | collected 2011
TGGCTTAGCAGCTGCCGCACCTCGCTCGCCGTATCGGCACTTAGAATTATGCGGTGTTGCCCTATAATTCTATTCTATCGCCATTAAAGTTTTTCGCCAGGACTTTTTTCAAAAAGGCCGCCAATCTCACGTAAATAAAACCTCACATCTTCGGGAAGATAATGCGGATGGTGGTGCCGGTGCCGACGGTGGATTCCAGATCAATGCGCGCACCGTGCAGAACAGCGATATGCTTGACAATGGCGAGCCCCAGGCCTGTTCCGCCGGTCGCCTTGGAGCGGGATTTGTCCACTCGGTAAAAGCGCTCAAACACGCGGCTCTGGCTGTCCTGTGGGATGCCGATGCCATTGTCCTCCACGCAGAAATACGGGCAGCCGTCCGCATTGGTGCCGCAGCTCAGCTCCACATGGCCACCCGGCCGGTTGTAGCGGATGGCATTGTCGCACAGGTTGGTTACAAGCTCGGTCAACAGGTCGTGGCTGCCGCGCACCGTAACGGGCTGTACTTTGTATTGCAGCGTAATGTAGGCTTTGCGGGCGTTCACCGTCATGTTGGTGGCAACATCCTTGACCAGCACGCCAAGGTCCACCGGTACAAAATCGGCGGTGGGGCTGTTTTCCTGCTGCTTGCTCATGCCGTCCAGTTCCGAAAGCTGCAAAATATCCGATACCAGCGTGATCATGCGCTGGGCTTCCTTGTGGATACGGTGGCCAAAGGTGGGAATGTCCTCCTGTTTTGCCATGCCGTTTTCAATCAGCTCTGCATAGCCGGAAATGCTTGTCAGCGGGGTTTTCAGCTCGTGGCTGACATTAGCGGTAAACTCCCGGCGGATGGTCTCATTGTCCTCCCGCAGCTTGCGGTCAGACTGTACCGTGTGCGCCAGCGGGATCAGCTCCTCATACGGCACATTGGCCTCGATGCAGTCCAGGTGCTCCGCCATTCGGGCGATGGGCTGCACCAGATGCTTGGTAATGACCTGCGCCAGCACCAGCGCCAGAATGATGATAAGGATGCACCCGGCCCCCAGAACGGGCAGCACGCGGTTGTAGCTGCTCCACATGTTGCTGGTTTCGTCCGCCAGCCGCAAAACGCTTCCGTCCGTCAGGCGCACGGCATAATAATGAGTGTCGTACCCAAGGGTTGCACTGCGGCGCACGCTGGCACCAGTGCCCTCTGCCATAGCCTGCTGGATCTCTGGGCGGTTGGCATGGTTGGGCAAGGTGCTGGGATCAGCAGTGGCAGAATCGTACAAAACGGTGCCATCCTGGGCCACAAGGGTCAGACGCAGGCCGTCTGCATACTGGGCCAGCTGCTCTGGCTGTGGGTCGGCAGAATGCTCATACCCCACCGCAATAGCTTCCACCGTGCGGGAAAGGTCGGTGTCAAACTGCTCGGCAAAAGCGTGCTGGAACAGCAGCGCTGCCCCCACCACGCTGAGCAGGAGGGACAAAATACCCACAGCCATCAAAGTGGTGCGCAACAGGTGAGCCATGCTGCGCGGCGCTTTGATGTGGGCGGTTTCGGCGGTATCAGGCATCTTCCCCGGCCTCCGTGCCCTTGGCGGACAGTTTGTACCCCACCTTGCGCACGGTGCAGATGGCGTCCCCGGCGTGGCCCAGCTTTTGGCGCAGGGTCCGCACGTGCATGTCAATGGTGCGGCTTTCCAGCAGGTCGTCGGTATCCCACACGGCTTTCATGATGCGCTCGCGGGCCAGAACTTCTTCGGGATGCTCCAAAAAGAAATGCAGCAGCGAATATTCCTTAAAGGTCAGCTCCACCGGCTCACCGTCCACCGTAACGGTGCGGGCAACGTCATCCAGCGTGATGTCTCCAAACCGCAGGGTGGTGGTGCTGGCTGGTGCGGTGCTGGCGCGGCGCAGCACCGCCTTGACGCGGCTGATGAATTCCATAATGCCGAACGGCTTGCAGAGGTAATCGTCTGCACCGTGGTCCAGCCCTTTTACCACATCAATCTCGCTGGTTTTGGCTGTGACCATGATGACTGGTACGGTGCGGGTCGCGGCGGTCTCCCGCAGGCGGCCCAAAATCTGGTAGCCGTCCTCATCGGGCAGCATAACGTCCAGAATCACCAGGTCGGGCACGGTCTCCCGCACGGCAGCCCAGAAGGAAGCCCCGTCCTCAAACCCGCGGACGGTATACTGGTTGGTTTGCAGAGCATACTGCTCCAGCTCACGGATGGATGCGTCATCTTCAACAATATAGATCATAAGATCCTCCAAACAAACAGGCCGAAACCTGCGATGTGCCACAGGTTCCGGCCCATTTTACAGGGGAAAGCCCTGCGATAATTATTTTTTTTGCTCCGGTGCAGCGGCAGTTCCGCTGGGGCCGGGCTCAAAGGTATAGCGGCCGCGGTAGCGCTCATAGCGCTTTTCAAAACTGGGGCTTTCACCGTTTTTGATGTGGTTCAGGTATTCATGGGTATCAAAGCGGTCCTCCGATACTTCAATCATGGCAACGGCAATGTTGGAGCAGTGGTCCGCAATGCGCTCATAGTTGGTCAGCAGATCATCCAGCACAAAACCGTACTCAATGGTGCAGGCGCCGGCCTGCAGGCGGGCAATATGGCGGGTTTTGACTTCGCGCACCAGGCCGTCCACAACCTGCTCCAGCGGCTCGATCTTGCCGGCGGCGTAACAGTCGTTCTTCTGGAACGCATCCACGGTGCGGTTCACGATATCCTGAACGGCGGCCTCCAGAACGGAAAGATCGTCGATCGCTTCGTGGCTGAAGTGGATGGATTTTTCCTGAATTTCCTGCCCGGCCTTGAGCAGGTTGACCGAGTGGTCAGAGATGCGCTCCAGGTCATTGATGGTGTGCAGCAGGGTGTTGATGGTGCGGTTGTCCTCGCGGGAAAGTGCCTTGGCACTCAGCTTGACCAGATAGGTACCCAGAACGTCCTCGTAATGGTCCACAGCGTCTTCCTTGCGGTTCACCTCGTCGGCAATGGCTTCATCCCACTTGTGGGTCAGGGACATGGCCTGCAGCAGGGAGGTGCGGCAGATCTCGGCCATATCGCCGCCGGTCAGCATAGCGCGGCCAACGGCAACGGACGGGGTGGAAAGCAGGCGTTCGTCCAGCAGGGAATGCTGCTCGCCCGCCTGATCCTTGCTGTCCGGCACGGTCAGGATGGCCAGCTTTTCCAGCACGCGGTTGAACGGCAGCAGGATGGCGGTGGTCACAATGTTGAATATCGTGTGCACAATGGCAATGCCAAAGGTGTTGGCGGTTTCGTTGTAGAACGAGAATCCCAACAGCGCATGCAGCCCGTAAAAACCGCACAGGAACACCAGCGTGCCGATGAGATTAAAGTACAGATGAACAAATGCGGTGCGCTTAGCATTTTTGTTGGCACCGGCAGAGGAGATCAGCGCGGTAACGGTGGTGCCGATGTTCTGGCCCATGATGATGGGAACCGCCGCCGCATAGGTGACGGCACCGGTGGAGGTGAGGGCCTGCAAAATACCCACCGAAGCGGAGGAAGACTGCAGCACAGCCGTCAGCACGGCACCGGCCAGCACGCCCAGAACCGGGTTTTTGAAGCTCAGAAACAGGTCCATGAACCAAGGCTCATCGGCCAGAGGACTCATGGCGGTGGACATGGTGTTCATACCGGCCATCAGGACGGAAAAGCCCACCATGATCTTGCCCACGCCGCTGCGGCGGTCCTTATCCTTGCCCAGCATATAAAGGAAGATGCCGATAAAGCCAAGGATGGGGGCCCACGCGTTGGGGTTCAGCATCTGGATGGCGAAGGAATCACCCTCCAGGCCTGAAAGCGAGAGCAGCCAGCCGGTAACGGTGGTACCGATGTTGGCGCCCATGATGACGCCGATGGCCTGGTGCAGCTCCATCAGGCCGGAGTTGACAAAGCCGACCGCCATAACGGTGGTGGCACCGCTGGACTGGATCACTGCAGTGATGACCATGCCCAGCAGCAGCCCGCGCACCGGGCTGGCCGTCATTTTGGAAAGGATGCCTTGCAGTTTGCTGCCAGCGGTCTGCTCAAGGGCTTTGCCCATGAGGTCCATGCCGTAAAGGAACATGGCAATACCGCCCATCAGCGTGAACACATTAAAAATGCTCATACAGGGGGTTACACTTCCATTTCTCTTTTGTTATGTTTTCATTGTTGGGTGCAGCCGCACCCGGAGCAAAACCGAATCAAATCGTTTTGCACATGCCCACAATGGCACGATACCGTTACCTATTATAATAGAAAACAGGGCTTTATGAACACCAAAAGCCAGTAAAAGAATTGTAAAGATCGTGTAAAATGTCGAATCAACGCAAGAAAACTGCTAAAATTGGCACATTGTAAAAATTTGGCGTATTGATTTTGGGCAACTTTACACAAACTTTGCAAAAGGAAAGTTTCCATTACCAAAGCTTTACCCGGATTGTACTGCACTATGGTCGATACTGGGGAAACAGCGCGGTACAATAAATACGCACTCAGGAAGAACGAATAGGAAAACACGAACCCCTGAGCGAATGTGTGAGATAGAATAACAGATACAATTAAGGGAGAAGAAAGTTTATGTTAAAGCGTAATGTTTCCGTTGCAGTTGCTGCTGCTCTGGCTCTCAGCCTGGCCGCCTGTGGTTCCAGCCCGGCATCCTCCGCTGCTTCCAGCGAGGCCGTCTCCAGTGAGGCTGCTTCCAGTGAAGCCACTGCTGCACCGGCTGCCGGCGATTTCGATGGCGATCAGGACATCACCGTGATTTCCCGTGAGGATGGCTCCGGCACCCGCGGCGCTTTCATCGAGCTGACCGGTGTGGAAGCCAAGAACGATGCAGGCGAAAAGGTTGACAACACCACCGAGGCGGCTGCCATCCAGAGCTCCACCAACGGCGTTCTGACCGCTGTTTCCAACGATGAGACCGCAATCGGCTACATCAGCCTGGGTTCTCTGAACAATGATGTCAAGGCTGTCACCGTGGAAGGCGTTGCCCCCAGCGCTGACACCGTGAAGGATGGTACTTACACCCTGGCTCGTCCGTTCAACATCGTTACGAACGGCGAAGCTGCCGACCCCGTTGCCGTGGACTTCATTGCTTACTGCATGAGCACCGACGGTCAGGCCCTGGCCACTGAGGAAGGTTACATCGGCGATGTTGGCGCTGATTACACCAGCACCCAGCCCGCAGGCAAGATCGTGGTTGGCGGTTCCTCCTCTGTTTCCCCGCTGATGGAAAAACTGATCGAAGCGTATAAGACCGTGAACCCCAACGCAACCCTGGAACTCCAGACCACCGACTCCACCACCGGCGTTTCCGGCGCACTGGATGGCACCTACACCATCGGTATGGCCAGCCGTGAGCTGAAAGATTCTGAGGTTGAGGGCGGCGCAAAGGCGACTGTCTTGGCAAAGGATGGCATTGCTGTTATCGTCAGCAACGACAACCCCACTGATAACCTGACCGTTGACCAGATCAAAGGCATCTACACCGGCGAGCTGACCACTTGGGCAGACGTTCAGTAATCCCCCTTTCTAAAAAAGACGGCTGTTGCGGCGGCAAAAGGCGGCAACGGCCGTTTTTTGAAAGCCATCGGTATATAGTTCCTGAGCAAAGACAGGAGAGTATGGGAAAATGAAAACAACAACTTCGCACCTGAAAGAGATCGTCATGCAGGGTGTATTTACCGCCTGCGCGTGCATCTCCATTCTGGCCGTGGCGCTGATCTGCATCTTCTTATTTGCAAACGGTCTACCCACCATTTTTGAGATCGGCCCCCTCAAGTTCCTGCTTGGCACCACCTGGAAACCCGGCAACAACCTGTACGGCATCCTGCCCATGATCCTGGGGAGCATCTATGTCACCGCAGGCGCGATCATTGTGGGGGTGCCCATTGGGCTGCTGACGGCCATCTATATGTCCCGCTTTGCATCGCCCCGTATCAACAAGGTGTTGTTGCCGGCGGTACAGCTGCTGGCCGGTATCCCCTCGGTCGTGTACGGCTTCTTCGGCATGATCGTTATGGTCCCGGCGGTGCAGGCTATGGTCAAATCGGACTTTTTCAAAACTGTGCTGCACGTGAAAAGCGGCAAGGGCATGAGCCTGTTTACCGCCAGCCTGCTGCTGGGCATCATGATTTTGCCCACCATCATCACGGTCAGCAAAACCAGCCTGGACGCTGTGCCCCAAAGCTATTACGAGGGCAGCCTGGCTCTGGGTGCTACCCATGAGCGCAGCGTGTTTTGCGCGGTGCTGCCCGCCGCCAAAAGCGGCGTAATGTCCGCTGTAATCCTGGGTGTTGGCCGCGCCATCGGCGAAACGATGGCCGTTGTGATGGTTGCCGGCAACCAGACCTGGATGCCCAAGGGCTTGTTCCAGGGGCTGCGCACGATGACCTCCAACATCGTCATCGAGATGGGTTACGCTGCAGACCTGCACCGCGAAGCGCTGATCGCAACCGGCGTTGTGTTGTTCGTTTTCATTCTGCTGATCAATCTCTGCTTTAGTTTGGTAAAGGGGGGCGAAAAGAATGGCTGATTTTGCTGCAACCGCCGGTAAAACCGATGATATGACCCACGCAAATGCGAAAATCGTTCCCCCCGCCCGCCACGAAAACCGCATGGCGGCCCGCGCGTATGCCCTTGTCATGCGCTGGCTGGTGCGGCTGGCGGCCCTGATTACCGTGGCGATCCTTGTGTTCCTGATCGGCTATATCCTGGTCAACGGTATTCCCAACCTCAAGCCGTCCCTGTTTGAGTGGACCTATAATTCCGACAACGTATCCCTGATGCCCGCGCTTATCAATACCATTCTGATGACGGCGTTCTCGCTGGCCATTGCCACACCGCTGGGCATTTTTGCTGCGGTCTGGCTGGTGGAATACGCCAAACGCGGCAGCAAGCTGGTCAAGGTGGTGCGCATCACCACCGAAACGCTGCAGGGCATCCCCTCCATCGTATACGGTCTGTTCGGTATGCTGTTCTTTGTCATGCAGCTCAAATGGGGCTACAGCCTGATCGCTGGTGCCTTCACGCTGGCCATCATGGTGCTGCCGGTCATCATGCGCACCACCGAGGAAGCGCTACTTGCAGTGCCGGATTCTTACCGCGAGGGCAGCTTTGGCCTGGGGGCCGGCAAGCTGCGCACCGTATTCACCATTGTGCTGCCCAGCGCCATGCCGGGCATCCTGTCCGGCGTGATTTTGGCAACGGGCCGCATTGTAGGCGAAACCGCGGCCCTGATCTACACGGCCAGCACCGTTGCCGCCGTGCCCGCCAGCGTGTTCAGCTCCACCCGTACCCTTGCCACCCATATGTATCTGCTTTCCAACGAGGGCCTGCATATCAATGAAACCTACGGCACTGCCGTGGTGCTGTTGATCCTGGTGCTGCTCATCAACAGCCTGTCCAGCTTTATTGCCGGCCGCCTTGCCAAAAAGTAATGCCGAAAGGAACTGCATGATGAATAAATTCGAAGTTAAAAACATGGACCTGTATTACGGCAGCTTCCATGCACTGAAAAATATCAATATTGCCATCCCCGAAAAAGAGATCACGGCGTTCATCGGTCCTTCCGGCTGCGGCAAGTCTACTTTCCTGAAGAGCCTGAACCGCATGAACGACCTGGTGGAAGGCTGCCGCATTTCCGGCGATATCCTGCTGGACGGTGTGGATATCTATAAGGATAAGATGGATGTCAATGTGCTGCGCAAGCGGGTTGGCATGGTGTTCCAGAAGCCCAACCCCTTCCCGATGAGCATTTACGATAACATCGCCTACGGTCCCCGCACCCACGGTGTGCGCAGTAAGGCGCAGCTGGATGAAATTGTGGAAAAAAGCCTGCGCGGCGCTGCCATCTGGGACGAAGTGAAGGACCGCCTGAACAAAAGCGCGCTGGGCATGTCCGGCGGCCAGCAGCAGCGTTTGTGCATTGCCCGCGCCCTGGCGGTGGAGCCGGAAGTTCTGCTGATGGACGAACCGACCTCCGCCCTGGACCCCATCTCCACCTCCAAGGTGGAAGAGCTGGCTCTGGAATTAAAGGACCGCTACACCATCGTAATCGTGACCCATAACATGCAGCAGGCCGCCCGTATTTCAGATAAGACGGCGTTCTTCCTGCTGGGTGAGCTGGTGGAAATGGGCGATACGGAACGCCTGTTCTCCACCCCTGTGGACAAGCGCACGGAAGATTATATTTCCGGCCGTTTTGGTTGATCGGAGGAGCAATACCATGCCTAGTGTGCGTAAATCTTATGATGAAGAGCTTTTGCAGCTGGATACCTTGCTGGCCTGCATGGGTCACGAAGCCGGTGCCGCCATTGAAAGCGCACTGACTGCCCTGCGCAATGATGATATTGAACTGGCCCGCAGCGTGGTTGCGCGGGACAGCCAGATCGACGCAAGCGAACACGAGATCGAACACCGCTGCCTGCAGCTGCTGCTGCGCCAGCAGCCGGTGGCTTCGGATCTGCGCAAGGTCAGTACAGCCCTGAAAATGGTAACGGATGTGGAGCGCATCGGCGACCAGGCCAGCGATATTGCGGAGCTGGTGCTGCACCTGCACGCCAAATCCACCGATGCCGTGGGCGTGCTGGAAGATATCCTGAAAATGGGCGATGATGTGCTGAAGATGGTCAAACGCTCCATTGCCGCCTATGTGCAGGTGGACCTTGCCGCCGCCGCGGAAGTGATCGCCCATGATGATGTCATCGACGCTGCGTTCAGGCGCATCAGCAGCGAAATTGCCCAGTACATTGCCGCCCACCCCACCGAAGCAGAGACCGCGCTGGATCTGTTTATGGTGACCAAATATCTGGAACGCCTTGGTGACCACGCCGTGAACGTGGCCGAATGGGTCGAATTCTTAAAGACCGGCGTTCACAAATCCCGCAAGATCGTGTGATCTTGCCCGGCGGCGTGTGAGGCCGCTCCAAGGTGAACCTGAAGCCAACTGCGTGGATTTTGGGCAATACCGCATAATTCTAAGTGCCGATACGGCGAGCGAGGTGCGGCAGATGCCAAGCCAAAAGCGCAGATAATACTGGATGTCTTATCGAGCATTTTGGCAACGCAGATGCCGTGCCGCAGCCGCCGGAGCGGTGCTTAAGCCGTCAGGCGGGAATTGTGCGGTATTGCCTTGAATTTTCAGGTACACCCAATAACATTGCCATTCTCTTTTTTATGTTTTCCTATACCGCACCAAAGGGCCAGCACTGCACGCTGGCCCTTTGGTGTTTTTATGTGTAGACTGCTGGGAATGAAACCTGGCAGAAAAGTGGAAGAAGCAATGCAGAGTGTGTTATACTGAAAAGGACAAATCGAAAACGGCTGCACAATATCAAAAGTGAGGAACATCTCTATGCAGTTTCTTCCGCCAGCCTGCCGCTGGTCGTGGTTGCGTTCATTGTGGCGGCACTGGTTCGCATCTCGGTTGGTTCTTCTACCGTGGCCATGACGATGGCCGCTGGCATTATTGCCGCCATGCCCGGCATCAGCGAGTTGTCTCCTCTGTATCTTGCCTGCGTTACCGCTGCCATCGCAAGTGGTTCCACGGTCTGCTCTCACTTTAACGATTCCGGCTTCTGGCTTGTTAAGGGCCTTGTCGGCATGGATGAAAAAACCACCCTCAAGACCTGGACCATTATGGAAACCTTGGTTGGCGGCGTCGGATTCCTGGTTGCGCTAGTCATTTCGTTCTTTGCCTGATTGGTACATGTATTGAAAAATTCTATTTTATAACCCAAAAGCCCAAAGCGGCACGGTTCACTTAACCGGCAGCTTTGGGCTTTTGCTGTTTTATCAGAGAAAAAATTACGCGCTTACATCTTCAAACTGGCTGTTGTACAAATCGGCGTAGAACCCGCCAGCGGCCAACAGGTCGTCGTGGGTGCCCTGCTCCACAATGTCACCATCCCGCATGACTAAAATCAGGTCGGCGTCCTTGATGGTGGAAAGCCGGTGGGCAATCACAAAGCTGGTGCGGCCGCGCATCAGGTTGTCCATGGCGGTCTGGATGCGCTGTTCGGTGCGGGTGTCCACACTGCTGGTGGCTTCGTCCAAAATCAAAATTTTGTTGTCCGCCAGAATGGCGCGGGCAATCGTCAGCAGCTGTTTCTGGCCCTGGCTCACGTTGGAAGCATCCTCGTTCAACTCCATCTGGTAGCCGCCGGGCAGCGTGCGGATAAAGTGGTCGGCACAGGCGGCCTTGGCGGCGGCGATGACTTCCTCATCGGTGGCATCCAGGCGGCCATAGCGGATGTTTTCCATAATGGTGCCCTGGAACAGCCAGGTATCCTGCAATACCATGCCAAAGCCTTCGCGCAGGGCGCTGCGGTCAAAGTCCTTTACGTTGTGGCCGTCCAGCGTAATGGCACCGGAGTTGACATCGTAAAAGCGCATCAGCAGCTTGACCATGGTGGTTTTGCCTGCGCCGGTGGGGCCGACAATGGCAACTTTCTGGCCGGGTTTTACATCGCAGCTGAAATCCCGGATAACAGTCTTTTCCGGCGTGTAGCCAAACTTGACATGGTCAAAGGTGACCTGGCCGTCAATGCAGGCGGGGTCTGCCCGGCGGGCGGGGTCAGCGTTCTGCTCTTCTTCCGGCTCACCCAAAAATTCAAACACGCGCTCCGAAGCCGCCGCCATACTTTGCAGCATGTTGCTGACCTGGGCCAGCTGCTGGATGGGCTGGGTGAAGTTGCGCACATACTGGATGAACGCCTGGATGTCACCAATGGTGATGATGCCGCGCGCGGCAAAAATGCTGCCGGAAACGGCCACTGCTACATAGCCCAGGTTGCCCACAAAGGTCATGATGGGCTGCATCAGGCCGGAAAGGAACTGGCTTTTCCAGGCGGATTCAAACAGGCGGTTGTTGGCTTCGTCAAAATCATTCAGAACGGCATCTTCGCGGTTGAATGCCTTGACCACATTGTGGCCGGAATATACTTCCTCCACCTGGCCGTTCACGGAGCCCAGAACTTTTTGCTGGGCGCGGAAATATTTCTGGCTGAACCTGACCACCAACAGCACCAGCGCCATCGAGACCGGCAGGATCAAAATGGCAATCAGCGTCATCGTGGGGCTGATGGTCAGCATCATGATGAGCACGCCGATCATGGTGGTAATGCTGGTGATCAGCTGGGTAATGCTCTGGTTCAGGCTCTGGCCCAGGGTGTCCACATCGTTGGTAATGCGGGAAAGTACCTCGCCCACGGTGCGCTTTTCAAAATAGGCAAGGGGCAGGCGGTTGATCTTTTCGCTGATCTGGCGGCGGAAGTCATAACACATCTTCTGCGAAAGCCCGCTCATGATCCAGCTCTGGCAGAAACTGAACGCAGCGGAAACCAGATACATGACCAGCAGGATCAGCAGGATTTTGCCGATATAGCCAAAGTCAATGCTGCCGGTGCCCCGCAGCTTGGCCACCCAGCCAGTGGCCAGGGCAGTGGTGGCTTTGGCCAGCACCTTGGGGCCTGCAATATTAAAAATCGTGGAAAAAACGGCAAAAACAATCACGGCAATCAGGCGGAACTTGTAGTGCCCCAGCTCTGCCAGCAGGCTGCGCATGGTGCCCTTAAAGTCTTTTGCCTTTTGGGTCGTCATTCGTCCGGGATGCGGCATCAGGCTTCCCCTCCTTTCAGGTCCAGCTCTTTGTTGCTCAGCTGGCTGCGGGCAATTTCCTGGTAAGCCGGGCAGCTTTCCATCAGCTGGGCGTGGGTGCCCTTGCCCACAATGCGGCCATCTTCCATAACCAAAATCTGGTTGGCGTGCAGCACAGTGGAAATGCGCTGTGCCACAATAATCACGGTGGCGTCGCCGGTTTCGGCTTTCAGCGCGCGGCGCAGGGCAACATCAGTCTTGTAGTCCAGCGCGGAGAAGCTGTCATCAAACAGGTAGATCTTCGGGTGTTTGGCAATGGCGCGGGCGATGGAAAGCCGCTGCTTCTGCCCGCCGGAAACGTTGGTGCCGCCCTGGGCAATGGGGCTTTCGTACCCCTCCGGCTTGGCGGAGATGAACTCTTCCGCCTGGGCAATGCGGGCGGCGGTGCGCACATCGGCATCGGTGATATTCTCGCCGCCGAATTTCAGGTTGGAATCAATCGTGCCGCTGAACAGTACGCCCTTTTGCGGCACATAACCCAAAAGGCCGCGCAGGGTGCTCTGTGGCATCTGGCGCACATCCACGCCGTCTACCGTCACGCTGCCGCCGGTCACATCATAAAAACGGGTGATCAAATGCAGCAAACTGGTTTTGCCGCAGCCGGTGGAGCCGATAATGGCCGTGGTCTGGCCGGGTTTGGCGACAAAATCAATATCGTGCAGGGCGTCCTCGCTGGAGCCGGGGTAGGTAAAGTTGACATGATGGAATGCGACTTCGCCGTTCCAGTGGTGCTGATTGAGGTCAGCGGGGATGGCTTCCGGCACCGGGTCATGGATGGCCGGCTCGGTGGTCAGCACTTCGTCAATGCGGTCCGCGGCAACGCCGGCACGGGGCAGCATCACGGCAACCATCGTCAGCATCAGGAAGGACATCACGATCTGCATCGTGTAGGTGATAAAGGCGATCATGCTGCCCACCTGCATGGTGCCGGCATCAATCTGTTTGCCGCCGAACCAGACGATCAGCAGGGAAGTGCCGTTCATAATCAGGGTCATAAAGGGCATCATGGCGGCCATTACCCGGTTGGTGAACAGCTGGGTGCGCATCAGGTCGGTGTTGGCGGCGTCAAAGCGTGCTTCCTCGTGCTGTTCGCGGCTGAATGCGCGGATGGGCATAATGCCGGTCAAAATCTCGCGGGATACCAGGTTCAGCCGGTCCACCAGCTTTTGCATGATCCTGAACTTGGGCATGGCAAACTGCATCAATACCGTAATCAGCGCCAGCAACAAAGCGACGGCCAGCACAATGATCCAGGTCAGGCTGGAACCCGCCTGCGCCACATGGATGATGCCGCCAATGCCAAGGATGGGGGCATACGCCACCATGCGCAGCAAAATTACGCAGGTCATCTGGATCTGCTGTACATCGTTGGTGGTGCGGGTGATGAGGGATGCGGTGGAAAACTTGTCCGTTTCAGAGGCAGAAAAGCTGACCACCCGGCGGAACACACCGCGGCGCAGATCCCGCGCAATGGCAGCCGCCACGCGGGAAGCAAGCAGCCCCACCAGAACCGCGGCGGCAACCATCAACAGGGTCAGCCCCAGCATCCGGCCGCCGGTCTGCATCAGGTAGTTCATCTGTACCGCATCGCTGATGCCAAGGGCCTGATATTCCAGCCCCACCAGCAGCACTGCCTGGGCTGAAAGCCCGCTCAGCTCACTTTCGCCGGCCTGACCCATGGCTGCGGCCAGCTGGGCCTGTACGGCATCCCGGCTGAAACCGGGCATCTGGGTCATGGCCGCAAACTGGGCGGTAACGGTATCCAGCGCGGCGGCATCCGGGGCGTTGCCCTCCCCGGCTGCCTGAGCGGAAGCCAGATAGAGCACAATATCCGGGGTGGAAAATACCTCCGCCAGCGTATCCCGGTCCGCATCGGCCCGCAGCAGGCGGACCGTATAGGGGGATGCGAGCTTTTTCTGTAAGCTGGTAGCGGAGGAGAGTGCGTTGTCGGTGCCGCCCGGCTGGGTGTAAGCGGCTTCCACCGTGGCGGCGTCCGCGTCCGTCATCAGCAGCTCCAGTACCTGCAGGGTGGAATCCCGCACTACTTCTGGCACAGCGTCCGCAATGCCGGACTGTTGGATGCCGGTATCCACAATTTTGCTGGTGTAGTCCGGCAGGGTCAAATCGCCGTATGCCTGCACCAACAGCAGGGCAATAATAACAAGGCAGGCCGCCCAGTGTTTGGCCAGATGTTTGAAAATTTTTGTCATGGCATCTTCTCCTTTTCGGCCAGCAGCTTTTCGTTCTGGCGCTCAATGGCCTGCAGCAGGGTTTCGGCATCCTTTGCAAACTGCTGGCAAAATTCTTCGCCCAGGTCATCCATAATGCCGGTGATGTAATCATTCAGACGGCTTTCGCAGATCAGGCGGGATTCCTCCCCTTTTGGGGTGATGCGCACCAGAGTACGGCGGCGGTCATTGGGATCGGTCTGGCGCTGGGCCAGGCCATCCTGCTCCAGTGTGCGCAGTCCGCGGGAAATCGCCGGCAGCGGCTGCTTGAAAATCTCCGCCAGGTCCGAAACATACACGGCACCATCCTGGCCGCGCACCTCAATGGCGTGGTTCAGCCCTTCCAGAATGCCAAGGTGCAGCTTGGGGGCGTTGGCAAGGCTTAAAGACGCCCCGCGGCGCACAGACTTTTTCAGCCGGTCAAGATAGCGCATCACGGCTTTGCTGCGCTGGTCACCAATATGTCCCTCCATAAAGGTTCTCCTTTCTGTTGCTATATGTAAATAGTTGGCATATGTTAAGCATATGGAAACAGTATAGCCCCGCAGCCGAAAAAATGCAACGGCTGCGGGGCTGTGTTTTAAATTTGTTTACAAACTACTTATGGCAACACCGCACAATTCCCGCCTTGCGGCTTAAGCACCGCTCCGGCAGCT
>OGKW01001366.1_pt1 | contig 14497 bp, 6 predicted proteins | sample 1572601 | NCBI WGS metagenome assembly OGKW01 (sample SAMEA2581875, study PRJEB24529) | metagenome | biome: Human gut stool | place: China | collected 2011
GACTGGCTGCTGTAGCTCCGTCATTCTTCCATAATGCTATTTCTGCTTTCAATACAAAAAATTCCGGAACCATCATATCCCATCTTTTATATTCGTCGGAAACAGATGTGGAGCCTTCTGACGGATCCAACCATTCCCCCCATTTCATCAGATAGGTACCATCTATTCCATCATATCCGGTATTTAGCAAGTTATCGCAAGCATCAATGATTTCCGTCAGATCTTTTGTTTCATATTTTGAGAAATCGACCATACCATATACCGGATCATCAAACCAAACAGCTTGCCCATATATCTTTCCTAAAGTAAGATATATCCATACTTTAACTCTAACTGCACTACTGATAAGTCCTTTATAGTGATCAGCATCAATAGAAGTTTCATGAGCATCCTTGTATTCTTTCGCTTTATGCATATAATCATTGCATGCAATAATAACATCATAATATTTAGCAGGATCAGCATATGAATTTCCGCTCAAATCATCGTCATAATTATAAAGACTATATAACTCACTCGGAGTGTTCTCTGTCGGTTCCAACAATTCAGCACGTATATCAGTCAGATAAATAGCCTTATCGCCAATAGCTTGCATCTTAGTGACAATACCCAAAAAACCGGAATAAAGTTCCCCAACTTCCTTAACGTAATCGTCTCCTCTCAACTGCGTATCATTATCCGTTTCAAAGAAGTCGCTGCATCCAGTGCTTATAAACACTAGTACTCCTATCAATATTATATTTATATAAATTCGTTTCATTATTGTTAGAATTTTAAGTTAACGCCCACTTTTACTGTTTTGGGCTGCATCAATTTACCGTAATCTAATCCTTGAACATTCTCCGAATATGAAGAGGAGAATTCCGGATCCATTCCCAAATAATCAGTAAAAGTCAACAAATTCTCACCTGTAACATAAAGGGTTCCTGAACGGAAGAAGTTCCACACTGTCTTGGAGAAAGTATAGCTCAATGTCACGTTCTTTAGACGCAAGTAAGAAGCGTCTTCAATCCAACGTGAAGAAAAATAACTATTCCCTACAGGATCTTTCCATCTTGCGCGTGGTACATCTGTTTTTTGACCATCTACTGTCCAACGGTTCAGCACAGATAAGCTCTGGTTATTAGTAGTGGACATGGATTCTAGTTGTTGTCTTACAGCATTATATGCCATATTACCTTTTGAATAAGAGAATTCTGCGGAAAGAGCTAGACCTTTATATTTCAATTGAGTATAGAAACCTCCGAAATAGTCAGGAGATGCACTGCCCAACAATACACGGTCTTTATCATCAATTCTATGATCACCGTTCTGATCAACAAAACGGACATCACCAGCACTATAGCTTCTACCTGTACGATTGACAAGAGCTGCTTCATCAGCCTCAGCCTGAGTCGAGAAAACTCCATCAGCTTGATAACCATAGAATTGGTAAGGAGACTCACCCACACGATTCACGAGTTGCATGCCATTATAATTACCATCCAGTATTACTTGTTTTTCACCACCTAGTGCTTTGAGTTTAGCTGTAGATTTGGCAATATTCCCACCCACAATCCATTCAAAATTGCGTGTACGTAACAAAGATGCCTGTAAAGAGAATTCAACTCCCTTATTCTCCATTTTGCCAACGTTGGCATAGTACATTCCTGAACCGTGAACGGAAGTTGTAGGCATAGCGGTAATCATGTCACTGATTTGATTGTTGTAATAATCAACAGACATGCTCAAACGATCACGGAGTACTGACAAGTCCAGCCCTACATTCAACGATGCATTACGTTCCGGTTTCAATGAAGTATTCGGTATGTTAGAACGAACAATAGTTGAAAGTTGCATATAAGGAGCGGTAGAATAATAAAATCCTCCCATTGTAGACGAGAAACGAGTATTACCTGTTAATCCATACTCAGCACGCACATTCAATTTATTCATCCAGTCAGCATTCTGAAACAGCTTCCAGCCTTTACCCAATAAAGTAACTCCTACCGATGGATAGACATAGAAACGGGAGACATCTGTACCTGTAGATGAAGCAGCATCTATAGCCATATTCACAGATGCCTGTAGTATATTGTTATAAGTATAATCAGCATGTGCATAATAATTCATCCAATTCCAATTAGTAGTATATCCAGAGAAATAACGTCCTATAGTGTTAGTGCTTCCCAATGTCTGATAGAAATCATTACCTGTATTGCGTCCGTTTCCGGCATCATATTCATACTTCGATGTCAGCATCTGCCAACCTGCAATAGCATTCAATTGATGCACATAATTGAATGTCTTCTTATAACTAGCATTCAGGTTCACAAACACTTCAAGCATTTCTACATCTCCTTCACTCACTGCATTCTCGCGTAATCCATATGTATCACTTACAGGTACTATAGTCGGATCGCTCTGTCCAGGAATAAAAACGTGCTCATTGTTATAATTATAAAACATGCCTACAGTTCCTGTCAAAGTCAGTTCACGAAAAGGATTATAGTGTAACCCAGCCCGCATATTCAAATCATACTGACGATTTTTAGCATTTAGTGTATTTATGATGGCAAGCGGATTACTTACACTGTAACTGCGATTCGTACTCCTACCATAATAATGAGGAGCATAAGTACTTAATGTGTTTCCATCCCGGTCTTTATCATACGGACTCAACATAGGAGATCTTCCATAAGCAGCCAAAATCGGATTGGTGGCAATATCCATACCTTGCATTTGATAATGTCCGTTCAAATATGCCAGACCAAGAGTAGCAAAGATATTCACTTTTTGGCTTACCAATACATTACCATTCAGTAATGTATGGAAACGCTCCATACTGGTATTATCCATTAAGCCATTCTCACGGTAATATCCTAGTGAAAGGTCATATTTAGCAATATTGTCACCACCTTCTACACGAAACAAATGATCAGTAGCAATGCTATTTCGATATATCTCATTTTGCCAATCTGTATTATTGTTATACAGATAGTTGTAACGCGGATCATTTGGATTTTGCATAAAAGGGAAATCCTTATAGAAATTCTGCGGATCAGAAGAGATAGTCATCCCTACATCTGCCAAATAATGTTTGTAATCTTCTACCCCCATCAACGGCATTCTTTTCTCATTCCAGTTTACTCCAAATGATCCATAGTAACTTACCCGAGTTTCCATATCATTGGATGCGGCCCCCTCAGTTTCAATCAAAATTACCCCATTCGAGCCCATCGAACCATACATAGCAGCTTCTGCTCCTTTTAGCACTGTAATGTTCTGTATGTCCTGCAAATGATAGAATTGGAAGATGTCACGAGTAAAGCCACCAATCAGTTCTGAAGATGTCTTGTCAGGCATATAGGGAACCCCATTGATAACCACTAACGGTGCATTATCACCAGTCAGTGTACGTATTCCCCGTAAGTTAAAATAACTACCTTCTCCAGGCATACCGCTATTGCGCTTCATTTGCAAACCGGCTATTTGTCCCGTTAAAGCACGATCTATTTTACTAGTCCCGGGCATAAAATCCTTTTTGTTGATATTGGTAGCTGATGTATAATCCGAAAGTTCCATTTCCCCTTCACGACGGAAAGGAAGTATCATCGATTCATTATATTTGTAGCGATCTTCCGGTGTCATCATAATAATGATATGCTGACGGTCGTTTACCAATTGTTTGACTGAAAAATATCCAGGTGCCCACACACTGATTTCTTTTGCTTTCGAAGGGTCTTTCAGAGAGAACTGAAATGTTCCATCTTTTGTTGTCGTTACGTTCATTGTATCCATAACAGTGACAATAGCTCCCTCTACGGGTTTATTCTTGTTCGAAAGAATCTTTCCCGTCAGATTATGGCTTTCTTGTCCCCACACACTTGCTACTCCAAACAGTAGCAGTGCGGAAATGCTTAGTATCTCATTTATCTTTTTCATTTTCTAACCTGTCAAGATTAATAATTATTTTCTGTCGGACGGAAACACCAGCATAGCGGTTCCATACTTGCAGTAGTACCTATAGGCAATTCAATTGTAACTTCAATCTCTATTGGATCTCCTTCCGGAATAGTGAATGATTTACAAATTTCACCTCCGTCCCGATCATAGTAGCCTCCACCTGAACGGTCAAAATTAATTCCGCTTATTTGGGATTTAGTCATTTTCGCTATTTCCTCACCATTAATGTAAAAAGTAGCATCAACTTTTGAATGAGCACCATGGAATCCCATATAGAATGTATATTCTCCAGGAGGGAAAAGATATGCTTTCGGAGTCTTACCAGTAGGAGATGATGGATCATCCACCATTTGATAACATCTGAACTTGAACCTGCCGGGTTTAGTAGAATCCCGTGCATTAAGTATCAATATTCCATACTGAAGTTTCGGCCAATTAGGATTAGGTTGAAAATATCCAGGACTAGGAAAACAATTAAATTTCACTCTATTCAGCTTTATATTCTCACCAAAATCTTTGTCATACTGACCGATATATTTATATTCGGGATAATAAAACTCTTTAATCTGATCCTCAGTTAACTGATCCAAAGTCTCAAATCTTTCTTTAAACCTCCAAATCAGAATCTTATTTGTTGTAATCTTTAGTGAGGTTACCTTATAAGCCACTCCATTACTTAATTGAACAGGATTATTAACATCTACTTTATTAACCGTTGTTCGCCATTGCTGATCAAAAATAGAGTATAGGTCTATTTTATTTTCGTCTTCAAAGACTTCTTTCTCATACTGTTCTTTGAAGAAAGCGGTTTGGAAAATCCAATTCTCTAAAATAGAATCTTCTCGTTGTAATCCCCATTTGTCTAATTTAGCATGTGCTTCATTCAACGCTTTCGTTATCAAATCATTGTTAGGAACCAACAATGTTGCATGAATTGCCTCAGAATATATATCAAGCTTCTTATCCTTGAAATATTGACTTTGTACTGTAAATACGGAGTCATAAACAGTATTTCCAGTCTGATCAATTCCAATCGGTGTACTAGAACCTTTATCAAATTTTTTTTCTGTACGAGCCAATACCATTTGCTTGAAAATCGAATAATTCTCATCCGGAAGGGTTTCCAAATATTCCATCAATGATTTAGGAGTATTAATATATTCCTCCAACTCATATATAAATGCATTATTAGTCTGAATTACCCTTTTCACCTTAGCTCCATTAAAATAAATTTCCTGAACTGAAGAACGGGTAACATCTGTTTCCGGCTTGGATACATTCACATATTTTCCATTCCACATGAGTAGTCGCTGTCCATCTTGCAGGCTACTTGGCGAAAGATAGGCATCAGTTATGTGAGATTGTGCAAGGAATGCTTTATCTGTTTCGGCATCAACCTCCTTACCATTATTTACTACCATCATGGTATATAATAACTCTTTTTCTTTCACTGTTTCAATAACACCGGTTTCTTCAAACAACTTATACATGTCCTGATATTCAGGTTCACTTTGTAGAAATTCACTGACCGGTTTATCCACTAGTTGAATATCCATGTTTTCCACAACTGTTTCCTGCTTGGAATAGTGTGAATTCCAATCATCCGAACAGGCACACAGTCCAATAGAAACAACGACAGATGCTATGATATATTTACAATCTTTCATGGCTTCACTTAATTTACAGGTTCAAATAATAAATAATCCAACATTAAACGGAAATTTGCATTTGTGCTTGCAGTCGGGTCTTGTATTGTCAGTTTCAAAGAATGTGACTGCGTTTTATCAAACTCAATAGCATCGAACAGTGTAATACTTTCGTAAGTATGATTAGTATCATCTTTTTTACCGTCATAAACACGTTTAGAACTAGATTTGGAGCTTGAATTAGAACCATCAAATGAGAATGCAGTCAACCCTCCGTTACTGTTATTGGCTCTTTCACCCATAAACTTCATGGTAGGTTCATAGGCAAAGAACAAAGTGACTTTATACTTTCCTTTCAAAATGACCGGTGTGGTCATAGTCAACGTTCCATTATACCCGATATTAATAACAAGCATATCATAGTTCAAAAGCTTCCACCAGTCATATGTTTCAGATCCGCGAGCTATGCCATATTGCAAATAGTTCCATTCTGAAGTTTTAGCTCCACTGGGACCCAATGTCATCTGATAACATTCCACCTGAGAAACGATATCTGTTCTTCCAACAAGCTTCGCCAAGTTCGTATACTCTTCACTTTCATCGCGAGAACGTTGCTGATAAGGTTGCGCTTTCCCATAAGCAGCAACATAGGCAGCAATTTCTGGAAAATCACAAAAGTCAAAAGCGAAAGCAACAGGCTCCTGTGACACAATAGGCAAATAACCATCAATAGGCTGTATATAACCATTCTTAACCAGTTCATTGGCTTTCTCAGTAACAAATGTTACGCCTGCACCATTTCCGTCATCATTCAAATAACAGATTTGATTTACTTCAGAGGCTAAAATCAGGCTGTCAGCTCTGGTACCCCACAGTTTTTTCTTCTCCAAGATATTGTCATATGCTTGAAAAGCAGATAGTGTACGCGCCCCATTCAGTATATGATAAGCAATATAACTATTCAAGGCGTTTTCCCGATTTTCATAATCAGAGCCAGCATTCAGTTTAGCAACCAAGTCATCGAAAGAAGAAATTCCATCTCCAGCAAATACTTCATCAGATACTGAAAGTACTGTAAAATTTCGTTTCTGCTCTACTTGCATTCCAGATGGCCCACTAAGCAAAGATGTTACAATATTCAATGTATCCCGCCATCCGGTCCGTTCCAATGCCTGACAGAAAATCTTGTGATCTGTTTTTGTTGAGAGACGTTCATAAATGGTCTCTATTGCAGGGTTTAATACATCATCAAGTACATATATACGTCCATTAGCAGTAGTTATGGCAAATTCACTCACATGGGCTTCCTGATTTACAAACACGGAACTAAGCCCACCTTCAACAGTATTGTCATCAAAAGTAATCTGTAATGCATCCCCCGAAAGTGTTCTACCAGGTAGTTCGCCCCCCTTCACAAATTCTTCTTGATCAATAGAGTCATTGATAATATGATACTTAGCCAAAGTACGCGCATATTCACGTCCTAGTTCCTCTATAGAAGAAATATTCTTCTTTTCATAAAACCGTTGTACAGCATCATTTGTAGGTGCCAGTACGGTAAAAGCATCGTCGGCACGATTGATTGCATTAAACAAGTCTCCATATTTCAGTATCTTTATCCATTCGGAAAAGTCATTCGAACGGTTTTGAAGATAACTGCCCGCAGGCTGTACATCGTACACCTGATATACCGTGTCTTTATACGGATCATCACACGAATAATAAGCAACGAATCCGAGCAATAAACAAAGTTTTATTATATTTTTCATAGCAATTAATTAATTTGCAGTTACATCATAATAAGGATTTTGAGTCAGTACCGGGTTACGGTCTATTTCGTCCTGATGGATAGGTAAGAACCAAGCATTGTTGTCTTTCAACACTGAACGTAGCCATTTAGAACCAATAGAAGAATTATTGGCTACAATCAAATCTATAAACGATGTCTTATACTTATAGTTCTTCGCTTTTCCGAAACGCACCAGATCATACCAGCGTTTTCCTTCAGCAGCAAGTTCCATATCCCGTTCTTCCAATAAAGCTTTCAGCATTCTTTCCTCGTCGGATTTAACATCATCATCCAGTTTGTTGATTTGAGTACGGGTACGCACCTTATTTATCAATTCCAAGGCGGTAGTATAATTTGTCTCACCACCTTGCCAAATTAAAGCTTCCGCTTTCATTAACAAAACATCAGCCATACGGTAAAGAATCCAATTGGCATCTTTCGTACCTCGGTCACCATCCAGCATATAACCAGATCCCTGAAATTTCCAAATGCAATATCCTTCTACAGATGTACTGTTTCCAGATGGTTTAAAAGCACCCAGATAAGTACGTATTGAAGCCGGATAGTGCGTATATTCCTGATTTAAACGCTGACACATCGCTTTGGAATACTGGAATTTCGCAATTGAAGAGATCCCCCAAGGGTAAACAGTAGATGGACTATTGGCTGTTTGCGCATAAGTTTTTTCATCAAAATTTATTTCAAAGATAGACTCATTACTATTGCCGGGATTATACATATTGAACCATTGAGTCGGATCCTCCACAAATGCAGGACGATAAGCAGATGTTGAATTAATCAACATATCTGCATATTCAACACAGCTTTCATAATCTTCACTCCACAGACAAACATCCGCCATCAACGCATATAATGCCCACTTTGTTATGCGTCCTTTTGTCATGCCACTCCAGTTATCATCATCATAAAACTCTTTGGCAGCCCCAGTAGATAATGCCGTCTCAATATCCGATTTGATTTGGGCAACGATTCTCTCTTCAGAAGACTTCGGAACAGAAACAGCATAATCATCAGTCATATAGGGTTCCAAAATAAGCGGTGCTTCCTTAAAGTTACGTACCAGCGTGAAATAAATCCATGCACGCATGAAATATGCTTCTGCCAAATTGGAGTTCATTACAGCCTCATTATAGGTTTCATCGATAGCCTGTACGTCCGGTGCATATTTAATAACAGAATTGGCAACGTTTAAAACATTATAAAACGGTCCCCACTTGCAAAGAGTAGATGAGGCTGTTATCTGAAAGTTCTGTAAATCCTGCATCTTAGTATCCTGGTAAGCATAAACTGAACCTCCTCTGAGTTCCCCCCAATAAACAAGGGATGGAACTGTTGTTCGCATTTCTGAATAGCCTTGTGCCAGTACCTCTTCAACCTGTTCTTTCGTCTTCCAGTAATCCGCAGCCACCTGCTCGTTGTTGGGAACCACGTCCAGCCAGTCATTACAACCGGAAAGCAGCAGACTTGCTCCGGCAATTGTTAAACTTATAAATATCTTTTTCATCATTATAATCGCATTAGAAACTTAAATTTATACCAAATGTATATTTTCTTGCAACAGGAGTTGTCGAGCCGTCTGTTGCCAGTTTCGTTGGTTCTGACGGAATAGAGACTTCCGGATCTTGACCGGTATAGTTAGTCCACGTAAACAAATTGTACCCTGTTGCGAAAATACTCAGAGAGTTAATTCCGAATCTGTTGCATATCTTTTTGGGGAATGCATAATTCAAAGTCAGTGTTTTCAGACGGACAAATGAAGCATCTTCTACAAAACGGTCTGATCCCAAGTAATTATATCCCTGATTAAAGAGTGCACGTGGAATATCCGTTTCATCCCCTTCATTTTTCCATCTTCGCAGTACTGCCGTACTTTGATTAGATGCGTTATACATAGCCTCGTTATTCATGCGAGTACTATTAACAATGGATTGACCGAAGCGTCCATGGAAGAAAGCACTGAGTGACAATTGTTTCCATTTAACAGTCAATCCTGCTCCACCTGTTACCACAGGATTTGAATTTCCTAAATAAACGATGTCGTATTGATTAATAACACCATCATGGTTGACATCTTCATATTTGGCATCTCCCGGCTGACAAGTAGCTGTCAGATTTTTCATAACAATAGGCTTACCATTGGCATCATTCATCACCTGCCCTTCTGCATCACGTGCATACGTAGCATCTGTATTCTGATAAACTCCCAGATAACGATAACCATAGAATGAACCGATAGGCTGTCCCACAATCACACGAGCAGCATAAGTACCATTTTTTGCTTCATAATTCTCTTGATTCATATTACCGGGCAATTCAGTAATACGATTCTCATTACGACTAAAGTTTACATAACCACTGATGGTCCAATCTTTTGTTCTCAAGGCTATAATGTCTGCACGGAATTCCCACCCCTTGTTTTCCATCTTTCCAGAATTGGAATATTTCACAGTCCCGAAACTTGAGCTTGAAGGCAATTTATATTCCTTCTGTAACAGATCTTCGATATATTTGCGGTAGTAATCAAATGTAAATCTCAATCGTCCTCCAAATGTAGACACATCTACACCATAGTTATATTCGGTCGAGGTTTCCCATTTCAGATTATCTAACTGCATACGATCTTGTTTAGTAGCTGACATATTCATATAGTCATCCCCTTTTTTGTAAGCTCCCAAGTAAACACCTGAACCACTAGGTGCACGTCCACTCTGTCCTACACTGAAACGTACTTTTGCTTCATCCAACCAGCGATCTCTAGCTTTCTCCAAAATTGGTTCATTCTGAATATTCCAAGCAAACCCTGCAGCCGGGAAATAGCCCATCCGCTCATTGCGACCCATTGCCGAATTACCTTCAGCATTCATTGAACCATGAAATACATAACGATCCAACAACGTATAATTCACTACTCCAATAAAAGCTGCACTACGGGTTTCCGACTCACCTGAATCCATTTTATAAACAGCAGTTCCCACTGTTGGATCCGACAGACTTGAAGAGGCGTTGCCATAAGTAATGCTATTATAACTGGAATTGAGATCCTGGGAAGTACGCACTACCGCATTGGCAATCAAATTATGCTTGTTATTCCAGTTTTTAATATACATCAACTTATTTTCAGTCTGAAGTGAAAGTTTATCGGAATAGGCGTCTCCACTTTGGTTGTTATATTCACTGTCCTGCTTCACTCCTGTCACAACTTGCGGCAAGAAACGACGTGTTTTAGTAGTACGCATATTAATAGACACCAGCCCTTTATAAACAAATCCCGGCAAAATAGTGTAATCAGCACGAAAGTTGACCTTACTTTCCCGTTGTACAGTGTTATTCATAGCTTCATAAACCATGGCCACAGGATTATAATTTTGAGCATTTTTATAGTTACTGCCTACACTAAAATTACCTTCAAATTCAGGGTCGTGATATGTAAAATAATCGTTTGTTAAAGCTCCTGTTCTGTCATTGACTGTATAAGGAGATTTATTCGGCATCTTACTCAATGCCTGGGCACGAACATTATCTGTCCAGTTGGCATCTTTACCGGTTTGTGAATAAGAAAAGTCTGCACCAAAATTCAATTTGTTAGAGAATTTGTAGTCTACTCTCATTGAAGTATTGAAACGTTTCATAGACGTTCCAATAGTAGTACCAACATCACTCAGATAGCCTAATGCAAAACGATAAGTAGCTTTTTCACCACCACCACTCATTGAAAAACTGTTGTCTGAAAGCAAGGCATCCTGACGTATGTAATCCAGCCAGTTAGTATTTTGGTTATATTCGTCATAATATTGCCAATCCGGATTGTCACCAATAGCATTCGAATTAGTCAGTTTATCCAAATAAGAGTTCGTTCCATTTTGCAATCCTATATATCTGGCAGAGTTCCACAGTGCTTCCTGCATGAGTGAAGTATATTCCTTTCCATTCAGCATCGGAATTGTTTTCGGTTCTTCCTTTAAAGTCCATTTAGAAGAGAATGAAAAACTTGTTTTCCCCGTAGTTCCTGTTTTGGTTTTAATGACCAATACACCATTGGCACCCTGTGTACCCCAAATCGCAGTGGCAGAAGCATCTTTCAATACTTCTATGGATTCAATGTCATTGGGAGAGATATTCAAAAGTGCTCCCAAATCTTCTTCATTCAAAATCATCGCTAATGCTTGTTGGATAAGGTACACCATCAATGACAATCAATGGATCGGATGAAGCATTCAAAGTACTGGTACCACGGATACGAATAGCACTACGGGTTCCAGGATCACCACCCCCAAGCACAATATCAACACCACCTAACTGTCCCTGAAGAGCATCTTCCACAGATACAACCGGGGCAGTTGCCACCAAATCATCCATTTTAACTTTTTGAGTAGCAGAAACCATCTCCTTATTTGTGATTCCCATATCATTACGCTCAATACGACGAGCAGTAACTTCTACCTGGTCTATGGACTTAGTATCCGAGTCCATACGGACATTCAATAAGGTTTGACCTGTATACTTTATACGCTTGGTTTGCATCCCAATATAAGAAAATACAATCGTAAGATTTGTTTCTCCTTCAGGAATAGTCACATTATACTGCCCATTTAAGTTAGTAATTCCACCACCTAAAGAGCGGTTTTGATTATTAACAATGTTCACATTGACACCTACCAAAGGCTCAGCAGATGTACCCAACAATTCAGTGACAGTACCGGATACGACTTTCCGCGTCTGCGCTGCCATTTCCATCACACCGGATAAAAGAATGGCTATCAATACAAAAAAGATTTTATTTATCTGTTTCATACTATCAGATATTCAGTTAATTAAAAACACCATCTATTATATGGAAGGCACCGTCGCTGAATGCAAACGGGAAATATTCATAGTCAGGCACCACATTACGCACTGCCCCTCCCTTCCACTGCACAGACAAAGAAGAACCATTGTCATTGTAATTTACAGTCGCACCGTTTATCGCCTGATACGCTCCTGTCAACCACGTATCCGATCCAATATAAGGACATCCGGACACCTGCGGAGTAGATTTAGAATTGAAAATATAGTTCGTCAGATATGTCCTCAAAGCATCGGCATCGGTAACAGTAGCATTTAGAACTCCATCAGTACCGACAGAACCTTCTATTCCCGGAATCCCTCCTTCTTGCAAAGCTTTTGCCAATACATCATTGGAAGGAATAAAAGCTACGATACGACCCGACAGTTCTGTCCACCATGCATACGTTTTGCCATCCTCCATAAGATGGAACATATCAGCTACTCTCATCAATTGCGCAAAAACAAAATAAGGATATTTCTTTTCAACTGCAGAAGTTAACAGACTTTTCATCGTTTTTCCTGTAGTATAGCCGAATACACCTGCATCATTTGCTGCATATGCATACACTTTCCCATTATTCCAGTCAGCTCCATCATTTTTCACTTCTTCTACATCAACAAAAAGTGAAGAAAGGGTTGTTTCATCCGGAGTTAATCCCAAAATACTGTTAAAATTATCATTTGTAGCAACCTTTCCATTCCTCACGAACCAATATGTAGCAGAATTTTGAGTCGAGAACACACCTCTTGTCTGTTTTTTAAGGTCTATTTCACCGGCGACAGTATGTACATTCAAGATTTGCCGCAAGGTAGACGTAGAAACGGCTTTATAACTATCATCATCACTCGGCTCTCCTAACATATATTCTACTCCGTTAGGAACTAATTTCATATCACTGATTTCAAAATTTTCGTTACTCGTTATCAAGAAGGTATACTTAGTAACATCCGAACTATAAATCTGCAACATACCAGCTTGATATAAAGTATACAAAAAGTCAACATACTTTGCATTAAGGAAAGTCGGACCTATGACAGATTGGAACATATCCGGCATTTCTAACTTATCCAGCCCATAAAAACTACCATTCACACAAATACTTTTATCTTTTACTGTATACGGGTCAAACGAATAAGAAGTACCATAATTGTTTTTAAGGGTTTTCACTTCGTCAGGGAAAACAATTGAACCACCATATACACATTGATCAATCAAGAGTTTAACAGGCAATGGATCTACATTGGATAGTGTCGGATAACCATTCGGCAACCAATACTTTTTATGGAAGTCATCAAAAGCATTGTTCGAAGGAGCAAAAACACTATATGAGATAGATGCCAATTCTGGAAATAGACGGTAATTAGAAACAGGCCATTCCAGAGCAATATTAGCCAAACCATAGTTTTGGTGTTTATGCAGAAAGAGACTATCTACTCCTACAGCATTGCTATAGTTATTAGACAGATCTTGGTCGTATTCATAAGTACTATATGTATTGTAGAAGTCTAAAAAGTCAGAATATTCTGTTTTTTTCTTCATTGCATCATAAATTGTCTCAAGTGGTTCTAATACCTTATTAATAGTATATACATAGCCATTATTGGCTATAATCTGATAATTTGTAACGCTTGCATTAGATACATTGAAACCGTCATCCCCTGTCCATGTGGAGTTTGGATAAAAATATTCATAGTTCTTTTTGGCATCAATACCTTTTGACTTGAATATGTTATGAGAAAAAACCGGAAGAAAACGTTCTAAATGATAAACTGTTACTGTTTTCTTATTTATCTGGTCGACTTCTGTTGTTACAGGGCTAGTACTATGCGTACGAAACTTGTAGTACATTCCCGGTTGTAGCATTCCTAATTCTTCTTCATCCTCCCCCATCGAATTGTTTTCTGGGCGAAAATTCTCAAGGTCGCTCTTATTATAAGAGTAATAGATCAAGTGAAAACCAATTAACTTCTTTAAGTCGTCTGTTGGTATATCCTTCACCGAAACATAACCTTTCTTTTCAAGATAGTCAGCAAAGGCATCATTATCCGGTGCCATAACCGTAGCTATACTTTTCCCATCAAGTACAGGACGAAAACCAGATAATTCCGCAGCCTCCAGAAACATAGAATATTTACTTCCGTATTCATCGGAAGAAAGAACTTCCCAAGCCGTGCCTTTCAGCCATGCCGGTTTTTCATAGTGTTCATCCATCTTGTCTTCACAGGACAGGAAAAAGGAAGAGAGGAACAATAGTAGCAGCAAATGCCGCTT
>OGKW01001384.1_pt1 | contig 14334 bp, 14 predicted proteins | sample 1572601 | NCBI WGS metagenome assembly OGKW01 (sample SAMEA2581875, study PRJEB24529) | metagenome | biome: Human gut stool | place: China | collected 2011
CCGCGCCGCACGCTCTCCCAGCGTGCGAGCGTCGCCTGCGCGTTGTGGCCGCGCGTGGCGTTGTCGCGCACCATGCGGCGCAGCAGGCGGTTGTCGGTGGTGGCGATGCGCGAGAGGTTGTCCATCGACACCGACGTGAAGCACGAGATGTAGATGCGGAACTTCTGCGCGTCGGGGATCGAGGGCGTGAGGCGCGGGTTCAGCCCGTGGATGCCCTCGATGATGAGGATCGAGCGTTCGTCGAGCGTCAGCGGCGCGTTGTGCCACGTGCGGCGTCCCGTGATGAAGTCGTAGCGCGGGATGTCGACGCTCTCGCCCCGGATCAGGCGCGCCAGATGGTCGTTGAAAAGCTCCAGGTCGATGGCTTCGAGCGCCTCGTAGTCGTAGTTGCCGTCGGCGTCGCGCGGGGTCTTCTCGCGGTCGACGAAGTAGTCGTCGAGCGAGATCAGCACGGGGTTCAGTCCCAGCACGCCCAGCTGGATGCCCAGCCGTTTGGCCGAGGTGGTCTTGCCGCTGCTGGAGGGGCCGGAGATCAGCACCATGCGGGCGCCGCGCGAAAGGTGGGCGTCGTAGATGGTGTCGGCCACCCAGGCGAACTTGCGCTCGTGGAACGCTTCGGCGAGTTTGATCAGGCCGCCGCCGTCGCCCGCGAGCACCTTCGAATTGACGTCGCCGACGGTGGGAACGCCCATGATCCGGACCCACGACTGGTACTCCTGGAAGATGCCGAACATCTTCTCCTGGTGCACGTTGCGGTGAAGCGTGTCGGGCGACGTGCGCAGCGGAAGGGCCAGGTAGAAGCCGTTGTAGTAGGGTTCGATGTCGAACAGCGTGACATAGCCCGTCGAGGGGGCCAGCGAGCCGTAGAAGTAACCCGCCGTGTCGTCGAGCGTGTAGAGCTGGCTGTAAAGCCGCGGACGGGTGTCCAGAAGCGCGATCTTGTCCGTGAAACCCTCCTCGGCGTAGCGGGCGCGGACCTCGGTGGTGAGCATGCGCTGGCGCGTGATGGGCAGGTTGCGCACGGAGAGTTCCCGCATGCGGTCGCGGAGCTGCGCCGCCTCGTCGGGGGTGAACTCGTCGATGCCGTCGATCTCGCAGTAGAACCCGCTCTGGCCCATCGAGTGGCGGATGTGGAGCGTCTGCCCCGGGTAGAGGTCCTTGACGGCCTTTTGCAGCAGGAACCACGCGGTGCGCTGGTAGACGCGGATGCCGGCGAAGGAGGTGATGTCGACGAAACGGATCGTCACCGGGGCATATATTTTGTAACTCAACTCCTTGATGCGGTTGTTGACGAAGGCTGCGAGGAAGGGGTGAAGGCCGGGCGTGAGGCGTTCGGCGACCTCCAGCAGCGGGGTTCCCATCGGGACCTCCAGTTCGCCGAAGCCGTTTTCGCAGATGACTTTGATCGTATCGTTCATGGAAAAGTTTTTACAATGTTCGATTCGTAAAGATAGGAATTATTTGTACTTTTGGCAAATCTTCATCCATAAAGAAAAACAATGCCGACGAATATGAAAGGAATGTTCCGGACGGGCCTGATTCTCCTTGCGGCTGCGGCTGCGGCCTGCGCACCCCGTGAACGGACGCTCGTGCTGCTCTCGACGAACGACATGCACGCCAAGATTCAGAATTTTCCGCGATTGGCTGCGGCCGTGGAGAACTGTCGTGACACCGCGCAGCTGGTGGTGCTGGTCGATGCCGGAGACCGCTGGACCGGAAACGCCTATGTGGACATGGCCGCGACGCCCGGCATGCCGATGATCGCGCTGATGAACCGGCTCGGCTACGACGTGGCGACGCTGGGCAACCATGAGTTCGACCACGGGCAGGCGTTTCTGGGCCGCATGATCGACAGCATGGCGTTCGAGGTGGTGTGCGCCAACGTGACGAGCGACACCTGCACCTTTCCGCAGCTGCCGCCCTATGTCGTTCTGGACAAGGACGGCATCCGCATCGGTTTCGTCGGCGTGGTGACCAACTACGAAGGCCCGGGGCATCCTGCGGGCAATGCGTCGAGCTTCGAGGGACTGGAGTTTCCCGATCCGCAGGCGATGGCGATGAAGTATGCCGCCGAATTGCGTCCGAAGGTCGATCTGCTGGTGCTCGTGTCGCACATGGGCGACGACCGAGACGTGGAGCTGCTCGGAAAGGAGACCCGGTTCGACGTGGTGATCGGCGGACATACCCATGTGAAGGTCGATTCGCTGGTGAACGGCACGCTCCTGACGCAGACCGGGAAATATCTTAAAAACGTGGGCGTTACGGCGGTCCGGTTTCGCGGCGGGAAGATCGAAGGCATCGAATCGCGCCTCGTGCCGCTGGACGGTTATGCGCCCGATGCGTCGTATCAGGCCGAGGTGGACCGCTACTATGCCGATCCCGAGCTGAACAAGCCCGTCGGAGCGTTCGCCGGACCGGCCGACAAGTGGGGCCTCGCCAACTGGATGGCCGCGTCGGTGGCCGACGAAGCCGATGCCGACGTCGGGTTTTACCACATCGGCGGCGTGCGCCTCGACTCGATTCCGGCGGGCGGGGTCGGTGCGGCGAAGGTGTACGACCTGGAGCCGTTCGGAACCGAGATCGCCACGATGCGGATGACTCCGGCCGACATGCGCCGGATGATCCTCTCGAAGTACAACGACGAGGAGAACCGCAAGGAGGCGCACCGGATCGACCTGATCTCGACGACGCCCTACGTCATCGTGACCGACGCCGCGGACAACGCCCTCGACGTGCGTTTCCCGAAGTTGCGCGAAGGCAAGGTGTACGAAGTTGCGGTCAGCGACTATGTTTACAGGAATTACAAGGACCTGAACTACACCGACGGGAAACTTACGGGAACGGCGGTCGCGGGCGTGCTGCTCGAAGAGTTGCAGGATGACGGTCCGCTGACTCCGGACAACAGGCCGCGGCAAAATGTAATTAAGAATTAAAAATTAAAGATTAAAAATTGAATCGGAACTTTCATATGAGCTTGTCCGAAATGACGACGACTTTTCAAAACTTAATATTTTATTTCTAATTTTTCATTTTTAATAATATAAGTATTACCTTTGTAGCCCTCGCGCGCGTGCAATGATGCCGTAAGCGAGGGCTATAACTTTTAATATTAACCAATTAACGAGCGATTGTATCGCAAAAATTTCCACAATGGAAGAAGTAAAGAATGTAGTTGCAAACGAAAATTTCGACTGGAACGCCTTTGAAAACGACCTGGGCGTGTACGACCAGGACAAAGCCCAGATCACCGAGGCTTACGACAAGACGCTTTCGAACGTCAACGTCGGCGAAGTGGTCGAGGGAACCGTAACGGGTGTCAACAAGCGCGAGGTTATCGTCAATGTCGGCTATAAGAGCGAGGGTATCATCCCCGTATCGGAGTTCCGCTACAACCCCGACCTGAAGGTAGGCGACAAGATCGAAGTCTACGTGGAGTCGGCCGAGGACAAGAACGGCCAGCTGGCCCTTTCGCACAAGAAAGCCCGGCAGCTCAAGTCGTGGGACCGTGTCAACGAAGCGCTGGAGAAGGACGAAATCATCAAGGGTTACATCAAGTGCCGCACGAAGGGCGGTATGATCGTCGACGTGTTCGGCATCGAGGCGTTCCTGCCCGGATCGCAGATCGACGTGAAACCCATTCGCGACTACGACGTATACGTGGACAAGACCATGGAGTTCAAGGTCGTGAAGATCAATCAGGAGTTCCGCAACGTGGTCGTGTCGCACAAGGCGCTCATCGAGGCCGAACTCGAAGCCCAGAAGCAGGTTATCATGTCCAAGCTGGAGAAGGGCCAGATCCTCGAGGGAACCGTCAAGAACATCACCTCCTACGGCGTATTCGTCGACCTGGGCGGCGTGGACGGCCTGATCCACATCACCGACCTGTCGTGGGGTCGTGTGAACCATCCCGAGGAGATCGTGCAGCTCGATCAGAAGCTCAAGGTCGTGATCCTCGACTTCGACGAGGCCAAGAAGCGCATCGCCCTGGGTCTGAAGCAGCTCACCCCGCATCCGTGGGAGGCGCTCGATCAGACGCTCAAGGTCGGCGACAAGGTGAAGGGCCGCGTGGTCGTTATGGCCGACTACGGCGCGTTCGTCGAGATCGCTCCCGGTGTGGAGGGTCTGATCCATGTTTCGGAAATGTCGTGGAGCCAGCACCTGCGTTCGGCACAGGAGTTTATGAAGGTCGGCGACGAAGTCGAGGCCGTTATCCTGACCCTCGACCGCGAGGAGCGCAAGATGTCGCTCGGCATCAAGCAGCTCACGCCCGATCCCTGGGAGAATATCGAAGTCAAGTATCCCGTCGGCACGAAGACCACGGCCAAGGTGCGTAACTTCACGAACTTCGGCGTATTCGTCGAGATCGAGGAGGGCATCGACGGTCTGATCCACATTTCGGACCTGAGCTGGACCAAGAAGGTGAAGCATCCCGGCGAATTCACGTCGGTAGGCGCCGACATCGAGGTCGTGGTGCTGGAGATCGACAAGGAAAACCGCCGTCTGTCGCTGGGACACAAGCAGCTGGAGGAGAATCCCTGGAATGAGTTCGAGAACCAGTACTCGGTGGACAGCATCCACGAGGGTACGATCACCGAGATGACCGACAAGGGCGCAGTGGTTGCCCTGGGCGAGAACATCGAGGGCTTCTGCCCCGCGCGTCAGCTCGTCAAAGAGGGCGGCACGACCCCGAAGACGGGCGACAAGCTCAACTTCAAGATCCTGGAGTTCTCGAAGGCCACCAAGCGCATCACCCTTTCGCACCTGCGTACGTACGAGGAGGCGAAGCGTGCCGAAATCGCTGCCGAGAAGGCCGAGAAGCGCGCTGCTGCCGACGCTACGAAGTCGACCGTGAAGAAGATCAACGCTTCGGTCGAGAAGACGACGCTCGGCGACATCGCCGGACTGGCCGCTCTGAAGAGCGCCATGGAGGCTGCCGAGGCCAAGTCGGCCAAGAAGGCTGCCGCCAAGAAAGAGGACGAAGAGTAATCTCCGCTGAAAAGAGGACGGGGGGGGGAAGATGCTCCTCCGTATCCGATACCCGGATGCCCGCACAGGAAACTGTGCGGGCGTCTTTTTTTTGTGCCGGGACGGCGGCGCGCGGCGGGGGCTGTCTGCGGGGCGGTTTGTTTATGGGATGGTCTGTCTGCGGGACTGTCTGCGGGACTGTCTGCGGGACTGTCTGCGGGACTGTCTGCGGGATTGTCTATGGGGCGGACAGTTTGCGGCTCCGGAATCTTTTCAAGGACGAGGTCAGGGCGGGAAACAGGGAATCGGGGAATCGGGGAATCGGGGGCGGAAGTCCGGTCGGTCAGTGGTCGGATCGGTCGGCGGCCGGTTTGCAGGCCGGATGTTTCCGGGGCGGGGCGAATGGCCTTTTTTGCGTTCGCCGAAATATTTACGGCGGATTTCTTGCACCGTGCGCAATAACCCGGTATATTTACAAGTCAGAACTGAAGAAGCAAACCGATAGATGATGAAAAAGTTGATTTTAGGCCTGTTGTCCGCGCTGGCGCTCCGGGCGGCATGCTGCGGAGCGGGGATGTCCGCGCCGCCGAAACCTTCGCCGTGCAGTCTCCTCGCAGGGATCACTGCGCGAACCCTCACGCGAATTGTCATGGGGAGCGTTACGAAGATCGGCGCGGGAGATATACCAAAGACAGCTGGTCGGTATATTACCGCGGCCGGAAGGTCGAGGGGGCTTCGGTATCCTCGTTCGCCGATCTGGGCGGCGGTTACGGCAAGGACAATTGGACGGTGTATTACCGCGGCTGGAAGGTCGAGGGGGCTTCGGCATCCTCGTTCGCCGATCTGGGAGGCGGGTACGGCAAGGATAATTGGACGGTGTTTTACGAAGGCCGGAAGCTGGAAGGTGCCTCGGCCATGTCGTTCGAGTATAAGGGACGGGGTTACGGCAAGGACAACTGGAACACCTATTTCCGCGGGGAGCAGCTCCGGCCCGGGCAGTCGCCGGACGGGATGCTCGGCGGCGGTTATGCGAAAGACAGCTGGTCGGTATATTATCGGGGGCGAAAGGTGGAAGGCGTTTCGGCTTCGTCGTTCGAATATCTGGGCGGCGGTTACGGCAAGGACCCCTGGAAGGTGGTCTATCAGGGACGCGAAGTGCCGGGCGCATCGTCGTCGTCGTTTGAAGAGCTTGGGTGGGGTTACGCCAGGGACGCGTGGAAGGTTTACTACTGCGGCGAGGTGATTCCGGGTGCTTCCCCGGCGACGTTCCGTATTCCGGACCGGCGGTAACGGGTGATTTGCGTTATATATGGGGTTTTCTTTGCAGGAAGCCCTTTTTTTGCACCGTGCCGCGCGGGGATTCGGGCACTGTTTTTGTCTTTGCGGGGTAAACGACGAAACGAATGAACAGACTGAAACCCCATCTGGCCCTGTTGGTGTGCAACGTCCTCTGGGCGATGGATTACCCTTTTTACAACATAGTCCTGCCGCATTACGTGCATCCGATGGCGATGGTCTCGGCGTCGCTCGTCGCCACGGCGCTCTTTTCGCTCGTGCCGCTGCTGTGGCAGAAGGCCGAGAAGGTCGAGCGGGCGGATATTCGCAAACTGATCGGCGCCGCGCTGCTGATCGGCGTATTGCGCAAGGTCTTCATCATGTACGGTTTGTCGATGACCTCGCCGATCGACGGTTCGATCATCGACACCATCGTGCCGCTGCTGGTGCTGGCGCTCTCCGTGCTGCTGGGAATGGACCGTTTCACCCGGCTCAAGATCACGGGACTCGTGCTCGGCATGGCGGGAGCTGTGGCGGTGGTGCTGGCCGGGGCCTCGTCGTCGCACGCGCATTCGCATCTCTGGGGAAACGTGATGATCTTTCTATGCGCCTGCGTCACGTCGGTGTATATGGTGTGGTTCAAGCGGCTGATCGCCAAGTACCGCATTACGACCGTGCTGCGCTGGCTCTACTGCGCGGCGGCGGTCATGGCCCTGCCGTTCGGTATCGGTCCGATCGTTCACACCGATTTCGCGGCCATTGCCCGTCACGCCCTGTTTCCGACGCTTTTCGTGCTGACGGTTCCGACCTATGTCCCCAACCTGATGCTCAACTATGCCCTCAAAACGGTACAGCCCACCGTGTCGAGCATCTACACCTATTTGCAGCCCGTGCTGGCGATCGCCATTTCGGTCGGGATGGGGCTGGACAAGCTGCATGCCGATACGGTGATTTTCGCACTGGTGATTTTCGTGGGGGTGGGGCTGGTGCTCCGGTCCTACGCGGTGAAGCCGCGGCAGGCCGATCCGCCTGCTGCGGGGCCGCATTGACGAATGTCGTCAACCAAAAAGAGCCTCCCGCATCGGGAGGCTCTTTTCGTACAAATGTCTTTTCGCGTTACTCGGCAGCGGAAACCGAGAACTTGATCGTAGCCTTGACCTCCTTGTGCAGGCGGACCGTAGCCTCGAACTCGCCGACGGTCTTGACGGCCTCGACGCTGATCTGCTTGCGGTCTACGGTGATGCCCTTGGCGGCGAGCGCCTCGGCGAGGTCCGTTGCCGTGACCGTACCGAAGAGTTTGCCCTCCTCGGCCTTCACCGACAGCGACAGCGGCAGGTTGGCGATGGTCTCGGCCAGAGCCTGTGCGTCGGCCAGGATCTTGGCGTCCTTGTGGGCGCGCTGCTTGAGATTCTCGGCGAGGACCTTCTTGGCGGCGGAGGTAGCCGACTTGGCGTAGCCCTGGGGGATCAGGTAGTTGTTGGCGTAGCCGGGCTTCACGTTCACGATGTCGTTGGCGTAGCCCAGGTTTTCGATATCTTTGATCAGAATTACTTCCATGGTCTTGTCCTCCTTTTAATTATTTCATGCAATCGGTTACGAAGGGCAGGATGGCCAGGTGGCGCGCACGCTTCACGGCCTGGGCGACCTTCTTCTGGAACTTCTGCGAAGTACCCGTCAGGCGGCGCGGAAGAATCTTGCCCTGCTCGTTGAGGAACTTCTTGAGGAACTCGCCGTCCTTATAATCTACGTACTTGATGCCGAGCTTCTTGAAACGGCAGTACTTTTTCTTCTTGACGTCTACCGATACGGGATTCAGGTAACGGATTTCCGACTGTGCTTTGTTGTCCTGTGCCATGGTTTACTCCTCCTGCTTGTTAGAAAGTTTTGCACGACGCTTCTCCGAATATTCCACGGCGTATTTGTCCTGCTTGAAAGTTAAGAAACGGATCACGCGCTCGTCGCGGCGGTACTGCGTTTCGAGCGTGTTGACGAGCGAGCCTTCGCCCGTGAACTCTACCAGGAAGTAGAAACCGGTGGTCTTCTTCTGAATAGGGTAGGCGAGCTTGCGAAGGCCCCACGACTCCTTGTTCACGATCTGACCGCCGTTTTCGGTGATGACACCCTGGAATTTGTCAGCGACTTCCTGCACCTGTGCATCGGACAGAACCGGCGTGACAATGAAAACGGTTTCGTAATTGTTCATAATGCTTTTAATTAGTTAAATAAATCCCCAAAGGGACCGCAAAGATACACATTTAAATTAAAAATGAAAAATTAAGAATTAAAAATTTATCAGTATTTGGATTATCTCTGCTTTTTCCTATCTTTGTGGAACATACTGACAAACACGGAAAGTGTAAGTTTATTCCCGATAAGCGAACGTAGGAAATTCTCTTTGGCGAGGAATAGGCAGACTTCTTGCCGCTTACGCAGGCTCCCCGCAGTTCTGCCCTGCGGGGAGCCTGCTCTTGACTGCGCTTCGGGCGGACTTCCGCAATTTGTTTCCTGAAAATGGTGCCGGATATGGGATTTTGCGTATCTTACCGGCGAATTCAATCCCAACGCTGACCCGATGATAAGATGCTGCATTTTTCTGATTTTCGCCGTGCTTCCGTTTTGCGGCTTGCAGGCGCAGGATACGGCCGTAGGCCCCGGTTATCCGGGGGCCGGGCATTTCGAGGGGGAGGTGGCTGCCGGGGCGACCTTTGGCTATGCCTCGCTCGGAAGCTTTGACAACGATGCGGCGGGTTTTTGTCTGGCCGCCGAAGGCCGCTACAATTTCCGGCGGATACCCTTCGACGCGGGTCTGCGGCTCGGCGGGTCGTGTTACTCGCGGCTGGCTGCGGGCGTCTGCTCGAAGGACCCTTTTATGATGTTCAGCCTGATGGCCGTTGCGGATTACAACCTGCATCTGACGCCGAAAGTGGCGTTGTTCGCGGGAGCAGGGATCGGTGGGGCGTATGTCCTCCGAACGGCCGAAGGGGCTGTCTCCGATACTCCGTCCAGCGACTGTGCGGCATTTTGCGTGATGCCGCGCGTTGGCTGCGAATGCTGGAACCGGCTGCGCGTCACGCTGGGTTACACCTGTACGGAGCGGGCCAACCGCCATCTGTCGCTCACGTTCGGAATAGCCATCGGCGGCGGGCGGCGGTAAGACGCTTATTCTTCCGGGAACCCTTGTGCCTTCAGCTTTATGTCCTGCCCGTCGGGGGTGACGAGGTAACAGCCCGTGGAGGCGGGGGTGATGTGGCCGATGACGTCCACAAGGCCCAACCGCATGATCTGCTCCTGCATCGAAAGCGGCACGGTGAAGAGCAGTTCGTAGTCCTCGCCGCCGTTCAGAGCCGCAACGACCGGGTCCGAGTGCATCTCCTCGGCCAGCGCCGAGGTCTGCCGGGCGATCGGGATGCGTTCGAGGTAGATGCGCGCGCCGCAGGCCGACGATTTGCAAATCTGCATCAGGTCGCTCGCCAGGCCGTCCGAGAGGTCGATCATCGACGTGGGGCGGATCTTTTCTTCGGCCAGCGCACGGACGATGTCGGTGCGGGGGCGCGGCTTGAGGTATTTTTCAAGCAGGTATTCGTAGCCCTTGAACTGCGGCTCGGGGTTTTCCACGTCGGCGAGCACCCGCTTTTCGCGTTCGAGCAGTTGCAGGCCCATGTAGGCGGCCCCGAGGTTGCCCGTGATGCAGACGAGGTCGTTCTGCTGCGCACCGCTGCGGTAGACGATCTTCTCCTTTTTGGCGTAGCCAAGCGTGGTGACGGTGATGACCAGCCCCGTCATCGAGGCGCGCGTGTCGCCGCCCACGAGGTCGATCTCCTGCTCCTTGCAGGCGAAGGCGATGCCTTCGTAGAGGTCCTGAAGGGCTTCGACGGGCAGTTTCGACGAGACGCCGAGCGACACGGTGATCTGCGCCGGGAGGGCGTTCATGGCCAGGATGTCGCTCACGCCGGCCGTCACGGCCTTGTAACCCAGGTGTTTGAGCGGAAAATAGGTGAGGTCGAAATCGACGCCTTCGTAGAAGGAGTCGGTCGTGCAGAGCACCGCTTCGCCGCGTCCCGGGGCGATCACCGCGGCGTCGTCCCCCGCGCCCTTGAGCGTCGAGGCGTTCTTCGGGGTGAATCCGCTGGTCAGCAGGTCGATGAGTCCGAATTGTCCGAGCGGAGCGATCTCGGTGCGCTTTTTCTGGTCCATGAATCTAAAATTTTTTACAAAATTAAGGAAATACTCTTGTTTCCCCAAAAAATAACGTAATTTTGCCCGGTCCAAATTACTAAAAGGGTTAGTTATGGTAAATATCGTCTTATTCGGCGCTCCGGGTTGCGGCAAAGGCACGCAGGCACAGCGCCTGAAGGAACACTACGGAATCGATCACGTTTCCACGGGCGAGGTGATCCGTGACGAGATTCGCCGGGGTACGGAACTGGGGCAGAGCATGGAAGCCTACATCAAGGCCGGGCAGCTGGCTCCCGATGAGATCGTAATCGGCATGATCGACCACTATGTTACCGGGCACATGAACGCCGCCGGCTGTATTTTCGACGGCTTTCCCCGCACCACGGTTCAGGCCGAGGAGTTCGACAAAATCCTTGCCGGACACGGCCTGAAGGTCGATGTGATGATCGACATCCACGTCCCCGAGGAGGAGCTGGTGCGTCGCATCCTGCTGCGCGGCAAGGATTCGGGACGCGCCGACGACGCTTCGGAAGAGGTGATTCGCGGGCGTCTGGACGTTTACCGCGAGCAGACGGCCGTCGTGGCGGACTACTACGCCGCACAGGGTAAATACGCCTCGGTCAACGGTACGGGGACGATGGAGGAGGTTTTCTCCCGCATCGCCGCGGTGATCGACGGGCTGAAATAGCGGGGCAGGCCCGGAGGGGCCGGGAAGTGCTCCCGGAGCTGTCTCCGGCAGGGACGATTTGTGTGAAATCCGAATCCGTCGGACGTCGCTTGTCGCCGCGCCGGGCGGGATACGGAAAAAGCCGCCCGTTTCCGGTGCGGCTTTTCTGTCTCGGTGCGGGAGCGCTCCTCCCTCGGACGAAGATTTAGAGTGCGTTCACGTGAAGCTGGATCGAACTCTTCAGGTTCGCAGCCTTGTTCTTGTGCACGATGTTGTGCTTTGCCAGTTTGTCGAGCATAGCGGTTACCTTCGGAAGCAGGGCCTCGGCGGCGCTCTTCTCGGTGGTCGTGCGCAGGGCCTTCACGGCGTTGCGGGCCGTCTTGTGGAACAGGCGGTTGTGAGCGCGCTTCGTCAGGGTCTGGCGAATTCTCTTCTTCGATGACTTATGGTTTGCCATAATCCGTTAATTTTTATTTTTTACTTTTTTTCAGTCGTTTGGCTTGAAACGGCCTTGGCCGCTTTCGGATAGACCCGGGGGTCCGCTCCTCGAAAAGTTTTTTCACCCGTAGGGGTCGTGCTCGGCGGTGCATTTTTCGATTCCGGTCTCCCGTCTTCCTTTTTCGCGCCCCTCTTCCGGCCCCTTCGTTCGTAGCCCATAGGAGAGTCGAACTCCTCTTTCAAGAATGAAAATCTTGCGTCCTAACCGATAGACGAATGGGCCTTTACCACTATCGCATGCCCCGAACGGGGTTACTTTAGCGGTGCAAAGGTAAGCAAAAAAGTGACTTGTACAAAAAATATGCGAAAAAATTACGGATTTTTTGCCGGAAGTCCCTCGGACGGTCGTTTCTTGAGCTGTCAGCGCAGCCGTACGGTCCGCGTCTCGGGGTCGAAGCGGGCGTTTTCGCCCGAGAAGAGACGCTCGATCAGTCCGCTGCCGACCATCTCCCCCGCAGGGAGGTGGTGGAGCGAAGGGGTGTCGATCAGCGCCACCGAGTCGCAGAGCGAAAGCGCCACGTCGAGGTCGTGCGTCGAGAAGAGGATGCACTTGCCCTCGTCGCGGGTCAGCCGCCGGAGCAGCGTCGCCAGCTCGTAGCGGTTCGGGAGGTCGAGGAACGCCGTGGGTTCGTCGAGCAGGATGACCGGGGTGTCCTGGGCCAGCGCGCGGGCGATCATCACCCGCTGGCACTCGCCGTCGGACATGCGGTCCATGGTCTTGCGGGCGAAGGCCGACATCCCCACCAGGCGGAGCGAGCGTTCGACGACGGCGCGGTCGGCCTCCTGCATGCGCCCGATCCAGTTGGTGTAGGGGGCGCGTCCCAGCGCTACGACGTCCTCGCAGGCGAGGTTGGCGATACGGACCTTGTCGGTGGTGACGAACCCCACGGTCGTGGACAGCTCGTGGGGCGTGAGCGACGCCAGCGGGCGGCCGCAGAGCGCCACATCGCCGGAGACGGTCGTTCCGAGACCTGCAATGGCCCGCAGCAGGGTGCTTTTGCCCGTGCCGTTGCGGCCGATCAGCGCGGTCAGCGACCCTTGGGCGAAGGCGGCTGTGACATCTTCGAGCAGCGTGCGGCTGCCGTAGGAGAGCGTGATATGGTTGAGGGCGATACTCATGTCAGAAGATATTGCGGTTGCGGACGACGACGACGATGACGACCGGAATGCCCATCAGGGCCGTGATAGTGTTGATCGGCAGGGCGAGGCTCTTGGCGACGAGGTCGCAGACCAGAAGCAGGGCCGCGCCCGCGAGCATCGACCCCGGCATCAGGATGCGGTGGTCGGCCGAGGCGAAAAGCATGCGTGCGAGGTGCGGCACGGCCAGCCCGATGAAACCCACCGGGCCGCAGAAGGCGGTGACGGTGCCCGCGAGCAGGACCGTGGAGAGGAAGATCAGCGTGCGCGTGCGCTGCACGTTGAGTCCCATCGTGCGGGCATAGTTCTCGCCCAGCAGCAGCAGGTTGAGCGGCTTGATGACGGCGACGGCGAGCGCCAGTCCCGCGGTGACGACGGGAAGCAGCAGCGCGAGCTGGCTGCCCGTGACGTCGCCCAGCGACCCCATGGTCCAGATGACGAACGATTTGAGCGCCGCCTCGCTCGACAGGTATTGGAGGATTTCGACCACCGAACTGATGCCCGAACCGAGCATCATGCCGAGGATGAGGATGACCATGATGTCCTTGATGCGGCGGCTGACCGCCATCACGATGGCCAGCACGAGCGCCGAGCCGAGCCACGCAGCCCCGGCCACGCCCAGCGACCGGACGAACGAGTGTCCCGCGACGCCCAGCAGGGGGGCGCCCAGCAGGAACAGCGCGACGCCGAGTCCTGCGCCCGAGCTGACGCCCAGCACGTAGGGACCGGCCAGCGGGTTGCGGAAAAGGGTTTGCATTTCGAGTCCGCCGGCAGCGAGGGCCGCGCCGGCGAACAGGGCTGTGACGGCTTTCAGGAGCCTGATCTTGAGGATGATGTCGCTGGTGGCAGGGTCGCAGGAGCCGCCTGTGAGCGCCGCCCAGACATCGCCCAACGGCACGGCGACCGATCCGACGGCGAGGTCGGCGATGAAAAGCGCTGCGGTGAGCAGCCCGAGCGCCGTGAAAAGGAACGTGGTTCTGCGTGCGGTCATTTAGCGGTACTGGAATTTGAACGAGATTTTGTAACGGGCGTCGGTGAAGCCGTAGCGCGAATCGCGCCTGACGTCGGCCCGTCCGTCGGCGTAGTGGCGGAACCGCGTGCCGGACCCCTGCGCCTGCGCGGCGGGCTGAAGGCAGAGGGGCGAAAGGTGGAGAATGGCGGCGTTTTTCATCTTATTCGAGGCGTTTGTAATAACAGGTCGGGACGCTGTCGCCCGAGAAGATCGTCCGCAGGTCGCGCAGCACGAGGTCGGGGCGTACGACGCCCGATTCCCAGAAGTCGGAACCTCCGGCCGGGGTTTGGCGGCGGTTGTTGTTGTAGACGTTCCGGCTGCGCACGACCGGAATGCCGGAAAATTTCGGGTTCTTGGCCGTCAGTTCCGCCAGCGTGTTGCAGGGACCGACGTTGAGCCAGAAATCGGCGGCGTTGGCCAGCAGGTAGGCCTCCTCCATGTCGACGGCCACCGACGTGTCCGAATCGTTCTTCGTGTAGACGTACTCCCCGCCGGCATCCTCGATCAGGCGGATCATGTAGCTCTGCGATGAGGGCAGGAACCAGGTGTCGCGGTAGGGGGTGTTGAGCATCACCTTCGGTCGCGGTGCATCCGGGGCGGGGTG
>OGKW01001385.1_pt1 | contig 14328 bp, 5 predicted proteins | sample 1572601 | NCBI WGS metagenome assembly OGKW01 (sample SAMEA2581875, study PRJEB24529) | metagenome | biome: Human gut stool | place: China | collected 2011
CTACTGAAATATTATTTCCGTTTTCGAGTATAACCAAATTCTTCTTTCTTCCATTGCCTTTAAAACATCACTCATTCTTTGTTCCTCCTTTAAATTTGATTCCATATTTCTCATTTTAGCACATATTTTTCAAGAAAAATTTCAAAATCAACATCTGAATTAGATTTCATATGGTCAGGATTTCTGTTTTTGGAAGTGAAATTTCTCCAAGCTGTAATGTGTATCTAATGCAAAACTGTGGAACTGAAACAACAATAGCTTTTAATTTTTTGTAACTTTTTTATGTTTTGTCTTAATTTTTGTAACTTATCTTTTTATTTTTAATGTTCTTAAATATTCTTTTTGCTCTGATGTAATTCTATAGCTTTCTATCGATTTTTGAATTGCCTTATTGTGTGTCCACGCATCAAGTTTTTTCTCTTCAATGAAAGGAATAATGCTGTCATATTGCTTTGCCAAAGCTGTTGCAAAATACCATGCGCGCATCATATTAACGTAATATTCTTCTGACTGAACTCCTGCAACTTTATTAGCATATTCAATTTTAAAATTGTCATCCAAATAGTGTTTCATAAGCATACTAATTCCAAAACGGATTGTGTATGGCTGGTCTGATTTTATGTATTTGTTAATTTTTTCAAGGAAGTCTTCCAAATTCTTCTTTACAATTCGAAGTGACAGCAAATCACACGTAGCCCAGTTGTCTATGTATGGAAGAAACTTCTCCAACTCTATTATTAATTCATCATAATCTTTAATCTGTTCAAGCAACATTCCATGGAGATTATTTTCTTCATAATATTTGTGGGGAAGCACCTTCATAAACTCCTTTGCTTCTTCTGTTTTTCCAAACTGCTTTGCGTAACTTCTAAGTACCGGAGTTCTGACACCTATAACCTTCTCCTTGTCTATCGTTGGCATTAATTTGGCGTGAAAATCTCTATATTTCAAGTCCTGTAATTCAAAAAGCTGTTTTTGTACTTTAACTGCTATATCTTCTTTCATAATCTGCTCCTAATACTTTTTATCTTACAAATATTATAGCATTGTTTTTTTGTGTGGTATATTATTTTCAATGTTTTGTTTGAAATGTAATGAATATATTTGAAGATTTCTCTTCACTTTTTCTGTAATTCTTAAAAAGAAGCTTCTCTAGGCAGAACAGCCCACACCAAAGCTTTCGCTTTAGCGTGGGCTGTTCCTTTATCATTATTTACAGATAGCCAATTTATTTCTTCACCTTTACAGTCTTGACTGCCGACCATTTTCCATAAACATACTTTCCGTTTACAATTCTGTAAGCTCTAATTTTTACGTATGCTTTTTTCTTTTTAATGTTGGTAATCTTCTTTGTTGTGTATGTTGTTTTTGTTGTCTTTACTGTTGCTGCCTGCTGTTTTTTCTTTTTCTTGTTTTTCAATTTTTTGTTGTTTCCATATTTAATCTGGAAGCCTGTAACTCCGGCAGTCTTTGTTAATGTAAGTTTGATTTTCTTACCCTTTGCATTTTTTGCTGTTTTAATTTTTACAGTACCTACAGGTGGATTTTGTGGTGCCTTAATAGCATTCTTTAATGCTGTTGCTGCACTGTTTACTGTTGCCTGTGAAGGATTATATTGTGATGCAACTGTTGCTGCCTGACTATATGCAGCATTTACATTAGGATATACTGTCCAATAGCCTTTGTTGCTATTTACATCACCTACTGCTCTAAGTAATTCTGTCTTGTCTGCCAAATTGATTTTTGAAACACCTGTTGCCTGGTAAGTATCAATTCCTACATCAGCACCATAACCAAATAAAGTAAACATTACTCTGATTACATCACCATTCTTTACTGTTACTTTATCTCCTGACTGATAGATGTTTCTTACTGTTGGGTTTGTGCTGTCCTTGCCGTCTTCTCTGTTAAATGTCTTACCACTATATACTGCACTGTTATTTACAGTAAATACCCAACCTGACATTCTCCAGTAATCACCTTCTCCAAGAGCTGTATCTGAATTACCAAGATTCTTGTTTGTATTTGGTGCACTAATGCCTTTTCCTTCGTGAAGTAATCCATCATCCTGACCAATATATGAATAAGTATATACATCCTGCATATTGGCAATTTCATTAGGTATGTTTGCCACTCTGCTATTGTCTGCACCAAGAATTGATGTTAAATACCAACCACTTGTTGTTGAATAATAATAGTTTAATGTATTATCATTCATATATCTGTCGATTACTGTTTTAACCGTGTCTCCATTGTTAATTGTCACCTGAACAGGTTCAGCATAAAGTCCCTGACCTATTGATAATTTTTCGACAGTAAGTGTAACTTTACCTGTTGAAGCTGCCTTTGTTTCCTTAGGCATTACAACAATTGATGTTGCCATAAGAGCTACACTTAATACTACTGATAATGCTTTTTTCATTTCAAACTTTTCTCCTTACATTTTTGACTAATCCTAACTTTATTTTTCAATAAAATTAGCTTTGTAAATATTTTATTTTAAAACCTATATATGTATATAGTCATTTATTTAACTTTCCTACATTTTAACTTTCTTAATTTTTGAATAAGCTCCATAAACATTAGTTTCTTCATCTAACTTATAAGCTCGAATTTTAAAACTATATTTATTTCCCTTCTTTAAGCTAATAACAGCTTTTACTTTTTTTGCTTTCTTAACTGTCTTTACGGCTTTGAATTTACCGGAATTAGTTTTCATATATACTACATAACCTGCTGCATCTGAAATCTTCTTCCATTTAAGTGTAACCTTCTTGCCCTTCTTCTTTGCTGACTTAATTTTTACTTTTGCAGGCTTAGTTACTACAGGTTTTGATACATTTACAGTACATATTGCAACTACCTTACCATCTGCTGAAACTGCGGATATATAAGTTGTTCCGGCTACATCAGCTGTAACATTTCCTGACCGGTCAACTGTGGCAATTGATTCATTAGCTGAAATCCACTTAATGTTTTTATTACTTGCATTTGAAGGATTTACTGTTGCATCTAACTTAAAAGTTCCACCCGGATTAAGATTTATTTCATTACTATTAAGTGTAATGTTTGTAACAGAAGTTTCCACTTCGATGAAAAATTCTGTTTTTAATTCATTATGAGTTGTTGCTGTTATAATTGTACTTCCACTATTCTTTGATGTTACAACACCATTTGAATCTACTGTGGCTACTGAATTATTACTGCTTGTCCACTGAACATTCTTATTTGTTGTATCACTTGGAGTAATTTTAACCTGTAACTGACGAGTCTGGTTTAGCCCCATAGTTACTGTTTTATCTCCAACTCTTTCAATACCTCTTGCATCGATTCCATCGACACGGACAGTGCATTTAGCTTCAAAACCACCTTCTTCAGTTGTGATAACTATATCTGCATTTCCTTCGGAAACACCTGTTACAACACCATTTGCATCTACTGTGGCTACTTTTTCATTTAAACTCTTAAAAGTAACATTAGTATTTGTTGCATTGCCTGGAAGTACAGAATATCTAATCTTTCCACTTCCACCTACAAACAAACCCATATGCTGATAGTCATTTGCCACTTCAATACCTGTTACAGGTTCAGGAATTATTACTGCTTCTGATTCTTCACTAACTGAATTGCTGTAAAGATTTGCATCAGCCTCATTTTCATCCAAAATTGCTTTTACAGTATAAACGTATTTACCTGAAGTTAAATCTTTATCTTCAAAAGCTGTATCTGTTCCTTCATATATATCATTAACAATACCTGTAATTTTGTTATATCTTGACAAAACATATGAAGAGGCATGAGCTACTTTTGTCCAGTTAACATTGATGTTTTTGTCATTTCTAACTGCTGTAACTTTAGACTTATCAAGTTCTTTTGAAACATAAACAACACATGTTTTCTTAACATTTGGATTATCCTTTGAAGCAATTGTAATATCTGCTCTTCCTACAGATTTTCCTGCTACAACACCATTCTTTACTTCTGCCACTGCTTCATTAGATGAACTCCATACAATGTCTGTCTGACTTGTGTTAGAAGGTGAAAGGTTGTACTCAAGCTCAACTTTGTTGTCTTCTTCCTTATCTAAATTAAGCTTTTTGCTGGTGTAATTTAAATTAATACTTTCTACAGGAACATTAGTCTGGTCATATACCTGTATCTCATAAATTTCAAAACAATATGCGCCAAAAGTAATACCCTGTAATCTTAAATGTGATGTTGTTACTGCTTCTTTTAATCGAATATTTCTATATTCTGATGCTATACCACTGGTTACTTCGTACATGTCTGTCCATGTTTCACCGTCATCTGAAGTCTGTAATTTGTAACCTTTCATATAGCCACCGCCCCATTTAACTTTTACTGTATCAAAAGTCTGTGGGCTGTTCCAACTTAAAGTTATGTTTTCGTTAGCTTTTTCTTCATCAGTTACTGTTTGATCCTGAATGTACTCTGTTCTCCACATAGTGCCTTCATCGCCGTCAATTGCTTTTTCTGCACTGTTTTCACCATCATCACTTGATGCTACTGCTGTGGCATTTTCTGCAAGATTAGGCACTTCTTTTTCTTCAACGCTTCCTACTGTAAAAATCTGCCATTCGTACATACAATAACCGTATATTTCCATTGTTCTTTCTTCCAATTCGATTTTTACATATCTTGCATTAGTTGGTGCAAAATCATATTTAAATCTTCCTTTTTCTCCTGCTTCTTCTGATGCAACTTCCATCCAGTCTGTTTTGTTTTCAGAAACATAAATTTTATATTTCTTTGCTGCTGCATTTTCCCAATATAGTATGACCTTATCAATTTCATAACTTCTTCCTAAATCCATACTCCAGGTTTGTGGATCTTCATAAGGATTGTCTTTATTCGAACTTACACATGCTGTCTGGTATCCTCTTTCAAGATTTCCATCTGTTAAAAAGTCTGGTTTATTGTATTCATTAGTATTGAAAGAATTAGAAACATTAACCGTTCTGTTATAAGCTACATTTCTACCTAATGGTTGACCTTCGTAAGCAAACGCAGGAGTGTATAATGTGGCAACCATTGTGGCAACACTTAATAAACACGCTACTAATTTTTTCATTTTGCCTCCTTTTTAAATATTAAAAGGCTATCTTTTTGCAGGATACCTCCTATGCCCACCCCTCAAAAAGACAACCTTCTAATTAGTGCTCTTTTTTGATGTTTTTAATTAATTATTTACTTGATTTTAAGTTTTTTCTTGAATACCTTAATAGCTTTCTTGTTGCCCTTAAGTTTAGTCTTCTTTGCTTTGATATTCTTCTTAACTTTACTGCTTAAAACATTTTTCTTTACAGTCTTAAGCTTTTTGCCCTTGAATGTAATCTTTTTAATCTTGTTGTCCTTTGTGAATGCCTTAGCCTTAATAGTCTTAACTGACTTGCCGATTACTGCCGTCTTAAGCTTTGTACATTTCTTGAATGCATTCTTTCCAATAGTAGTTACCTTGCTGCCAATTGTAAGCTTTTTAAGTGCCTTACATCCTGCAAAAGCGTTGTTTCCGATTGTTGTTACATTCTTGAAATTAATCTTGTTTAACTTCTTACAATTACTAAATGCAGCCTTACCAATAACCTTAACATTGGCACCAAATGTAACTTTCTTAAGCTTCTTCATTGCCTTAAATGCATTGTCACCTACTTCTGTTACATTTAAACCATATCCCTTAAAGTTAGCTGTGTTTGGAACTGTAACCTTAGTTAATTTGCTCTTCTTAGCTGCTACTACACCGATAAGTTTTGTTCTACCTGATGTAATTGAATCAATTGCTGTTACTCTGTAAATGAAATCACCTACTGTATATTCCATTCCAACGTAAACACCATACTGTGTACGAACCTGATCATCTAATGATGTCTGGTCACCCTTTGGTGTTTCAGGATAACTAGTTTTTGAAGCTGCCTGAATCTTATTCCATTCATCTGTGCAATTCTTGATTTTTTCGTCAAAATACTTATCGTCAGTATCATCTGAACCTAAAGTCTTTGAATTATCAACTGTAGGCTGTTCTTTTACGATAGTCTTATCAGCTATTGCATCATCACTTGGCTGTTTAACATTTTCATCCTTATTAGCCACAATTAAACCAGTACTTGGATCTGTTGGATATGCATCCTTTCCATCTCCTCCGTCCTTTGAATAGTCATAGCTATTAGGTAATGATACTGATGTTTTGTTACGGTAGTATAATAATCTCTGGATAGCATAACCACCCTTTTTACCTGATACTGTCTGTGAAGTTTCACCTGTTGTAATACCACAACCTGTACCATTAATAATTCTGTTAATACCTACCTTTGGTCCGCTACCGTTGGCGATTTCTACAATACATGCATTTTCAATTAATACATCATCTGCATTAGGAACTTCAATGGCATTATGTAAGAAAATTTCTGCTCCGTTAGTGTTAATGAATACATCGTAAACACCAAGACCTATTGCGTAGTGGTGTTTAACATCATTTGCTACTTTGTATGCTGAATATCCCTTAACTGTATTATTATGTGACATCCATTCTTTCTGATCCTGTGGATCATAACATTTTTCATTCTGTAAGAAGAATGTCTTACCATATTCACCTCTCCAGATAACATCGTATTTCTGGAAATGTTCAATAAATAAACCATAAGCTGTTACGTTATCGCCATTTACAACAAGACCGTGATCTGCTGTATTTTCATACCAACCTGTGTTATCACCGTGGTCTGCTCTCCAAATCCATGTTTCATCAATAATAGTATTGTTACTGTTAACAACTATACATGAACCTGTTGTTCCAAGGTCGCCTGTTCCACCTACCCTACAGATAACATCCTGTAATACACAAGGGTTATTTGAATGGTCAACATTTGCTCCTTCATATCCTACTTCTAATAATGTGTTTGTATGTTTTCCGGCATCTAAAATTACGCCTGCGATTTCAACACCACCGATATCGTAATTTTCTTCTACCTTTGTATAATCACTATTCCACTTCTTACCAGCTACTCTGATAAATGTATCAGTATTCTTATCAGATGAAGTAAATGTAGCCATACCAAGACCAAGAACTATTGTATTTTCATGTGTTACTTCAATAGCTTTGTCTAATTTGTAAATACCAGGCTGAAGAAGAAGGTTATAACCTTTTCCTAAAGCTGCATTAATTGTGTCTGCTGTATCTACATCAGGGTTAGCAATATAGAAACTGTCTAATCCTAACGATTTGCCTTTACCCATATCATTTTCTGACCATGAAACGCCTGTCGTATCTTTTCTTACTGCAGGTACAAATACCTTGTAGCTATCTGTATCTTCATCGAAGTATAAGAATGGTTTTTCTCTTGTTGCATCTGTCTTGTCTAATACTGTTGTACATCCATTAGTTGCCCAGTTTGAAATACCATTATTCTGTAATAAGCTTCCACCTGCGTTAAAGTAGTTACCACTGTTATCCTTTAATGTTGTTCCATCAACATTCTTACATCCCTGAACAACCTGGTTCCAGTTAATACCATATATAGAGCCATTTTCTGTCTGCTTTGTTGTAAATTCACAGTTTCTGTAGTAATACTGCTGCTGACACCATGAACCTACTGAATCATGGAACTTTGTATCAGAAATATATCCGCCGCTGGCCCAAGCATTGTCTCCCCATGTCCACTGAAGTAATGTCTGTCTTTCTACATTAAGTCTTCTTGCAGGAGCTGCCTGTGATACTGCCCACTTAAATGAATCTTCCCAATAGTTAGGATTTTCTGTTGTCTGTGCAATAGTAAAGTTTTCAACGTCAACCCAGAAGTTACATGTTACGTTACCATTAGCTAAAGCTGCTGGTGTTTTAATATTCTTTAATCTTACATCGTAAGGTGTTTTTCCTAAACCAATAACCTGTGTGTAGTAACCTACATCATACGCATCTGCTACTGTTTCTGTATAATCACCAGGTTTAAAAGCGAATGCGTAACGGTTCTTACCAAACTGATCATAATGCTGATATCCAAAGATTTCATTTACCTTATCAGAAATTGCATCCTTGTCATCTGCATCGTTAAATACGTATACATTCTTACCAAACTTAGAAATTTCCAATGAATATGGTTCTGATTCTTCTCCATTAACATTACCGTTAACTGCCTGAACTTTATAATAGTTCTTGTATTTTGATGTTGTGTTTGGATTTGTATCTGTATAACTTGTTTTTGCTCCGTCTATTGAATCAATTAATTTGTATTCTGCATAACGGCCTTCTGCCCTGTAAATATTATATGACTTAGCATTTGCTGCCTTATTCCATATAATAGTCTGAGCGCCTGTCTTGTCATTTCTCGTAACATCTGTTATTTCAGCTTTAGCCGGTTTAGTCTGAGATAATGTTGTTGTAAATGCAATTTCACTATCTGCATATGCACTGTATGAACCTGCTTCCTTAGTATTAGTAATTGTTCTAATCTTAAAGAAGTATTGCTTTTCTGATAAAAGATTATTTACAGTCATCTTATTCTTTGTTGTTAAACCTGCTGATCTGTAATTTCCATTTTCTGAAGTTGAATACATAACTTCAAATGCTGAATAAATATGTTCCTTTGGTGTTGTCCATGAAACCTGAACGCTATCACCTGAAACATCAGATAATGTTACTTTTCTTGCTTTCTTTGGTTCATCACCTGTATACATAATGAACTTTTCTTCATTGCCAACCTTGTCTCCTAAGTGATACTTTGAACTTACCGCAAGCTTTGTATGTTCTGTTCCTTCTTCGTCTTTGTACTTTCCTAATGTGAATATTTTTTCATCTGCACTGCTACCAAAAGAAACTGTTCCATCATCATTGTGCTGGATTCTTACTGATTCCCATCCTGTTGGTGCGTAATCATTTGCTACTGTTCTAGCGTCCTGATAAATAATATCATCAGCATTTGCTGCCCAAACTGTATTTCTTGACTTAGTAGCGAAGTTAACTACTTCGTTAGCCTTGTCATCAATTCCATTATTCTTGTATGTTCCATAATATGTAGTGAATTTTCCATCGTCACCTACATTGTTGATAGATGTAAATTTCTTATCTACCAAGATTGGATCATTCTTTACACCACTAACAGTAATTATGTTTCCGTTTGCTACATTAACAAAGAAAACTTCTGCGTGGATTGTTGTCTCTTCGGCACCGTCAATTGCATCTGTGCTTGTTGCTGCTGATGCTGCCATTACAGTCATGTTAAATGTCTGTGATGTAAATAACATTGCAACTGCCAAAACAATTGACAATAAAGATTTGTACATCTTTTTCATCTTCATTTTTCTTCCTCCTAAATAAATTCAAACAATAAAAACACTCTTCTCTTTTTTGTGTAAGGTTGACATTAAAACGTTTTTATTTTCTTATATTTTAGCACTTATTGATATATTTTTTCAAATTCGAAAATGTTTTTAAGCACTCTACACAAATAGTCTCTTTGTTTTTTTTGCACTTTGCATATATATTTTATTGTTTTTTTTATTGTTTTTCTTGTTTTTTATTAATTTGCATTTTTTGTCGCAAAAACGTTTTTATTGGTTTTTGTTTAAAAATGTCTTTTCTTTTTACTAATAATCCTGTTTTATTTTACTAATAATGGTATTTTCTTTCACTAAACTTTCTCTTTTTCGCCACTTTTAAGCAAAAAAGAACAGCCGGATTTAATTCAAAAATCAATCTGACTGTTCCTTTTTTATAAATTTAATCTAATGCTAATATTCCATTTGTGGCAATTACTTCTTAAATTTAACTTTTCGGTTAGACCACTTACCATAATAAACTTCTCCATTTACTACTTTGTAAGCCCTGACCCTGATAAAGTACTTCTTGTTAGCCTTTAATTTCTTAATTGTAAATTTGGCTTTCTTATAGTTCTTTACCTTTGCTTTTTTAAATTTCTTTGATGTTGATATCATTACCTGATATCCTTTTACACCCTTTGCTGTTTTTAATGTAACTTTTAATTTCTTAGCACTTCTCTTCTTAGTTGCCTTTTTAATTTTAACCTTTGGTACCTTTACGGTTTGTGCAGTTTTTGTAGTTACAATTTCTGTTGTGGAAACTGTAGGTGTTTCCTTTGTTGTTTCAGTTTTAGTTGTCGTTCCTGTTTCTGACGGAGCAATTGTTGTAGGTGTCTGTGTTGTTGGTGCTACTGTTGTAGCCTTTTCTGTTGGTGCTACTGTTGTTGGTGCCTGTGTTGTAGTTGGTAATGCTGTTGTAACTTTTACAGGTTCCTTATACAAGTAAACATCATATGTTGAGTTGTCCGCTAATGTTACTTTAAATAAATTCTGTCCTTCTTTTACAGAATCAACAGGGAATCCTACTCCGGCTCCTTCTATCTTTGCTTCTTCTGCTGTTGTTGAAGAAACTGCCACTGGAAATGTTGTATAAATAACTGATGCTCCATCTGCATTTTTTTGAATATTAACAATATTAACTTTGTCTGATTCACAATATGCTTTATATTTATTTACAAGCTTTCCTCCTTCTGCTCCATCTTCAAGATATTTAACACCTGACCAATCAACATCTATTACTTTATGTGTTGTTGGAGTTTCTGTTACTTTTTCTGTCGTAGTCGCTGCATCTGTTGGCTTTTCTGTTGTAGCACTATCTGCTTCCTGAACAGATGATATACTAATGTTATCAATAACTGTTCCTGCAGGCATACCACTCATTTCCATTACTGCAGTATTCTTTGAATCTGCTGTAATCTGAAGAGTTTTAGTATTGATTCCGGCATTTACATTGTATTGTACTGTTCCTAAATCTACGCTGTCATTTTCACCTTCATTCTTCCAATGCATATTTCCGGCATTAGTTGAATTAAACTTTAATGTTACATTATATTTTTTACCTTGCACTAAATTCATCGGATACTTAAGTTGTGTTCCCCATGTACCCGCATTTCCACTTGTACTACTCAATTTAATACTTAAATCAGACAATTTGCTTCCTTTATAACTCATTGCTCCATTGTCCCAGCTTCCTGCATATAATGTACAATCTCCCACTGTTGTTACAGCCTTATCAGGAACTGATTTGTAACCATCTGTATCCGGCTGACTACTTCCACCATCAGGATTTAACTCTCCACTTCCTGAATATGCCCTAACATAATCTACTTCCATTGTTGCTGACTGAAATGAATCATTTGGTGCTATGTTTCCCGTATAACCTGTTGCATTACTTCCCAATGCCAGATTTAATAAAAAATAATGATTTTTTCTAAATGCATAAGCATTGTCATCATTAAGATATGCTGTCAAATAAATATTATTATCTACATACCACTTAATTGTATTTTCATCCCAAATCACACCATATGTATGCCAACCATTGATACCATTGTTGTTATCACTATAATAATAATATGCAGGAACACTATAACTTCCCCAAAATATATGATTATATGGTGTATTATAAGAACTTCCACCTGCATTCCAGTGAATTGTTCCCTCAACATAGTTTCTTGAATTAGCATGTTCCATAATATCTAATTCCCCACACCATGGCCATGCTGTTCCATCATCTCCCATCATCCAAAATGCCGGCCAGACACCATCCTGGTTTCCACCCTTTACCTTAATACGTGCTTCCATTTTTCCATATTTAAAGCTTTTTTTACCTGCTGTTTTTAAACGTGCAGATGTAAATCTACAATTACTGTAGTTTTCTCTTTTTGCAACTATTTTTAATGTTCCATCTGATACATATGAATTATCTGTACGGTCTGTATAATACTGAAGTTCATTGTTTCCCCAGCCACTGCCACCTGTTTCACGTGTCCATACGTCTGTATTAAGAGAATCACCATCAAATTCATCACTCCACACAAGTTTCCATGATGATTCTGCTTTTACTTGTTTAACACAAGGTATACATGGTATTAATCCTAAAACCATAGTTGTCGTCAAAATAATTGACAAAATTTTCTTACGCATTTTTTTCTCCTTTAAAATTTATTAATATAGCCGGACAATCTGTTACAACTGCCCGGTTATTCATTTTTTATCTTTAACTTTTTTATTATTTAGCTATTTTTTTACTTTCTTCTTACCACTCCATAAACCATATACTTTCTTTCCACCAACTATTTTATAACCGCGTACCTGAACGTAGAGTTTTTTAGCTTTTTTCAATTTACGTGCATAAACCTTTACATTAGTTTTGCTAACAAACTTTGTAATTGTTTTCTTTTTTGTAAATTTCTTATTTGAAGAAACTCTTATCTGATATCCTGTTACACCAGATATTTTCTTAAATGAAACTTTAATCTTTGCAGATTTGTGTTTTCTCTTAGCAACTTTAATTTTTGCTTTATTAATCATAACTTTCTGATCTGCTGATGTTTCTTTTTTTGTATTATCAACACTTGTTTCCTTATTTCCTATAGTCACCGGATTTGTTGATATATCAGTTCCTTTTGTTGTTGGCACAACTGTTGTAGCTTTTTCTGTTGGTGCCACTGTTGTAGCTTTTTCTGTCGGTGCTACTGTTGTTGGTGCCTGTGTTGTTGGCACTGCTGTTGTAGCTTTTTCTGTTGGTGCTACTGTTGTTGGTGCTACCGTTGTAGCTTTTTCTGTTGGTGCTACTGTTGTAACCGGTGCCACTGTTGTTGGCTTTGAACCTGTGCCATCCTTAAATGTATATGTTATCTGTGTAGCAGCTGACATTTTTCCGTTTTTAACAGATCTTACTGATACTGTATAGTCGCCATTTCCATTTGCAAAAACATCTGCTGTCAAATTAATTGAACTATTTACCGAGCTTCCTGCAAATACTCCATCCACATATACATTATAGTTTTCAATATCACTTGATGGTGCCTGCCATGCAAAATAATATGGAAGATCTTTGTTTCCTGCATATGTTAATCCAATTGGTGCAGGTATTGTATCATCTTCATCTATCTTTGTAGTAGGAGCAACTGTTGTTGGTGCTACTGTTGTAGCTTTTTCTGTTGGCGCCTGTGTTGTAACCGGTGCTTCTGTTGTTGGCGCTACTGTTGTTGGTTCATTATTTTTAAATTTTGCAAGAAATTCTGCATTTTTATTAACAAATGTATTCTTATTCTGTGATGAATCCCAGTTAATTGACCATGACATAATTCCCCTTATTCCCGGATAATTATTATCAAGCTCTGTGAACGCACTTTGAAGTACTTCATTTGTTACCTGACCACTACCTGCTGCACTCTGTGATGAAGGTACTCCGATTACTACCTGATCAGGTCTAAGTGGTGCAAAATATGTTGACTCATCAGTTGAATTTGTATAATAAGCTCCAACATGGAATCCCTTAAGAAGCATTTCGCACATTGCTACTATTCCTTCTTTTGTTCCCATATTATATGATGTTCCATCAAGTCCTGCAATAGGTGCTGAATTGTATAACTGAACATGCACATAAGATGTTTTGTCTCTAAGTGCATTAATCATTGGAAGATAAACTCCCGCTCTTGCGTCACAATACTGGTTAATTCCACCATAGAATGAATAACCTAACTGTACATAAAATGTTTCAGGTGCCCATGAAAGTATGAAATCATTTCCATAGCTATCACAAATTGTACGAATGGCTTTAATCATATTTACAACTTTAGGTGATGTTGGATTATTTATATCTTTATCATTTCCACTTTCAAACTGTACTGAAGACTGTTCAAGGTCAATATCAATTCCATCAAATCCATATTCATTTATAATTGACTTTATATCACTTACAAACTGATTTACAGCATCGTCTGATGTTAATGAGAAATATCCTTCATAACCACCAATTGACAACACAATCTTCTTTCCCTGTGCCTGTAATGACTTTACATCTTTCTTAAAGTCGTCCTTTGTGTAATCACTTGTAAGACCTGATATATCAAACTTCATCTTTCCGTCAGTACTTCCTGCCTTTTCAGGTTCTGCAAATGAAATATTAATAACATCCCAGTTTTTGTCCACATCTCTAAGCTTAATAAATGGATTTCCGTCATTATTCCATGTATGGTAGTAGCCAATCATTAATCTTGATGAAAGACCTGTTGTTACTGTTCCCGGATTTGTTGTCTGTTCTGGTGCTTTTGTTGTTGTAGCTGTTGTCTGAACAGGCGTGTTTGTAGTAGCGTCCTGAGTCAATCCCTGGACTGTTACTTCTATTGTCTGACCTTCTGTTTCATATCCATTCAAATTAGCTGTTACTCTAATAGTATGTTTTCCGTTAGTTGTAAAAGTATATGTTGTTGATGTTGCCGCAGTATATGATTCAATATACTGCCCATCTATGTATACTTTGTATGTCTGTCC
>OGKW01001392.1_pt1 | contig 14266 bp, 14 predicted proteins | sample 1572601 | NCBI WGS metagenome assembly OGKW01 (sample SAMEA2581875, study PRJEB24529) | metagenome | biome: Human gut stool | place: China | collected 2011
TTTCACGAATAGCCGCTTCATCATATAAATAAAACGGCGTTGCATACTGTGCGGCGATCTCATCTAATTTTTCTTTACTTACAAAGGGTTTTTTACTCATTCTTTCTCACCTTTCTCTGCTTCAGGAAGCAATTCTATCAATTTTATTTCATTTTTCAAAGCATCCTTAAATAAATCTACCAGATTCTGTTTGCTGGAATATAAACAGGTTGAATTACTGCCATCAGCCAGATCTCCTGTCAAAACCTCCTGTGAATCGGCGATCAGACGGATCTGGCTATTGGGTTTATGCGCATAATAAATAATCGCACCCTCCAAAACAAAAGGCCTGCCGGTGATAATGACCACCTTTAATCCCCGACCTACCGCCTCAGTCAATTCACCACGTAAAGCTTCGATAGCCGAATCTGTTGCCGAAACATAAATACGGGCTTTAGCCTTAACAATCGTATTTTTGAGCTTATTGATGATTTCGGTCGCTCCCTTGATCGTAATATAACCATCAACGCTTTGTGACGTACTGGGAAGCTCACGCAGTAATTCTTCTTTCAGTTCCTGCAGTCTTCTTACCCTGTTTTCGCAAAACTCATCCAAGGGTACCGGCGTATATCTTGTAGCCTTATCCTCAAGCACATAAGCAGCGCCTTTTTCTACCAGACCTGCCAGCGCCGTATAAGTATTAGATCTGGAAATACCTGTCAGCTTTGTCGCTTCATAGCCGGTCAACCGTCCTTCTGCCAGCAGGGTCAAATACAGCGTAGCTTCCTGTCTGGTCAGATTAAAATAAGTAAGTTTTTCAATAATGTCCATATTTCACCTTCATTGTTCCTACATAAGAACACTATAAGTGATTTTTCTAAGTTTGTCAAGGCTAACTTATATTTTTCATATATTTATGAAAAACAACAAAATTCGTCAGCTATCAAAATCGTAGTTATCGCTTCAATATTTTACGATAAATTGATAAATTCAGCAGAAAATTATTTTTATAATTAAAATTTATTATCTTGTATTTTAAATTCAAATATTATAAGATTATATAAATAGTATTTATAATTCAAATTATTCTAATTTTTTAAATCTTTTTCGGAGTTGATTCCCCCATGAAAAATTTAGGCAAAATAAGCGTTATCGTTTTATTTTTGTTATCGATATTCGTAGGCAGCTTTACTGTTTATTCAATCAGCAAAGTACAATCCTACGGAACACTCATCAATTACCTGGGCATCGTCCGAGGCGCAACCCAGCGGCTCGTCAAGCTTGAGCTGCAGCAGCAGCCTCACGATGAGCTTATAGCTTATATCGACGATATCATTTATGACCTTAAAAACACCGACGGTAAATACGGTTTGGAAAAAATTCCCAATGTTGATTATCAGCAGCAGTTTTCCGCCCTCAATACACTATGGCATCGGGTAAAAAGCAATATTTACGCCGTGCGCCAAAACCCTGCCAATTCACCACTGCTGCTGCAGTCCAGCGAAGTACATTTTGAGATCGCCAATAATACTGTTTTCGCTGCTGATAACTATACTACTTCCAAAAGTCACCAGCTGACACTTCTTTCTGCTTTAATGCTGGCAGGCATCATTATCATGTGGATCGCCTTATTTATGGTGTACCTGCGTAAATTATATTCACTGGAAAGCAGCAACAAAACACTTTATGATATAACGACAAAAGACCCGCTTACCGGTGCTTATAATTTTGAAACATTTAAGAAAAAAGCTCAGAAACTACTCACACAAACGACTAAAAAATATTCGCTGAGCTATGTTGATTTTGCTGATTTTAAATATATCAACGATGTTTTCGGGTATAAATACGGCGACGAGATCCTTATCAATTATGCCGCTACCATTAGTAACGAACTGCGTACAGGAGAAGTGCTGGGGCGTGTTTCCGCCGATAATTTCGTTATTCTGCGTTACTATAATGAGAAAAACGACATTATGGTCCGGCAGCAGCAGGTCGATATCAAAATAACAGAATTCATGCATGATATGTACGGTGGTCAGGCAGTTTCTGTCCAATGCGGTATCTGCTATCTGGAGGACCTGGCAGAGGATCTGCAGATAGAAGGTATTTTAGACCGTGCAAATTATGCGCGTAAAACTGTAAAAACAGGACTTAACAGAAAATATGCTGTTTATGATGAAAGTATCCGTAAACAGCTGCGTTATGAAAAATCAATCGAAAACCGCATGCTGAAATCACTGGAAAATGAAGAATTCCTCGTTTACTTTCAGCCCAAGGTCGACTTGCAGACAGGTCGGGCAACACAGGCCGAAGCGCTGGTACGCTGGCAGACAGATGAAGGACTGATCATTCCGCCTGATAAATTCATTCCCATCTTTGAAAAGAAATATCTTATCTCATCACTTGACCAGTATGTATTTAAAAAGGTATGCGCTTTTATCAGACGGCGCCTCGATGCTGGCCTTCCTGTAAATACAATCTCCGTCAATGTTTCCCGACTGCAATTTTACAATTCAGATTTTGTAAAAATATATGAAGATATCAAAAACAAATTCCGTATCCCTGATCACCTTTTAGAAATAGAAATTACAGAATCAATCGCCTTTGATAATGTGACCTTTCTCGAAAAAACAGTCAGTGAACTGAAAAGCAAAGGTTTTTTGATTTCTATTGATGATTTCGGTACCGGGTTCTCTTCTTTAAGCCTTTTGAAAAATATCCCTATTGATGTGCTCAAAATCGATCAAAGCTTTTTCAGAGAAAGCATCCACAAAGAAAAAGACAACATCGTTATTAAAGGTATTATCGATCTCGTCAATAAATTAAGTATCCGAACTGTCGCCGAAGGTATTGAAACTGCCGAACAGGTAGCCTTCCTTAAATCTGTCAACTGCAATATGATCCAGGGGTATTTTTTCTACAGACCGCTGCCTGAGGATAAATTTGAGGCAATATTGAACAAAGAATACGCAGTCAAAGAAACAGCTCCTGCAACTGACTCAAAAGTTTTAGCTGCGGAAAACTGGACTTTGCAAAATAATTAACTATCTGTTTTCTTATATAAAAATAGCCTGTGCATTTAAATGCACAGGCTATTTTGCGTAAACAAAGCCAAAACATATTTTTATAACGACAGCAGCTGCGCCTTTAATAACGCTTTCTAAAAATACGATGCAGCGTAATACAAAAAATAACCAGGTCGCTCCAGCTGCATAACCGGCTAAAATATCCGTCGGATAATGCACGCCCAGATAAACACGGCTCAGGCCGATAAGCAGGATATAAATGCCGGCTGCCGCCATCAATCCCCAGCGCAGCGGTTTACTTCGCAAGCCCAATCCTGCAAAATATGCCAGGATGCCATAAAAACAAATCGCTCCCATAGCGTGACCGCTGGGAAAACTGTAACCACTTTCAGCAATCACAGGAAAAATATCTGGCCTTACACGTTCAAAAATGCGTTTCAGTACCTGATTTAAAATACCACCACCGCATAAACAGACTAGATAAAGATACAGCCTGTCTTTTTGCCTGCTGTATAAATACCAGCAGCAGACAAGCGCACTTGCCAGAAGATAAAAAGTACTGGACCCGCTTGCCGTAACGAGCATTACCTCTGCTGTCAGCGGCGGCGTAACAAACTGCTGTACATAAGCAATAAACTGCAGCTCCAGCTGTTGCAATGCCGGCTTAATAAAAGTATGCTCAGCTATTTCTACCAGCACTTCCATCAGCACGATACTGATAACCAAAGTAACCAGCAAATACAAATAAGGGCGCCGTAAAGCCATACGTACAATGGCGTCCCGCAGATTACTCATTGCTGCCTCACTTTCCTAACCGTTCAGTTATATATATTTCAGACTTCAGCTAAAGTCTTTAAAGTTTTTTCCAGTACTTTTACTGCCTGCGTAACAGACTGAAAATCACTGCTCTCTTCTTTGGAATGGCTGACACCATTTATACTTGGTACAAAAATCATTCCTGTAGGTACGCCGCTTGCTGCAAAAATCTGTGCGTCATGTCCTGCCCAGCTGGGCATGGCCTGAAAACTGACACCGCACTCAGCCGCAGACTGCTCAATAACTTTCCTGACTGACTCTGACAACGGTACAGCAGCCACATGAAAATCATTCTCCTTTGTAATCACGACACCGCTTTTACTCGCCGTCCGCTCTAGTAAACTCATGATCTTTGCACGAACCTCTGCTAAAACCCTATCGTCAGCAGCCCTTGTTTCAATAGCAAGCTGCACTTTTCCAGGCACGATGTTCACAGCATTGGGAGCGACATTCAACTGACCCACGGTAGCTACGAACCTGTCATCAGCTTCAGCAAGCTCCTTGACTCCTAAAATGACTTCCGCTGCCGCAGCCAAAGCATCTCTGCGGCGCCTCATGCTAGTAGTCCCGGCATGGTTAGCTTCTCCATGTAAAGTCAGGAATAATCTATCGTAGCCTACAATAGCAGTCACCGCCCCGCAGGTCAGGCCACGTTCCTCCAAATCAGCGCCCTGTTCGATATGCAGTTCTACAAAAGCCGCCAGATCCTGAAACCCTACTGCGGCATCCTGCAACGCGCTATGCGGCAGTCCGGCTGCCTGTAGACATTCGGCCAGGGAGCCGCCTGTCAAATGCACGATAGACTCCGGCTTCTGTTTTTTAAATTCGCCGCCGCGTACACGTACGCCAAAGCAAGCCATACCAAAAGCTGTGCACTCTTCTTCGATCGTCGCAATTACCTGTACTGTTCGTTTCGGGCGATAGCCCTCTTCCTGCCAGCTGCGCACACATTCCAGTGCTGCGACGATACCCAAAGCTCCGTCAAAATTTCCGCCTGCCGGTACGGTATCGAGGTGTGAACCGCTCATGACGGCAGTCAGTTCAGGATCTCGTCCCACATAAGTCCCAATCAGATTCCCAATCGGGTCTACCTCTGCCAGCATGCCCGACTCCAGCATTTCCCGCTGCAAAAAAGCCTGCGCCGCCAAATACTCTGCCGTATAGGAAAGACGCGTCGTCCCACCCTGCGGTAATGTTCCGTAAGCAGCCAAAGCAGCTATAGTTTTCTTAATCCGCTCATATTGTATCGCCATAAAAATCTCTCACTTTAAAAATAGTCAGCCAGCTCTGAAGCGTGATTCAAAATAATATCAGGCTTGATGCTGCCATGCTCCACGTCAGCTAAAGTTGCCTCGCCGGTCAGAACCAGTATTGATAAAACACCGTTATTGAGCCCAAAAGCAATATCTGTCGATAAACGGTCGCCAACCATGGCAATTTCTTCCCGTTTATAGCCTGTCCTGGCTGTAATAACATCGATCATATAGTGATAGGGCTTGCCTAAAATCTGCTGCGGGGCCTTCCCTGTAGCAGTTTTAATCAGCTCGATCATGGCCCCGCAATCGGGAATAAATTCTCCGCCTTCGATCGGGCAGCGTACATCCGGGTGCGTTGCTACATAAGGCACGCCCCTGTCGATAAGTCTGCAGGCAATAGTCAGTGTTTCGTAATTCAAAGACATATCAAACCCAACCACAACAAAATCAGTGCCTTCTTCCAGTGTCGTCGTTATGGTAAAGCCTGCCTCACGAATAGTTTTCTTCAGCTGTTCCGTCCCTAAAACAAATAATCTGGCCGCCGGCCGAAGCTGCTGCATATAATAAACAAAAGCATCCGAGGATATCAAAACATTATCACGAGTTACCTGTATCCCCATCCGCCCCATTTTTTCCACATAATGCTCGTGTCCTTTGGAGGAATTATTAGTTACCAGATAAAAATCACGTTCTGCGGCACGTAATTTCTGAAAAAATACATCCATCCCCGGGATTAATGTATTGCCTAAATTAATCGTACCATCCATATCAAACAAAAAACACTTGATATTTTTAAGTTTTGCACATTGTTTTTGATCAGTCATGCCAAGCTCCTATAATTCATAATCATATGTTTATTATATAGTATTTTACTGTTGAGGTAAAATTTTTCCCGCTTTATTTAGACTTTATTTTTTAAAGTTACTTGTTTTTTTATTCTTTTAGTGTTAAACTAAAATAAGAACAGTAAAGGAGCGTGTTTAACTTATGAAAAAATATGACGCATTGATCATCGGCTTTGGCAAAGGTGGAAAAACACTGGCAGCTGCCCTCGGCAAAAAAGGAATCAAAACAGCTGTTATTGAAAAATCTCCGCTGATGTACGGCGGTACCTGCATAAACATCGGCTGTATTCCTACAAAAAAACTCATCCATACTGCAGCTGACGCTAAAAAAAATCAGCAGGCAGATTATTCTGAAAAAAATAATTTTTATGCTGCTGCCATTCGTGAAAAAAATACTTTAACTGCGCTTTTGCGTCAGAAAAACTATGATAATGTCGCTGCAGCTGCAGATATTTATACCGGTGCCGCCCGTTTTCAGACTGACCATACGGTAGAAGTCCAGTTGCCGGACGGAAAAATATCTTTATACGGCGAAAAAATTTTTATAAATACCGGTTCGGAACCCGTCATTCCTCCGATCACAGGCTTACAGCTGAGCAAGCGTGTTTATACCAGTACTACTTTAATGGAACTCAGCACCCTGCCACAAAGACTGGTTATCATCGGCGGCGGCTATATCGGTCTGGAATTTGCCGCCATGTATGCTAATTATGGCTCCATGGTCACTGTTCTGGAATACGGCAATACCTTCATCCCGCGTGAAGACCGCGATATTGCCAATGTTATCCAAACACGTTTGGAAGAGCTGGGCGTTCGCTTTATCTTTAATGCACAGGTCGATGAAATAACCGACGAAAACGAATTGACTACTGTCAGCTATCTTGAGCGCAGCAGCGGTATGTCCGTTAAAATTCCAGCTGACGCTGTATTGGTAGCCACAGGACGCAAAGCAAGCACAGCAAGCCTTAATCTTGAAGCCGCCGGCGTTGCCGTAAATGAACGCGGCGAAATCATCGTCAATGAATTACTGCAGACAACCGTCCCTCATATCTGGGCGCTTGGTGACGTTAAAGGCGGACTGCAGTTCACTTACATCTCCCTGGATGACTTCCGCATTATTAAAGAGCAGCTTTTCGGTCAAAACGACCGTACAACAGCTAACCGGCCGCCTGTCGCCTATTCCGTTTTTCTAGACCCTACCTTTGCACGCGTCGGCCTCAGTGAAGCAGAAGCACTGCTGTCCGGCCATAAGATCAAAGTTGCCAAAATCGCAGAAGCAACCAGTCCCAGGGCTCGCCTGTTTGGCAGCACTTCCGGTTACCTGAAGGCTATTGTTGATGCTGAAAGCAACAAAATCCTCGGTGCGGCATTTTTCTGCAGCGAAGCCTCGGAAATCATCAATATCGTCCAACTGGCAATGAAGGCCAACCTGGATTATACCGTTCTGCGGGATAATATTTATACACATCCTTCTATGAGCGAATTTTTAAATGATTTGTTTTCAACTTTAGATTAAAGGAGTATTTTTATGAGTCAGCAATATCCCTTTCAATGTAATATCGCTCAAGCACTCAATATTATCGGCGACAAATGGTCTCTGCTCATTCTGCATGGTATTATGAGCGGACACCAGACCTATAAAGAGATTTACAACAGCCTGGAAGGCCAGATTGCCAGCAATCTGCTTTCCAGCCGCCTGAAAGCGCTTGAAGCCGACGGACTGATCAGCAGCGATTTATACCAGAAGCATCCGCCCCGCTACCGTTATACACTTACACCTGCCGGCGAGGATTTGAATATCGTTTTTAACAGCCTGGTTCTTTGGGGTGAAAAACATCTTACTACCTGCTATAAACGCCTGATCCATAAAAGCTGTAATCATACTGTAGAAACACATTACTATTGTCCCCATTGCCAGCAAACTGTTGCTGAAGATCAATTAGCAGTAGTTGCCGCCGAAGAAAAGGAGCATCAGCATGAGTAAATGGAGTATCTTCGCACTTTGCATCATTGCAGCAGTCGGGCTTTGGTTCTACAACAACGGCGCCTGTCCTTTACAGGCTATGAGCCCCAGCAGCGATACTGCTTCATCAGGAAGCTATCAGCCAATAACTGCGTCTCAGGTCAAAGAACGTCTTGATAAAGGTGATAAAATTACTGTTATTGATGTTCGCACCCCTGACGAATATGCAGCCGGGCATATTCCCGGCAGTCTTTTGATTCCTTTTGATGAAATCAAAGTAAAATCCGATCAGTTGCCGCAGGATAAAAATACTGAAATAGTGGTATACTGCCGCAGCGGCAGACGCAGTACAATCGCTGCAGATACCCTGATTTCATTAGGCTATGCAAAAATTTATGACTTAGGAGCAGTCAGCTCCTGGACCTATGGTTTGGAAAAATAAGTACAGTAAAATAAAAGGCGGGTTCATTAAGAACCCGCCTTTTATTTTACTTTATTTAACTGAGCAGCAGTCTGTCACTGTCCAGCATATCACCGCTGGCCTGCTCAAACATCTTCAAAAGATCAGGAATCGTCAAACGCGACTTTTCTTCACCTTCGACATCAATAATTACTCGTCCGTTATGCAGCATGATCAGCCTGTTGCCGCAGCGCAAGGCGTCACGCATATTATGAGTAATCATCAGCGTCGTCAAATGATCCCTGTTAACGATCCGTTCCGTCAAAGCCAGAACTTTAGCAGCTGTTTTCGGATCCAGGGCTGCCGTATGTTCATCTAACAACAGCAGCTTTGGTTTGATCAGCGTTGCCATCAGCAGCGTTAACGCCTGCCTCTGACCGCCGGAAAGCAGCCCGACTTTAGCAGTCATTCTGTTTTCCAGACCCAGATCCAGCTCCTGCAGCAATTCGCTGAACCAAGTCTGATTATCGCTGTCCAAGCCCCATTTTAATCCAGGCGTTTTACCCCGTCTGGCGGCAATAGCAAGATTTTCTTCGATCATCATCCCCGCAGCAGTACCCATCATCGGATCCTGGAAGACACGCCCAATATATTTGGCCCGTTTATGTTCCGGCGTTTTTGTAATATCATTACCGTCAATAATGATCTTTCCACTGTCGATTGGAAAAACTCCGGCAATAGAATTCATCAAAGTCGACTTACCGGCGCCATTACCGCCGATGACCGTTACAAAATCACCCGGTTTCAAATGCAGCGATAAACCCTGCAGAGCTTTTTTCTCATTGATTGTTCCTGCAAAAAATGTCTTACAGATATTTTCAACACGCAGCATTTATTTCACCGCCTTTCGCAGACCAAGCTTACTTTTAATAAGCGGCAGCGACAACGCAAACGCTACCAGAAAAGCTGTAAAAAGCTTCAGATCGTTTGGCGGCATTCCCATCTGCAGTACAGCGGCAATAACCAGACGATAAACGATAGAGCCCAGCACAACGCTGATGATGCAGTTTTTAAAGCTGCGGGTACCAAACAGTACCTCACCGATAATGACTGAAGCCAGACCGATAACGATCGTACCTGTACCCATGCCGACGTCGGCAAAACCATTATTCTGTGCTACTAAAGCACCGCTCAAAGCTACCAGGGCATTACTTATCAGCAGCCCGAGAATGATCGTAAAATTAGTATCCACGCCCTGCGCCCTGATCATCTGCGGGTTAAAGCCTGTAGCACGAATAGCCGCTCCTATTTCCGTACCAAAAAACCAATAAATCAAACCTCCGATCAAAAGTGAGCTGACAATACCCACACACAATACAGCCTGAGCATTACTGAAACCACCAATATCACGCATAATGGAAAATACTGTATCTACACGCAGCAGCGACAAGTTAGCCTTACCCATTACACGCAGATTGACAGAATATAAAGCGATCATCGTCAAAATGCCGGCCAGCAGAGCCGGTATTTTGAGCTTAGTATGTAAAAGTCCGGTCGCAACGCCAGCCAGCATACCAGCCAGCATCGCCGCACCAAAAGCCAGCCACGGAGAATATCCGCCAGCTAGTAAAGAAGCTGCTACAGCAGCTCCCAGCGGAAAACTTCCTTCCACCGTCAAATCAGCAATATCCAAAACTCTGTAAGTTATATATACGCCCAGTGCCATGATCGCCCATAAAAGTCCCTGTGCTATCGTTGGCATCAATAAGTCTATCATCTATCTTCCTCCTGTGATATATCCGTAAAAACGGGTCTCTCCTCTGAAACAAGGAGAAACCCGCGCTTGTTTATTTAGAGCTTTCTGCTGCCTTCAGCAGATCTTCGGGAATCTTGATGCCGATTTTTTCAGCATTTTCCTTGTTGATAATGACCTTAAAAGATTTCTGCAGCTGGATAGGCATTGTCTGGGGTTTAGTCTTGCCGCTCAGAATATCGCCGGCCATTTCACCTGTTTGTTCGCCCAACTGATAATAATCGATCGCCAGAGTAGCTACGCCTCCGGCCATGACCATCCCGCCCTCGCCGCAAACTACGGCCAGTTTAGCCGGCTCAGTTACCTGGGCCAGTGTCGGCATTGCCGAAGCCAGCACATTATCTGTCGGCACGTAAACAGCATCTACTTTGCCGACCAGACTTTGAGCAGCCTGCTGGATATCATTGACATTAGATACAGTCGCTTCCTCTACCTGCACGCCCTTCTCTGCCGCATATTTTTTCAGCAGCTCCGCCTGCAGCTGTGAATTGACTTCACTGGAACAATAGATCGTACCAATAGTTTTAGCACCAGGCACTAACTTAAGCAGCAGTTCCAGCTGCTCTTTAATCGGATTCATATCGCTGGTCCCGGTAACATTACCTTTAGGTTCACTGTTGGAAGCAACCAGCTTTGCTGCCTCATAATCTGTAACCGCTGTTGCTACGATAGGAATATCCTTGGTAGCATTGGCCATCGTCTGGGCCGCTGGAGTAGCGATAGCGCAGATCAGGTCTACTTTATTGCTGACAAAACGCTGTGCGATATTCTGCAGGTTAGACTGATCTGCCTGCGCATTCTGCCGATCATATTTTACATTTTCATTCTCTTTAAAGCCTTTAGCTGCCATTCCCGCTATAAAGCCTTTATTGGCAGCATCCAAAGCATCATGTTCAACTAGTTGGACAATACCTACATTTACTACTTTCTTACTGTTATCGGCAGCCTTTTTTTCGCCGCCGCAGCCCGCTAAAAGTCCTAAAGACAAAGTCAGGGCAATGCCTGCTGCTAAAGCACGCATTTTTTTGTTCATAATAACCATCCTTCCATTCTACAGTATCACTTTTGATCCTTGACGAACACATATAAGGATAAAATAATTCTATCATTTATTATCACAAAACACAAACAAAACAATAAAAACAGGGCTGTTTCGTAACAAACCAGCCCTGTTTTGTATTTTATTTTACGATCTCAGCCTTAGCCAAAATATCCTGCGGAATCGTAATCCCATTGCGTTTGGCAGTAGTCTCGTTCACTACGACCTTAAACTCTTTCTGCATCTGGACAGGCATTGTCTGAGGTTTGCCCTTACCGCTCAGGATCTCAGCAGCCATCACGCCGGTCTGTTCACCAAGTTTATAATAATCAATACCTAAAGTAGCCAGACCTCCAGCCCGTACCGGATCACTTTCGCCGCAAATAACAGGCAGCCGGGCTTCATCTGTTACTGCTACCAAAGTCGGCATTGACGAAGCCATCACATTGTCGGTCGGAACATAAACCGCATCGACTTTACCAACCAGACTATGCGCAGCCTGCTGGATATCATTAACTGTAGAAACCGTAGCTTCGATAACATTGATGCCTTTATCACCTGCCAGCTTTTTCAAAACATCGACCTGCAGCTGTGAATTGACTTCGCTGGAACTGTACACGGTTCCAATATTTTTTGTCTGCGGCGCTATCTTCAAAAGCAGCTCCAACTGCTGGTCAATCGGATTCATATCACTGGTTCCCGTAACATTGCCTTTCGGCTCGTTATTAGAAGCAGCCAGCTTTGCTACCTCATAATCGGTAACCGCCGTCGCTACAATGGGTATATCTTTCGTAGCATTAGCCATCGTCTGAGCCGTCGGCGTAGCGATAGCACAAATCAGATCCACCTTATTGCTGACAAAACGCTGTGCGATATTCTGCAGATTAGACTGATCAGCCTGTGCGTTCTGCCGGTCATATTTTACATTTTCATTTTCTTTAAAGCCTTTAGACGCCATACCTGCCACAAAGCCTTTATTGGCGGCATCCAATGCACCATGTTCTACCAGCTGGGCAATACCAACCGTTACCATTTTTTTACTGTCGTCAGCCTTCTTTTCGCCGCCGCAGCCAGCTAAAGCTCCTACTGCCAGCAGCAGAGCTACACCTGCAGCTAAACTGCGTAAATTCTTTCTGTTCATTACTACCATCCTTCCATTCTACAAAATTCTACTTACAGCCTGGCAATTCCAAACTGAGATTATCGTTATTCTAACATCAATTATCAGAAAAATCAAACTTATAAGCTATTAGTTCTGCCGCTTTTTCTGCGCAGCAGCAGCCGGCGTTCAACCTTCCCTATCAGCAGCTCGTGAAAAGGAAGCCGCGCCAGTATTTCCATACTCCCAAGACTCAATACCAGCATCAAAACGAACAGCAGCGGATAAAAAGTCAGCATCGAAGGCGTGATCTGCAGCAAAGGCAGCAGATACTCGGTACACAGATACATAAAAAAGATATGGATAAGAAAAATACCGAACGAATAATTGCCCAAATACAGCACAAACCGCTTTTGCAGGGTATTTTTTCTATCAATATCCTCAGAATGATAAAACAGCATCGCTATCAAAATCGTATATAAAAACATATTGAGCGGAAAACAAATAAACTCCAAAATATAATAGGTCTTCCAATAGTACTTTTCCAACCAGCATACGGTAACTAAAGGAATAAAAATGATCAGCAGCCAAACCAAAAATTTCCGGCTCCTGCCGATCCACTCTAAAAATTCTTTTTTATAATAGTAGGCCGCCATTCCCAGCGAAAAATAAACAAGATAACGCAGAAACATTGTCCCCATAAGCAGGTAGCTGATCCAAACAGTCTCAAACTGAATATTATTCAACACCTTCCAAGAGATCTGCAAAACAGCTGCCGCAGCAAAATAGTATTTCAGCCAGCCTGACTCACGGCATTTAGTAAAAATCCTGATTAAAAACGGATACACCAGATAGAACCCGATCAGCGCCCTGAAAAATCCCAAATGCACCGCAGCACTTCCCGTCAGCATATCAACGACTATTTCACCCAGCGTATATGTATGACCGTCAAAAACAAAAGCAGTTACTATATAGAGGGTAGAAAACAACAAATAAGGCGACAATACCGACAGCAGCATCTTCTTAAAAAAAGCAGCGCTGTAAATGTAAGCGTGCTTATTACGTCCTGTAAACAAATAACCCGCTATCGCCATAAACAGCGGCACTGCAAACAATGACAGCACCTCCAGCAGCATTGAAGAAAGTGCTACCATATTTTCACTGCCGCCGCTGCTGAAAAACCAGCTTGTGTGCATCAAAATAACACCTAAAACAACAAATCCCCGTAAAATCAAAACTGTATTGCTTTTCTGCATTTTCCTGCCAGCTTTCTTTACTGTTGTGATAATTATTCAAAAACAGTATAAACTCAAAAACAAGATTTGTTAAGCCCCACAGCATTCTCGAACACAAAATGTTCAAAAATAATACGCCTGTCCGGTACAAAAGCGCCGGACAGGCGTAAAAACATTTATATCATTTCTCCAAAATTTTACGCGCAGTGCTTTCCGTTACCAGCAGATGCGTAAATAAACCTGTTTTCAGAGCTCCTGTTATGGCATTCGGCGCAGCACCAAGTGCTAAACCGATAATTTTGGGACAATGCCGCAAAGTTCCTAACGGAATCCTGACAGCAAAATCATTTTCGCCACTGATAAATTCGCCCCGCTCATTATAATAATAGGACAAAAAGCTGCCGACTGCCCGCTGACGTTTCAAACTGTCACCAAAACGTGTCGCCGTTGCTTCATCAGGAACACTGGGAAAATCTCTGATCTCAACAAGAGCAGCATCCAGTTTCTGCCACATAGCGTCAAGTTCCAAATAAGCTTCAGTCGTTTCAAACTGCTGCCGTTCTTCCAAACTGTCCGGAAAAGCCGGTACAGCAAGACGATAAGCATGCCTGCCGCAAGCTGAGGCCAGCGTTTCTGCCAGTTCGTCCACACGGTAACCTTTATTGGGGATATGTGCCTTGCCGATCAGCGGCAGCACAGCACCAGGCTGCCGACGGTTACATTGCTGCGTCAGCAGACTGATGCTTTCGCCCAACAGATACCCCCATCCCAATCCTAAATTACGTTCATACAAAA
>OGKW01001393.1_pt1 | contig 14252 bp, 15 predicted proteins | sample 1572601 | NCBI WGS metagenome assembly OGKW01 (sample SAMEA2581875, study PRJEB24529) | metagenome | biome: Human gut stool | place: China | collected 2011
CAGGGGATCTGCCGGTAGCGGATCACAGTGATTACCAGTCCCGCGAAGGTCACCGCCACCGCCAGCCACTGGAGCTTTGTCAGCCGCTCCCGGAACAGGACCGTCCCCAATAGGATCGCCAGGATGGGATTCATATAGTAGGCGAGGCTGGAGTCGATCATGTGCCCGTTGGCCACCGCCCAGATGTAGACGCCCCAGTTGACGCAGACCACGCAGCCCGCAGCGGCCAGCAGCCCCCACTCCCTCCGGTCCCGGAACGCGGCCCGCACACCGGCCAGCCGGTCCCGCCGCAGCAGCAGGATGCCTCCGGTGAGCACCATGGACCACACGATGCGGCTGGCCAGCACATACAGGGAATCCACCTGGGCCAGCAGCTTCCAGAAGATGGGCAGCAGGCCCCAGATGACATAGCAGGTCAGCACATACAGCGGGCCCTTGTTTTTCATTGGGTCGCTCTCCTTTCCCCTCCAGCCTTCACCTCTGTGGCCTTCAGTTTCTGAAAAATCCCGTGATTTGTCTATTTTACGGCAAGCCGCGGAAGATTTCAATAGCTTTCCGCGCCGGAGCCGGGTCTTTTTTAGACTTGTACTTTCACGGGGAATCGTATATAATAAGGTTCTCAAAGTACAGGCTGTGGACAGCCGCTGTCCAGAGCAGGCGGCCCGCCGCCCTTCGTGCCAAACTCCTGGGAAAGAAAGGACGTTCTCATGATTCAATTCAAGTCTGACCACGGCGATATCACCGTCAGCAGCGCCGTCTTCTCCAACATCACCGGCATGGCGGCCACCAACTGCTTCGGCGTCAAGGGCATGGCCTACCGCAGCATGACGGACGGCTTGGTCCATCTGCTGCGCCGGGAAGCCATGAGCAAGGGCGTAAAGGTCACCTATAACGAGGACGGCACGGTGTCCATCGAGCTGCACATCATCGTGGAGAACGGTGTGAATATCGCCACGGTATGCCGCTCCATTATGGGCGAGGTCAAATATGTGGTCACCAAAAATACCGGCGTGGAGGTCCGTGAAGTGAATGTCTTTGTGGACTCCATCACCGTGTGATGAACGTCGGTAGGAGGAGAAGCAAGAGCATGACAGAAAAAATCAGCGGCGGCGCCTTCAAGCAGATGGTCGCCTTCGGCGCCGCCTGTATCACCCGTGAAAAGCAGGCCATCAACGACCTGAACGTCTTTCCCGTGCCCGACGGCGACACGGGCACCAATATGTCCATGACCATCGGCACCGCCGTGACGGAGCTGCGCAAGAGCGAGCCCGCCACTGTGGAGCAGGCGGCCTCCGTCACTGCCTCCGCCCTGCTGCGGGGGGCCCGCGGCAATTCCGGCGTCATTCTCTCCCTGCTGTTCCGAGGCCTGTCCAAGGCCCTGAAGGGCCGGGAGACTGCGGACGCCGCCGCTTTCGCCGCCGCCATGCAGGAGGGTGTCTCCGCCGCCTACAAGGCGGTGATGAAGCCCGCCGAGGGCACGGTACTCACCGTCTCCCGTCTTGCCGCCAAGCAGGCGGTGGACACAGCCGCCGCCGGAGAGACGGACCTGGAGCGGGTCCTGGAGGACGCCATCCGAGTGGGCTATGCCGCCCTGGCCCAGACCACCGAGATGAACCCGGTGCTGAAAAAGGCCGGCGTGGTGGACGCCGGCGGCAAGGGCTATCTCCTGATCCTGGACGGCATGCTGGCGGAACTGCGGGGCGAGCCCATGCCCGAGACGGAGGCTGGCGAGTCCAGAGAGGAGAAGGCAGACTTCGCCACCATGGCGGCGGAGGACATCACCTTCGCCTTCGACACGGTATTCATCGTCCGCAAGGCCATGGCCGATATCTCGCTGGAGCCGCTGCGGACATATCTCAACAGCATCGGTGACAGTCTGGTGATCGGCGAGGACGACGAGGCCTTTAAGGTCCACGTCCACACCAACATCCCCGGCAACGCCCTGAACGAGGCCCAGAAATACGGTACCCTGGAGCTGGCCAAGATCGAGAACATGCGGACCCAGGCGGACGACCTGGCCGCGGGCAAGCACGTCCAGAGCACCGATGACCTGGACGCGGTGGAGGCGGAGCTGGAGTCCGTCCCCGTGGAAGAAACGCCCGCCGTGGCGGCGCCGGAGAAGCCCTACGGCTTTCTGGCGGTGTGTGCTGGGGACGGCCTGGCCGCCGTGTTCCGGGACCTGGGGGCCGACGGTGTGGTGTCCGGTGGGCAGACCATGAACCCCTCCACCGAGGACATTTTGAGAGAGATCGACCGCACCCCGGCGGAGATCGTCTTTGTCCTGCCCAACAACAAGAACATTATCATGGCGGCGGAGCAGTGCGTCCGCCTGTGTGAGGACAAGAAGGTGGTGGTCCTGCCCTCCAAGACCGTGCCCCAGGGCATCGCCGCCATGATGGCGGTGGATCCCGAGATGGAGCAGGGAGAGCTGACCGAGATGATGACCGAGGCCCTGGGCCGGGTCCGCACCGCCGAGATCACATACGCGGCCCGGGACTCCGACTTCGGCGGCTTTGCCATCAAGGAGGGAGATTACCTGGCCCTGCTGGAGCACCAGCTCTTTGGCACGGACCGGGACCTGAACGACCTGATGGACCGCCTGGCCAAGTCGGAGGCCCTCCAGGAGGCGGAGTTCATCTCCCTGTTTTACGGGGAGGACGTCACCGAGGAGCAGGCCGGGAAGGCGGCGGAGCGGTTCACAGCCGCCTGCCCCAACGCAGAGGTGAGCGTGATGCCCGGCGGACAGCCTGTTTATTACTATATGATCTCCGCGGAATGAGCGGAGCGGCGAACGGAGGCCCGGATGGGCCTCCGTTTTTGCGCTCTGACAGGAGAAGGGGCCGCAATCCTTTGCCGCAGAGTGTTTCCCCACCCATCCCGCAGGGGAGGGGCTTGCCCCTCCCGTCATTCCGTTGCAGGAGGACCTTCTTTTCATACCGTAGGGGTGGGACACTGGCCCGCCCGTTTCCTGTTTTCGGGGCAGTTCCGATCGACGCATCTCCGACCCTGCGCCCTCTGCCACGGCTGGTCGGAACCAGGCGCGGCTGTGAAATGGCACAGGCCGAAATTTTGCACCCCATCAGGGCCCAGTGGCCCGGAAGGAATTTAGACCGGGAACCGTATTTTGTGCGCCGGAACTTCTACGGAAGGGCGTAGGGGTATCCCCCGTAAACGGGGGTCCGGGGGGAACGAACTGGAGCCGGAGGGGCCCTGTCCCGACGGCGATGTGAGTCTCCCCCGGCGGCGGTTTGCCTCCTTTGCCGCGGCGGGCAAAGGAGGTCGCCCCGCAGGGCGAAACCCTTCGCATGGAACGAAACCCTTCCGAAAAACAGCGGGCGGATCTGAGACCCGCCCCGACAACATCTCAGGCAGATCACCGCGAAACGGAACAACGGGAGGGGCAAGCCCCGCCCCTACGGGTAAGCGGAAAACATCCCGCAGAGGGGGGACGGGCGCACAGTGTGCGCCCCTACGGCGGTTTCAGGGCCTTCATAGATCCCAGCGGGACGAAGCTCACCCCTCCAGCTCCCGGCCCAGGGCCAGACCGGTCCTGACCCCCAGCCGGAACCCCTGGACTGCGTAAAAGGCCAGGACGGCCCGGGTGTCCCGCGCCTGCTCCTGGTCCAGGGCGTCCCAGAACAGAGCGGCCCGGAAGGCGTCCCCGTCATCCATGGGCCGGCCTTCGATCTGCGGCAGGATATAGTGGTCATAGAGCCAGCGCATACACTCTGTCATCATCGAAACACCCCGAACACGAACTATTATAATGTTATTATAATCACGAACTTTAAGATTGTCAACAGGGAGCGTGAAGGATTTGGAAATTATTCTGCCAAGTGTTGCGGAACGGCTCAAGCCCCTGCGAAAGTCCCGGGGACTGACGCAGATGGAGATGGGGAAGCTCTTGAACTGCACCGACCGTCATTATCAAAAAATCGAGTATGGACAGGTCAATCTGCCTGCCACTACGTTGATCTTTCTGGCCGACTTTTTTCATGTGACCACCGATTATCTGCTGGGCCGGGATTGACGAATTGGAAACCATCGTGTAGGATGGAGACTTGAGAAATCCAATACAAAAGGAGATCGATGCAATATGGAGCGGATTCGGCTGACAGACCCGGCGGACCCCCGCTTTGGGGAGGCCTTCGCCCTGTACGAGATCAGCTTCCCAGTTTATGAGCGGAGGACCCGGGCGGCCCAGGCGGCCCGGCTGAGCCATCCGGAATACCACTTTGATCTGTTGGTGGAGGGGGAGCAGTTCCTGGGTATCCTGCTGTTCTGGGAGGCAGAGGGCTTCCGCTATGTGGAGCACTTCGCTACCTGTCCCCAGCTTCGGGGGCAGGGCGTGGGAACCCGGGCGCTGGCCCAGCTGAACGGCGAGGGGGTCCCCGTGGTGCTGGAGATCGACCTGCCCCGGGACGAGGTCTCCATCCGGCGGCAGCATTTTTATGAGCGCTGCGGCTTCTTCTCCAACCCATACCGCCATGTCCATCCCCCCTACCGGGCGGGCTGTCAGGGACATCCCCTGGTGGTGATGACCAGCCCGGCCCCGGCCTCCTGGGAAGAGTACGACCGCTTTGCCGCCTATCTGGGCGGGACCGTTATGGAGGACTGCAAGATCCCCCTGACTGAAACTGAAGAATAAAGGAGACCAATATGGATACCCTGCAATGGCTGACTGAGACGGAATTTGGAAAGTGCATCTTCACCATGCTGGTTTCGATGGTCCCCATCATCGAGCTGCGGGGCGGACTGCCCTTCGGCGTGGCCCTGGGCCTGCCCTATCATCTGGCCTTTCCCGCCGCCGTCCTTGGAAATTTGATCCCCGCCCCATTCATTATCGTCTACATCCGCCGGATCTTTGAGTTGATGCGGAAATATCTTCCCCGGCTCAACGGCCTGGTAGACCAGCTGGAGGAGAAGGCCCACCTCAAGGGCCAGAAGGTGCAGAAATATCAGTACATCGGCCTTTGGCTCTTTGTGGCCATTCCCCTGCCGGGGACGGGGGCCTGGACCGGCTCGCTGGTCGCCGCGTTTCTGGGGATGCGGCTGAAAAAGGCCATGCCTGCGGTCACCCTGGGCGTTCTCACTGCCGGGGCCATCATGCTGGCCCTCACCCATGTGGGGATCAACCTGTTTTCCGGGGCGGTGTGACCGACTCAGTATCCATTCCGGGCTGGGACACATAGGATGGTTCGGAGGTGGTGACCGTGGAAATGCTGGAGGCCGCCCTGGCCCTTCTGTGTGCCCTGGGCGTGGGGAGCCTGCTGTGGCTGCTGTTCGGCCTGCTGGTCCGTCCGGCCCGGGGGCGTGAGCCCTGGGTGGTGCTCCCCGGGCGGGGGCCTGGCGAGGATCTGGAGGCCGGCCTGCGCCAGCTGGCCTGGCTGCGCCGGGCGGGCCTGTTTCGGGGCGAGGCGGTGATCTGGGACGAGGCTCTGGACCGGGAAGGTCGTCAGCTGGCCCTGCGGCTGGCCCTGCGGTGGCCGTGGGTCATCTGCTGTCCGCCGGGGGAACTGGAGGAGTGGCTGCGGGAGGCGGTCCGGCAGACGGACGGAGTCCCCCAATAAACAGGGGGACCCTTTTGAGCCGCCCGTCCTGCTGTGATTCGGCTGAAACGCCATAGGGGCGGGACACCTGCCCGCCCGCCGGTTCACCCCCGTGGAATGTTTTCCCGCCATCCTGTAGGGGAGGGGCTTGCCCCTCCCGCCGTATCTCGGAAATGGCCGTGGGTCGCCGTAGGGGCGGCCCCATGTGGCCGCCCGCCAGATTTCGGAAGGGTTTCCTTCCATGCGGAGGGTTTCGCCCTGCGGGGCGAGTTCCTTTTTCCTCGGCGAAAAAGGAACCAAAACGCCGCCGGGGGTGAGCTCCGATGGGCGTCCCCGCCCATAGTCGCGCACCCCCCGTCCCCCATTTACGGGGGATACCCCTATACCCTTATGTAATATTTCCGGCGCGCAAAATATGGTTCCAGGTTTGATTCCGTCCGGGCCACTGGGCCCTAGTACGGCACCAAATTTCGGCCTGTGCTATTTCACTGCTGCGCCTGGTTCCGACCAGCCGTGGCAGGGGGTGCGGAATCGGAGGCGCGTCGATCGGAATTGCTCCGAACACAGAAAACGGGCGGGCCGGTGTCCCGCCCCTGCGGCGTTAAAAAATCACAGCAAACGGGACAGAAAAAGAAACAGAGAGGAGTGGTCACCATGACGGAGCAGGGTGCGGAACAGTCTGTATTGGAAGGGGCCGTCTCCTCTCTGATCTTTCAAAATGAGGAAAACGGCTATACCATCCTGCGCCTGGATGTGGGCGAGGAGGAGATGACCGTGGTGGGCTCCATGCCCGGGGTATCCCCCGGGGAGTACCTCACCGTTCAGGGCCAGTGGGTGCGCCACGCCACCTACGGCGTGCAGTTCCGGGCGGATGTGGTGGAGCGCCGCCTGCCCCAGGGGATGAAGGAGATCTACCACTACCTGGCCTCCGGCGCGGTGAAAGGGGTGGGAAAGGCCACCGCCCGCCTGCTCATCGAGGAGTTCGGCGAGGACGCCCTGCGGGTCATGGAGGAGGAGCCGGAGAAGCTCACCCGGCTGCGGGGGGTGTCCCCCAAGCGGGCCCGGTCCATCAGCGAGGCCTTCCGGAAGCAGATGGGGATGCGCCGCCTGCTGGAGTTCCTGTCGGAGCACCAGCTGCCCATGGAACTGTCCAGCCGCCTGTTCCGTGCCTATGGCGACGTGGCCCTTGAGGTGGTGTGCTCCAACCCCTATGTCTTGGCGGCGGGGGAGTTCGGGGTGGACTTCTCTCAGGCGGACGCCCTGGCCCTCTCCCTGGGTGTGGCGGCGGACGACCCCCAGCGGCTGGAGGCCGGACTGCTGTTTGAGCTGTCCCACAACAACTGGAACAACGGTCACACCTTTCTCCCCGCCCAGAAGCTGGTGGGGGCCACCGCCCAGCTGCTGGAGTGCCGGGAGGAACAGCTGGAGGAGCGGCTGGAGGCCCTGGCCGTCCGGGGCGAGGTGGACCTGGACCAGGTGGCGGGACAGGAGGCGGTCTATCTCCCCGCTCTGTATGAGGCGGAGACCTATATTGCCCAGCGGATGGGCGAGATGAGCCGGGCGGAGCTTCTGCCGCCGGATGGTCTGGACCGCCTGCTGAAGCAGATCCAGCGGGCCCAGGGGATCACCTATGCCCCCCAGCAGCTCCAGGCGGTACGGCAGGCGGCCCAGCGGCAGGTGATGCTGCTCACCGGCGGGCCGGGCACCGGCAAGACCACCTGTCTGCGGGGCGTGCTGGCCCTGTTCGAGGCCATGGGGCTGGAGACCGCCCTGGCCGCTCCCACCGGCCGGGCGGCCAAACGTCTGGGGGAGCTGTGCTCCACCGAGGCCTCCACCATCCACCGCCTGCTGGAGACCGGCTTCGACCCCCACACCGGCCAGCTGGTGTTCACCCACGACGAGTACGACCCTCTGAAGGCGGACGCAGTCATTGTGGACGAGGTCTCCATGGTGGACGTGCCCCTGATGGCCGCCCTGATGGCCGCCCTGCGGGGGGACTGCCGGCTGGTGCTGGTGGGAGACCCGGACCAGCTGCCCTCTGTGGGGCCGGGGAATCTGTTCGGGGACCTGATCCGCAGCGGGGCGGTGCCCACTGTCCGTCTCACCGAGATCTTCCGCCAGGCGGCCCAGAGCGCCATCGTCCGAAATGCCCACATGGTAAACTCCGGGGAGCTGCCCGACCTGCGGCGGAACGACAACGACTTCTTCTGCCTGCGGCGGCGGGATCCCCAGTCAGCGGTGGAGACCATTGTGGACCTGTGCCGCCGGCGGCTGCCGGAGCGCATGGGGATCCCCGCCGACCAGATCCAGGTCCTCTCCCCCACCCGGCGGCGGGGCACCGGGACCGCGGTGCTGAACCAGGCCCTCCAGGCCGCCCTCAATCCCCCGGCGGAGCAGAAGGGGGAGCGCCGCTTCGGCGACTGGATCTTCCGGGCGGGGGACCGGGTGATGCAGGTCAAGAACAACTACGACATCCTCTGGCGGGAGGAGGGCGGGACCGCCTCCGGCATGGGGATGTTCAACGGGGACATCGGGGTGATCCGCACCGTGGACAAGGAAGTCGTCCTGGTGGACTTTGACGGCAAGTTGGTGGAGTACACCCCGGATATGCTGGGGGAGCTGGAGCCGGCCTTTGCCGTCACCGTACATAAGGCCCAGGGCAGCGAGTACCGGGCGGTCATCCTGGCCGCCCTGGACGGAGCCCCCATGCTGATGACCCGGGGGGTGCTGTACACCGCCATCACCCGGGCCAAAAGCCTGTTCATCGTGGTGGGAGACGATGGCGCGGTGGCCCGCATGGTGGCCAACAACCGCCAGGCCCGGCGGTACTCCGGTCTCCGTGCCCGCCTGGCGGGCGAGCTGGAGGGGCACGGAGAAACCGCCCTCCCATAAAATCCATAACAGATGAGGCTGCTGTCCCCATGGGACAGCAGCCTCATTTTTTGTATGAAACAGGCATGGACGCCCGGCGGACCCCTCAGAGCGGGCCGCCATACTCCTCCCGGGCCCGGCGAAGGAACTCCGCATCCTGATCGTCCAGAGCGTGGAGCCCGGCGGTCTCCTCCATGTGGTGGGTAAACTCGTGGGCCACAGTGGCAAAGAGTTCGTCCTTCCAGGTCTCCTCGTCCTCCTCCGCCAGCAGAGCGGCGAAGGAGCCGTAGTACAGGACGATGTACCGCCCCAGCAGGTCGTGACAGTACTCCCCCATGATGTACATCTCCCCCAGCGGGAACTCCGGGTCCGGAAGGGCCTCCTCCTCCAGCTGGATGCCCCCATCCAGCTGGTCAAAAAATGCGTCGGGGAAACCGGCGGAGATCTCCTCCAGCCAGTCCCCCACCTGCTCATAGCTTGGGATCATGGCGTTCACATCCTTTTGAACATCATACCGCCCCGCGGCTGCCTGCTAAGGTTTAAACAGAGAGTTCGGGGACGACGCGGCTGACCTGGGCCCGCTCCATCTCCCCGGTGACCTGGAAAAGAAGCTCCATAAAATACTTGGCGTAGTGGGTAAGATAGCGCTGCCTGTGCCGCAGGAGGGACAGGGTCTGGACAATGGGCGCCCCCTGGTCCATGAGAGGGAAAATGTTGAGCTGATCCCCCAGGACCGAGGCGTTCGCCACAATGCCCACCTGGGTACAGTAGCAGGCGGCCATTCCCTGGGCGCACAGAGGGAGGATGTGGCGGGTGGCCGTCCCGGTAAAGGGGACGGCGGGGTGCACCTGCTCCCGGGTGAAGTATTCCCGCATCCGCTGGCCCAGCCGGTTATCCATCAGGGCGAAGGGCAGCCGGGCGAAGTCCCGGACCGAGGCCCCCTGGAGAGAGCGCAGCTTGATGCCCCGGACCTCGTCCGGGGAGTAGTACTGCCGCAGCAGGCTCTCCGGGACACAGAGGTAGACCTGCTCCTGGTACAGCTGCTGCTCCAGCAGGTCCGGGCTGTACGAGCCGGAGAGGACCACGGCGAAGTCCAGCTCTCCGTTGGACACCATAGCCTCCAGCTGGGTGGAGAGGGCGTCGGAAAAACGGACCTCCACCAGCGGATAGCGGCGGTGGAAGTCGGGCAGCAGCTGGGAGAGGATCCAGGCCCCTCGCATGGTGCCCGCCCCCAGCTTCAGCGTGCCCCGCTCCTGCTGCTCGATGTCGGAGAGGATGTCCTCCAGGTTCCGCTCCTCCTTCTCCACCACCTGGGCAAAGGAGAGGACGAACTCCCCCGCGCAGGTGAGGGACAATGTTGGCTTCCGGTACAGCAGGGGGCAGCCGTAGTGCTGCTCCAGGCGGTGGATGTGGTTGCTGAGGGTCTGCTGGGAGATATACAGCCGCTGGGCCGTCCGGGTCATGTTCAGGTCCTTGGACAGCTCCTGAAAATAGTAGAGACTGACGAGATCCATGGGAAGCCTCCCTGTCCAGCTACAAAATTTCTTTGTCGAAAAATGAAAAAATCTCTGTTTGATTTTTGGCCTTGTTCATATTACCATGATTTTAACGGAAACGCAAATGATTTTATGAAAAATATACAGGACCAATGAGGAGGAGTTTTTATGGCAATCCGAGTGCTGCTTCCCCAGCCCATTTTGCCGGCTGGCTATGAATATCTGCGGGAGCACGGCTACGAGGTGGTGGACGGCCGCGGCTTTACCGAGGAGGACATCATCGCGGACATCGGAGACTGTGACGCGATCATCGTTCGAACGGCGAAGATCACGGAGAAGATTTTGGATGCGGCCCCCAAGCTGAAGATCCTGGCCCGCCACGGCGCGGGCTATGACGGAGTAGACCTGAAGGCGGCCCGGAAGCATGGCGTGCTGGTATGCACCGCCGGCGGGGCCAACGCCATCTCGGTGGCGGAACTGACCATCTTCTATATGCTCTACTGCTCCCGGAACTTCAAGAAGGTGCAGAGCCTGTACCTGGAGGACTACCGCCAAGCCAAGATGGGTGTCCCCAAGACGGAGCTGGAGGGCAAGACCCTGGGCCTGGTGGGCCTGGGCAACATCGGCAAGCTGGTGGCGAAGAAAGCCGCCCTGGGCTTCGATATGACGGTGCTGGCCTATGATCCCTTTGCCAAAAAGGAGGGCCTGCCCGATTACATCCAGCTGGTGGAGGACCGGGACGAGATCTTTACCAAAAGCGACTACGTCTCCCTCCATGTGCCCGCCACCCCCGAGACCGTCCACTCCATCAGTGACCGTGAGTTCGGCCTGATGAAGGAGACTGCGTACCTCATCAACGCCGCCCGCGGCTCCATCGTGGACGAGCCCGCCCTGATCCGTGCCCTCCGGGCCGGGAAGATCGCCGGGGCCGGGCTGGATACGCTGGAGAAGGAGCCCATCGATCCCAGCAACCCCCTGGTGTCCATGGACAATGTGCTCACCGCCCCCCACATCGGCGGCGCCACCAAGGAGGCGTCCAGCCGTTCCTCCGTGGCCTGCGCCCAGGCCATCGACGACTACTTCTCCGGCCGGACTCCCAAGTTCGTGGTGCCCGAGCTGCGGGACCTGATCCAGAAGTAAATCCCTTCGTGTGTACGAGTTTTGAAAGGAGCAATCTGAAATGAGTGTAGGAAAACGGATCTTTTTGAAGCGTGAGATGCCCGATCCGGAGGTAATGGCCCAGTTTAAGTCCATCCCGGCCTCCAACACTGCCGACGTGATGGGCCGCAGCTGCGCCATGAACCCCCGGATCCACCTGGTGAGCAAGCCCAAGGCGCAGATGATGGCTGGCCCCGCCTATACGGTGAAGTGCCGTGCGGGGGACAATCTGACCCTCCACGCCGCCCTGAACTACTGTCAGGAGGGCGACGTGCTGGTGGTGTCCAACGAGGAGGACGACACCCGCGCCCTGATGGGTGAGATCATGATGGCGTATCTCAAGTATACGAAGAAGATCGCCGGCATCGTGCTGGACGGCCCCATCCGCGACATCGATGAGATCGGGAACTGGGATTTTCCCGTCTACTGCACGGGAACCACTCCGGGCGGCCCCTACAAGGAGGGCCCCGGTGAGATCAACGTGCCCATCGCCTGCGGCGGCGTGAGCGTCAACCCCGGCGACATCATCCTGGCCGACCCGGACGGCGTCATCGTCATTCCCCGGAAGGACGCCCCCGTCATCCTGGAGGACGCCAAGAAGTTCCAGGCTGCCGATGAGAAGAAGCTGGCCGCCGCCAAGAATGGCACCGCCAACCGCGCCTGGGTGGAAAAGAGCCTGGCGGAAAAAGGCTACGAGATCATCGACGACGTGTACCACGCGTAAGAGAGACGCGTTATCTGCCCGTCCCCGCCCGCTGAGACTGGCGGGGACGGAGTTCAACAGATAAAGGAGAGAAAAATATGGGACCCGGATTGACTGCATTGCTGGTTTTTATCGCACTGATCATCATTTGGGCCGTGGTACTCAAGCGCAATATCGTGGAGGCCGCCATTCTCAGCCTGATCATTCTGCCGTTCTTCGGCGGCGTGGACCAGGCCCCCAGTCTGATGTCCGGCGCGATCAAGTATGTTCTGAACTATGAGGTGCTGTACGCATCCCTGGCCTTTATTGTTATGGCATTTCTCCTCCAGCATTCCAATGTACTGGATGGTATGCTGCACATCTTCACCCGCCTGTTCGGGCGGCTGAAGGGCGGCCCCGCCTATGTCAACACCGCGATTTCCTCCGCCCTGGGCTGTATGTCCGGCGGAAACACCCCCAACGCCGCAACTGCCGGCGCGTTCACCGCCGAGTGGCTGCTGAAGTCCGGCTGGAACCGGGAGCAGGCGGCCACCCTGATCGCCGCCAACGGCGGCCTGGGCGCCGGCTTTCCCCCCTGCGCCGGCCTGTTCATTGTGCTGGGCTTTCCCACGGTGGCCGGGATCGTGGAGGAAGGGGCGTTATACATCGCCCTGCTGGTCACCGGCCTGTATCAGGTCGCGTGGCGTCTGGTCTATATCCACTATGTGGTGCGTAAGAACCACATCCAGCCCACTCTGGTGGGTGAGCAGGAGCCCATCTCGGAAGTATTCCGCAAGCATGGCATCTGTATGACCCTTTTCCTGGGCGCAGTCATCCCCGTGCTCCTCACCATGGGCCCCCTGAACAAAGCCCTGGCCGGCCGCTCCGAGGCCTGGGAGGGCGCGATGGACAGCGTCAACCTGCTGGTTTGGCTGCCTACTCTGATGATCTGCATCATCCTGCTTCTGGATGGCAGGAACATCGTGAAAAAGTTCTCCTCCTGGGAGGATTTCGTCAAAAAATTCATCCCCCATATCGCCAACACGGGCGGCCTGCTGTTCTTTATCTTTGCGGTGAGCAACATCATCACCAAGCTGGGCCTGGGCGATGATGTGGTGTCCGTTCTGGACAAGATGAACCTGTCCCCCATTGTGACTCTGATCGTGGTCTATGTGCTGGTGGCTGTGGTCGCCGGACCTCTATCCTCCACCGCGACTCTGACCGCCGTAGGCGTGGTGGGTCACGCCATCCTGGTGGGCGTCGGCTTCGATCCCCTGACGACCGCCGCCGCTCTGCTGATGATCTCCTCCACCGAGGGCGCTTCTCCCCCCGCTTCTGGCGCACTGTTCGTGGCCTGCGGCCTCACCGAGTGCGACCCGCCCAAGATCTATATGCCTCTGATCAACTGGTTTGTGGCTCCTATTGTGGTAATGGGCTGTCTGGTTGCCACAGGGATCCTGCCGGTACCCTAACAAATAGGAGGAAATAACGATGCAAAAAGTATTTCATATCCTGATCGCTTTGGGCCTGGCCATTTTTGGAATCGGTTCTGTGATCTTTGTCCTGGGCCAGGCTGTGTGCTTGATCGCCGGAATGCCCGAGATGGTCACCATGATCGAGACCACAGTGGACGCGGTGATTTTCCCCGCCATCGCCTTGACCGGCCTGCTGAGCTTTATTTATGGCTGTATCTGGAAGAAGTCCAAGAAGCAGGACTGATCCCTGAGGCGACAGCTATGTTTCCCCTTTCCGGGCCGGATGCGTCCATCGTGTCCGGCCCGGTTTTATTAGGCGGCAGAGAGGATATCCATCCTGCGGTATCCGGCTGGCCGGCTATTATCAGGCAGAATATTTGAATGGCCCCCCGCGGGCTGTGTCCCGCAAAGCGGCGCATCCGACCGGACCCGCCGCGTCCAAGTCAGGATCGAAGCCGGTTCCCTGTCCGTTCCGTACGGACAGGGAACCTTGCTGAGATAGGAAAATTTACAAAAAAAGGAGAGCTAAAATGAGTCCCATTTCCATTGCGCTGATCATTCTGGCGGTCACCGTCATCCTGTTTATCTGGGAGCCCGTTCCCATCATCGTCACCGCCATCGGCGCTTCTATCGCCTTTGCCTATACAGGTTTGATCGATGTGAGCGACATCTTCGCCGGCTATAACAGCACCACCATCGTCCTGCTGGCCGGCATGATGGTCATCGGCTCCTCCCTGTTCCATGCCGGTATTACTGATCTGATCGGTGAGAAAATGGTCCGTGTCACGGGAAAAAGTGAGCGAAATATCATCCTTGCAACGCTGGTTGTGTCTTGTATCCTCAGCTCCGTGTGCAGCAACATCGGCGTGATGACTGCCATGGCCCCCCTGGTCACCGCTATGTGTATCGCCGCCGGGGTCGGTCCCTCCAAGGCCCTGCTGGCTCTGCTGTTCGGCGCCCAGTTCGGCGGCTTTGTCACCCTGGTGGGTGTGGGCTCCAACGCCACCGCCAACAGCGTGAT
>OGKW01001398.1_pt1 | contig 14203 bp, 10 predicted proteins | sample 1572601 | NCBI WGS metagenome assembly OGKW01 (sample SAMEA2581875, study PRJEB24529) | metagenome | biome: Human gut stool | place: China | collected 2011
CATTCAACCATTTGGATAGTTCTTCATTATAATAGGATTCCATATAAACAATATTGCCATCCATCATACCTGACATATCAATGGCTACCTTAGCGGTAGTCCAAACATCATCCACATAGACTCCTTCGGGCATCGCATTTGCAAAATCATAATCTGCACTGTACACTTCATTCGTCTTGGCATTGATACCGGTACAGGAACGTTTTTCCGGACTTGGCAGATACTTCACAATATCGACCAGCAATGTATACATTCCTCTTGCCAGTGTGTTGGAACCCATCAGAACCGGAACAATGCTGCCGTCTGCCACATTCACACGGAGTGCCTGACGGATCTCATCCTCCGAGAACTCTTCGCCGTTAAAATAGCGTTCCATAAACTCTTCACTCGTCTCAGCGACAGCTTCCATCAATGCTTCCCTGCAGATATTTAAGTTGTCTTTGGAGTAATCCGGAACATCAGACTTTTCTACGGTTCCATCTTCTTTCCATCTCTTGGCTCTCTGCTGCAGCACATTGACATATCCTACAAACTGTCCATTCTCTCTGACCGGAAGATGGAACGGTGCGATGCGCTTGCCGTACATCTGCTGAAGATCTTCCACAACCTGCCGGTAGCTTGCCTCGTCAATATCCATATCCGTTACGAATACCATTCTCGGAAGTTTGTATTTCTCGCACATCTCCCATGCTTTCTTCGTTCCGACCTCGATCCCTGCCTTACCGGAAACTACAATGATCGCCGCATCTGCCACGCTCACTGCCTCTTCTGCTTCCCCTACAAAATCAAAATATCCGGGTGTATCAAGGATGTTGATCTTCGTATCGCCCCAGACAACCGGGATCACGGAAGTGTTGATGGAGAAAAGACGTTTTGTCTCTTCCTTGTCGTAATCACTGATCGTGTTGCCGTCTGCAACTTTTCCCATACGGGTTGTCATTCCTGCAAGATAAGCCATTGCCTCGACAAGACTTGTCTTGCCGGATCCCCCATGGCCTAAGAGAACCACATTGCGAATTTTGTCAGTTGTGTAAACGTTCATAGCAAATCCTCCCATACATTTTTCATTGATGATTTTGTTTCGTTGTCATCGAATGTTTTTAATGGTTATATTTTACTAAATTTTTCAATTTTTTACAATATATTTATTCATATTTACTAACTATTATTATATTATCATTGGATTGTTTATATATTATGTATGCATTTTGAACATTTTTAGCAATTTCCATTTGAATGTTTACACAATATTCACAATTTGTACATATTCGAAGAAAATGTTCTGTTTTCCTTTTTCATGATATAACTAATCGCTTTTATGCTTTAACCAATCACTTTTATACTTTAACGTGTTGACTTTTTCATAAAATGTGGATATGATGTATAAGACTTTCTAAATATACAAAAATGACTTATGGGGGAACATGATTTGTTTCAGAAAATAGGATTTATCGGACTTGGTTTGATCGGAGGGTCCATTGCAAAAAAAATTCATACACTTTACCCTGATGTAACCATTATCGCAACTGCCGGTCATCAGGAAACCATTACAGAAGCTTACGGAGAACATCTGATCTCCAATCAGAATTTATGTGAGATCAAAGATTTTTATGACTGCGATTATATTTTTCTGTGCACACCGGTAAAAAGAAATATCGAATACCTGCGCCAGTTAAAGGGAAATATCAAAAACGGATGTATCATCACAGATGTCGGAAGCGTCAAAACAGATATTCACGAAGAAGTGACTGCCCTCGCAATGGAGGACTGCTTTATCGGCGGGCATCCGATGGCCGGCTCTGAAAAAACAGGCTTAAAAAATGCAAATGAATATTTACTGGAAAATGCATATTATATCCTGACACCCACAACGAAGACATCACCGGAACGCTTAGAAGAATTTCGTTCCCTGGTGACCCAGTTAGGTGCTGTCGCCCTGGTATTAGACTATCATTTACACGATTATGCCACAGCTGCCATCAGCCATCTGCCGCACATCATCGCATACAGTCTCGTCAACCTTGTCAAAAAATCCGACGACGCAGACGAGACGATGAAGACGATCGCTGCCGGGGGATTTAAAGATCTGACCAGAATCGCTTCTTCCTCTCCTGTTATGTGGCAGAATATCTGCCAGTCCAACAGTGAACAGATCGTGCGGTTGATCGATGCCTATGAGGAAATGTTAGAGAAAACCAAACATGATATTTTATCTTCTGATGCAGATGCACTGCTTCAGGATTTTCAGTCCGCCAAAGATTACAGGGATTCGATTGCGATCACGAACAAAGGTCCGATCAAAGAAATATATGAACTGTATTTAGATCTTTTAGATGAGGCTGGTGGTATTGCGACAGTTGCTACAATACTTGCAAGTAATCATCTGAGTATTAAAAATATCGGCATCATTCACAACCGTGAGTTTGAAGATGGAGTATTACGTCTGGAAATGTATGACAGAATATCATTAGATGCAGCAGTACAGTTGCTTAGAAAACATCATTATACAATATATGAGCGGTAATCTGCCGCTCATATATTGTATACACAGTATCAATTGAAACAGGATAACAATTTCTCAACCTCTTCCCGCTCCGGCATTACGCGGAGTGCACCTTTGCGTGTAGTGATAATGGATGCCGCTGCATTTGCAAAAGTCAGCATCTCTTTCAGGTCATTCTCTGTAAGATCGGTAAGTCCATGCTCTAAAACATAATGGAGAACACATGCACAGAAGGTATCTCCGGCTCCGGTTGTCTCAATCGTATTCTTCTGTATAAAAGGCTTCGCTTCTACAATAAGATCTTTATAGTAAGCACGGCTTCCTTCTTTGCCCATGGATACAAGGATCAGTGGAATATGATATCTCTCAAGAATCCAATGTACACCCTTTGTGAAATCTTCTTCTCCGGTCAGCCACTGGATCTCATTGTCAGAAATCTTTAAAATATCACACAGTCCCAATCCGTAAAGCACCTGTTCTTTTGCTTCGTCTAAGGAGTTCCAGAGCGGCTCGCGCAGATTCGGATCAAAGGAAATGACAGCACCGGCTTCTTTTGCAGCACGAAGTGCTTTTTTTGTTGCATTTCGTACACCTTCGTGTGTCATGGACAGTGTGCCAAAATGAAAGATTCGTGTTCCTTTTATTAACTCTTCCGGGACTTCCTCTTCTTTAAGCATCATATCTGCACCGGGATTTCTGTAAAACGAAAAATCCCTGTCACCATCCGGATAAGTATGTACCAGTGCTAACGTTGTATGCACGTCATCATCTTTCTGTAAACCTGATGCATCAATCCCGACTTCCATAATCGTCTGTTCCAGCTGTTTTCCGAAAAAATCATTTCCCACTTTTCCGATAAAAGCTGTCTTATGTCCGAGCTTTGTTAACATTGCCAGTACATTACATGGTGCACCACCCGGATTTGCCTCAAATAATGGATTTCCCTGACTACTGATCCCATTCTCGGTAAAATCAATGAGTAATTCGCCTAAAGCTACAACATCCATACTTTTTCCTCCGTGTCTGATAGTAGTTTTTGTTTTATAATTTTACTATATCGTGATTTCATCACTCAATAATTTCGTCGTTCGCCGAATGCATAAATGCATTCTTCTCACTTGCACTCATTATATCATACTTTTCAGCATTAATATGTATTTTTTTGTCACTGTAAAAATGGATTTCCTGCGCTTCCAACGGCGTACAGATGGCTGTTGTCGCAACCTGTTCCCCATCGTTCAGGAATAGTTCGATCGACTGACGATCCAAAATAAATCTCATTTTCTTAAGCCCTTCCGGATTTGAAATCTTCAGTTTCCGCACGCAGACAACATCTTTTGTCACACCGCAATAAGTGCGATCGATCTCAAGCATATTTTCAGCCTTATGATAAGTAAAGCTTGTTTCATATTCCTTATTTGCGGCAAGTTTCATGGAAAATGTTTGAAATTCATCCTCTTCCAGTAAAACGGTAAGGTCGATCGTCCGACCTTCAATTCCGCAAAGTGTTGTTTCCTGATTTATTTCTGCATGATCATATCGACATGGATTTTTATGATACTTTTCAATTTCACGCACCGGTGTCTGCCAGATTTTACCATCTTTTAATTCCAATTCCCTCGGCAGAGTCATCATTCCCTGCCAAACCTGTGAATTTGGAATCACACATGCATCCCAGGATTTCATCCATGCGATCATAATACGTCTGCCGTCCGGCAGTTCAGTTGTCTGCGGTGCATAAAAATCCATTCCATAATCAAGTGCATGCGGCAATTCTTTTACAAATGTATGTGTTTTTTCATCATAGTCCCCAAGAAAATAAACACTGTTATGTCCATTATGAAACTCATATTTCTGCGCTTTCATATCCTGCGGTGAACAGATCAGCACTCTTTTACTGCCCAGCTGAAAGAAGTCCGGACATTCCCACATTGTACCAATTTTTCCGCTTTCGTTTGAAGCAAGAATTGTTTCAAATTTCCAGTCAGTCAGATTTTTGCTTGAACATAACACAACCTGTCCGATCTGATTTTCATTTTTATTGCCAACGATCATATAATAGGTATCATTTTCTTTCCAGATCTTCGGATCACGGAAATCTACCCTGTTGCATCCATCTGGAAGCATTTCTCCGGTCATGACAGGATTTTTGTCATATTTCTGATAATCTTTTCCATCACCAAATGCAATACACTGATTCTGACGATCCTGCTCACTTCCGTCAGGCTGTTTTATTCTGGTTACTCCTGTATATACAAGTACATGTTTACCATCTGCTTCGATCGCACTTCCTGAAAAGCATCCGGCTTTATCATATTCTTCATCCGGAGCAAGTGCCGCTGGAAGCTGTTCCCAGTGGATCATATCGCACGTAACGCTATGTCCCCAGTGCATTGGTCCCCATTCCCTGTTATATGGATGATATTGATAAAACAGATGTATCTGTCCATCGTAAAACGAAAATCCATTTGGATCGTTGATCCATCCGGTTGGAGCAGAAACATGAAATAAAGGTTTTGTCTGCGGATCTGTAGCAGCAATTTTTTCTGTCTCGTATTTTCTGGCTTTTTCTAACATATTGCTCATATTATTTCTCTCCTGATTATTCTGATAATGATTTCTGATAGTTGTCAAAGTATTTCTGTTTAATGGAAAGATAATCTGATAATCCATATTTTTCCATTTTTTCAAGATAGGAATCCCATTCCTTTTCTATGCCGCCGTTTAAAATCCAGTCGGCTTTTTTCTGTTCGGCATATTTTTTAATATCTGTGTCATATTGCGACACCTTATTCGTGTCTTCTATACTCATAAATACATTCGGATAAACGTATTTACTGTTCATATCTGCCAAATATGTCTCATGCATATTGTCAAGTCGCCATTTTGCATCTTCCGGCTGTGTTACATACTCACCATAATATTCATTTAAGATGGCAAGCGGACCATTGACTGACTGTGCCTCGCGGACTTCTACCGGAGACTGGTCGCCTAAATCCATATGCTTTAACATCGGATCGCCTTTTTCGTTTGTAGATAATTCAAAAATATTAAAGGAATCTGTCTCTCCATAACTGCCCCAATTATTCTGTGGAGACTGTAATGGTGCATACATCTGATCGATCCATGCTGCTGCCAGTGCGGTATTTCTGCAACTGGTCGTAAGTACACAACGTCCTCTGTCAAATCCGCTTGTCTCACTATTGTTCTGTCTTGTGATATTCCGCACGCCCGTCGGACCTGTAAGTGCAGGGAGCATTACATAATCAACATTATTATCAATATTTGCGATATCCCAGGAGAAGCAAAGACCATATCGGTGGTTTTTACCTTTTGCAACATAGGTAGACCATTCCTGTGTGAATGCTTCCGGATCTATAAGATCTTCTGTTACTAATTTATGCAGCCATTCAATGCCTTCTTTATACCCTTCCTGAACAGCTGTGTAAATGACCTTTCCTTCATCCGTTACTGCAAAATGATCCCCGGTATCACCATAGCCTTCTCCAAATCCATTGATCAGAATGGCGGGATCCTGATCTCCATTGTTGATAATAAAGGACATCGGTATCACATCACCTTCAATATCAAATTCTTCCTGCAATTCATCCGCGTGATCCCGGAATGCAATTAATACCTGTTCCAGTTCATCCGTTGTTGTCGGTATTTCCAATCCAAGATAATCCAGCCATTTTTTATTGATATATGCGATATCTCCGATGGCCTGTATGGCTTCTTTACCGGCACCAAGCTGTTCGATCCATGGAAATGAATATATATGTCCATCCGGTGCGGTACACATTGTGCGGTATTCCGGATATTTTTCAAATACAGCCTGAAGATTTGGCATATATTTATCGATCAGATTTTCAAGGGGAATAATAATCCCCTGCTTTGCATAACGAAGCAGATCGTAATCACTCATTCCGGCATTAAACAAACCATCCGGCAGATTGCCAAATTGTGCTAATGCAAGATTTTTTTTATCAGAAAACTGATCCGATACAAAACACGTCCATTTAATATGCACATTCGTCTGTTCCTCAAGTCTTTGAAAAATGATCCTTTCATTCGGATCCTGCGTTGAGGTTGCCGGTGCACTGGTAATAAAGGATAATTCCTCAGTTTCTTTTAACGGAAACTGTACTTCGGAAACCGGAGTGTCCGGATCTATCTCTGCCTGTGGCTGTGCATTGCTTCCGCAGCCGGCTATACTAAACATCATGATCAGTGCAAGCCCGAATGACAACATTCTATTTATTTTTCTACGCATATAGGAAGTCCCCCTTCTTTAACCTTTTACAGATCCAACCATAATTCCTTTATCGAAATATTTCTGGAAAAATGGATACATAATTAATAATGGTAAGCTTGACACAACAATAGTCGCATATTTTAACTGTTCCGCTACTTTTGCCATCTCAGCCGTACTCTGGATATCAGCGATCATTCCAGGCTGTGGTGTATTCTGTACAAGAATGGAACGAAGCACAAGCTGTAATGGCTGCAGATCTGCATCATTCAAATAAATCAGTGCATCAAAATAGCTGTTCCACATTCCAACAAAAGACCAGAGTGCCAGTACTGCAATGATTGGTTTACACACCGGAATCATAATTTTGAAAAAATGCTGGATTTCATTTGCACCATCAATAGATGACGCCTCTCTGAGTTCCTTTGGTATTGACTGGTAATAAGTTCTTGCAAGAATCATATTCCATACATTGAATGCTCCGGGTATTAAAATAGCCCATACAGTATTCACCATATGTAAACGGTTGATTAATATAAATGTCGGAATCATTCCACCGCCAAAAAACATAGTGATCAGAAAAATTACATTAAAAAAATTTCTGCCGACAAACTCTTTTTTTGACATCGGATAAGCTGCAAGAAGTGTTATAAAAACAGAAATTGCAGTAAACGCCAGCGAGTAGAAAAATGAATTAAAAAATCCTCTCCATATCATTTCATTCTCCAAAACACGCCGGTATGCATCTAATGTCCAGTCTTTTATCCGAAAACTCAGTCCCTGATTATTTAAAACAGTCGGATCCATAAAAGATGCCAGAACTACATATATCAAAGGTATAACAATCGAAAGAACAAACAAACCGAGAAGCACATATGCTATACCTAAAATCAGACGGTCAATTCCCGAATATTTTATTTTTCTTGATGTTTCCATCTTTTCATCCTCCTATAATCCTTCTCCATCGTTTATTTTCTTTACTACAAAATTTACGAAAATCAATAAAATAACATTAATGACAGAGTTGAACAATCCGACAGCCGTTGAGTAGCCATAATCTCCGTTCAGAAGTCCGATCCGATACACATAAGTTGATAAAATCTCAGATGCCGGAAGGTTCATATCCGTCTGTAATGCATATGCTTTTTCAAATCCGATACTCATAATGTTTCCGGCCTGTAAAATAAACTGAATTACAATAATATCTTTAATGGCCGGCAACTCGACATACCAGATTTGCTGCAGCAGATTTGCACCATCCATAACAGCCGCTTCTTCTAATTCTTTGCTGGCATTGGCCAAAGCTGCCGTGTACATGATGGATGCCCAACCTGCTCCCTGCCAGATTCCGCTTGCAATATAAATTGTCCTGAAGGCAGTCGGCATTGTCATCCAATTTGTAGTGATACCGAGAATACGGTTCATCGGACCAACCGGTGATAAAAACATACGTACCATACCGCAGAGTACGATAACGGAAATAAAGTTAGGTGCATAGATTAAAAGCTGTATTTTCTTTTTTATACCTTGCTTACGGATCCGGTTCAGTAATAATGCCAGGATAATTGGAATCGGAAAACCCCAAAGCAGTCCATAAATGCTGAGTTTTAATGTGTTTAACAGATAACTCATAAAATCCGGTGAGGATAAAAACCGTTTGAAGTATTCCAGCCCTACCCAGGGACTTCCAAAAACACCTTTGATCACATTATAATCTTCGAATGCGATGAGCAGCCCACCCATCGGAAGATACTTAAATATAATTGTTAACACCAATGCCGGCATCAGGAAAAACACATACAGCTGCCAGTTTCTTTTGACATAGGAAACTTTACTTACAAGCGTTTGTCTGCCTGTAGACTTTTTTTGTTTCAACCCTCTTTTCATACACTATTCCTCCATTTAGTCTTGTTGTATAACCGGCAAAGTAACCGGTTACTTTATAATTGGATAATAACCTATTTTCCAATAGATGTCAACACTTTTTTAGGTTAAAGTAACCAGTTACGTAACCAGTTATTTTTTTATTGATATTCAAGAACTTAATTGCTATACTATGTGTAATATGAAACTGTAACGAAACAATTCATATTTTAACATACTGATAAATACAATAGACAATGCGTAAAGGAGACAGATACTTATGGCGAAAAAACAGGTGACATTTGCTGACATTGCAGAATACACGCATTTTTCCAAAACTACAATTTCAAGATATTTTAATCATCCGGATTCACTGACACTTGAAAATCAGGAAAAAATATCTCAGGCTCTTGAGGATTTAGGATATAAAAAGAACAAACTCGCAAAGGTGCTCGCAAATGGGAAAAGTGAATTTATCGGGATTATCGTACCAAATCTTTACCTTCACTACTACTCAGAAATGCTTACCCAGCTTCTTTCCAGCTACCGTGATTATCATTATAAATTTCTTGTTTTTGTCAGTGATAACGGACCAGATGAGGAGGAGCAGTATATTGAAGAATTGATGTCTTATCAGATTGAAGGCCTGATCGTATTAAGCCATACGCTTGCTTCCGAAAAGCTTGCTTCTTATCAGATTCCTGTCATAGCAATTGAACGTGAGGCAGAACATATCTGCAGTGTCACAACTGATAATTATATGGGAGCTCTGCAGGCTGCATCACTTTTGATCCGTGACCATTGTGATGTGCTGATTCATATTAATGCAGATGTGCCAAAGATTATTCCTGCCTACAACAGAATTCGTGCATTTGAAGACACCTGTAAAGAACATCATGTGCCTTATGAATTAAATCTTAATGTGTGTGGAGATTCTTATCAGGAGCTCTTTTCACAAATGAAAATCATCTTTGCTGATATCGATGAAAAATATCCCGGACAAAAAAAAGGTGTCTTTCTTGCGAACGACACCTATGCAAATATGTTCCTGAATCTAATCTTTCAAAAATATGGATGTCTCCCTGACACATATGAACTGGTAGGGTTTGACAACTCTCCGATTGCCAGTGAAGCTATTTTGCCGATCACAACCATTGGACAGCAAATCGATGTGATCGCACACACCTCCATGGAATTATTAGTGCAGCAGATGGAAGAACGTAAAAAGAGAAAACCAGTTCCGCTGGCAGAACCGATCCATAAACAAATTACGCCTATCCTTATCCGCCGGGAGACAACAAATTAAAAATATTCTCCTGACCAGTCAACATCAGACAGATCACCGGTTCACAAAGCCTAGTATCAGCACCAGAATGAGCATGTGGACCGGATAGAATGCATAGCAGAAATACTGGAATGGTTTGCTGTGATATCCCTGTCGTCCTCTGTAAAGCCAGATTGGCACTAATGCAAGCAATGCAAGCCCCTGCTGGCAGAGTTCAAACTCCATACCGAACAAACGGACCGGATACATTAATCCGCCAAGCAATTCCACATTTACCCAATAAAGAGCAGCAATTTGACCAAGCAGACACCACCATTTGCGTCCGCGGAAAAAGTAAAAAATAAAAACAGTCAGTACACCGATTCCATAATAATCCACCATTGTCAATGTTCCGAGTAAACCTCCGGCAATCGTAACCAGTATGGCTGTCAGTACAAAAACAGGTGTTTTCTTTTTCTTTCGCACTGTTTCCATTATATGGATTCCTAAAAGACCAAGGATAAACGTCCAGATCACATTCTGGTGGACCGGATAAAACCATGTTCCACCATACATCAGATCAAACGGTATCTCCGAGATCACTGCAAAAACCAGCATTCGCAATAAATACTTTTTGAAATTATGGGTATGAAAATAACCTTCTACCGACATAAATGCAAAAATTGGAAATGCGATCCTGCCAACACAGGTCAGCCATTCCTGCGCCGGAAGAAGTGTTGCCCAAAGGTGATCCATCAGCATGAACAGCATTGCAATGATATGCAATGCTGCTGTGCTGATATCAAAACACCGTGATGTAGATGATTTTATTTTTTGAAACGACATAGCGATATACTCCTGCATTGTAGTATCGGATCCCCGGTTCTTTTACAGATCATTAAATATCTGGTAAATATCTATCTTGAGTGCGTCAGTATCCGTCATCCCAATAAACCTGCATCCATATTTATAACCGCCCTCCGGCAAAGCATCTCTCCGGACGATTTCAATAACAGCATCCACAACTTCTTTCGTCCAGATCTGAATCCTTGTATCGTAATAGCTCCCAATCTCAAGATCTGCCTTCGACTTAAATCCGAGACCGCTTCTTGAAATATCTGTCACCTCGACATGGACATATTTCAAAGTGGTCACGCTTTCTTCATCTAATCGTTCTAATTCAACCATGACTTCCAGATCAAGTCTCTTATGCTTTCTCCGCTCCTCCATACCTCACTTCTCCTTCATGAAATATTTAAGATAATTGTATAACAAGTTCTTTGCGATTACAAGTAGTTTTAAGACTCCCGGTCTACAATAAACATCGCATCGCCAAAACTGAAAAAACGATATTTTTCTTCTACTGCGGTCTCATAGGCTGCCAGTACATGTTCTCTTCCGGCAAGTGCGGATACAAGCATTACCAGTGTGGATTCCGGCAGATGGAAATTCGTGATCAGTGCATCGATGACTTTGAACTGATATCCCGGATAAATAAAAATTTCTGTCCATCCGCTTTTTTCTGTGAGGAAACCATTCTCGTCCGCAGCAGACTCTAAAGTTCTGGTGCTTGTTGTTCCCACTGCAATGACACGGTGTCCTTCTTTTTTCGCTTTATTGATCTTATCCGCTTCTGACTGTTCGATTTTATAAAATTCAGAATGCATATGATGCTTTAACACATCTGTTTCCTTGACCGGACGGAACGTTCCAAGTCCGACATGCAGTGTTACTTCCGCAATTTCTACCCCCATGTCACGCACCTGCTGCAACAGCTCCGGTGTGAAATGAAGTCCTGCTGTCGGAGCGGCAGCGGATCCGTCATATTTGGCATAAACTGTCTGGTAACGGTTCTTATCCTGAAGCTGATGTGTAATGTACGGTGGCAGCGGCATCTGGCCAAGCCGGTCTAATATCTCTTCGAAAATCCCTTCATAATGGAACTGGATGAGCCGGTTGCCTTCCTCTACAATATCGACAACTTCACCGGTCAAAATCCCTTCGCCGAAAACAATTTTCGTTCCGATCTTGCATTTCTTTCCCGGTTTTACAAGTGTTTCCCAGACATCATTTTCTTTTCTTTTTAAGAGAAGGATTTCGATTTTGGCCTCGGTACCTTCCTTCACGCCATAAAGACGTGCCGGGATTACCTTTGTGTTATTAATGACAAGGCAGTCGCCCGGTCTTAAATACTCTGTAATATCCTTAAAATGTCTGTGTTCCACTTCTCCTGTGATCTTATCTAAAACCATCAGTCTGGAGCTGGAACGATCCTCCAATGGATCCTGTGCAATGAGTTCCTGTGGAAGATCATAATAAAAATCTTTTACATCCATGATTATTCTCCATCCATTATTATTTTCTGAACATGACAAAGAGCCGCTGCTGCGACTCTTTGCCATGTTTCTATCATATTATGCACGAAGCTTGATATCAAGTGTTTTCTCTAAGTTCTTTAAGATTTTCTTGACAAAACCTTCCACTCTTTCCGTTGTGAATTCTTCGTCAGCCGGAGTAAATACAACTGAGAATGCCATGCTCTTCTTATCCGGTCCAAGCTGGATTCCTTCGTAGACATCGAATAATGTTACATCTGTGACATAATCGCAGGCCTCTTTGATACCATTTTCAATCTGCGCACAGGTGATGTTTTTGTCTACCACAAATGCGAAATCACGTTTTTCTTCTGCATATTTTGGCAACGGAGTAAAGATCTGCTCTTTTCCATACCATTTTTTCAGGGATGCAAGATCAATCTCCATGACGTAAGCCGGTACACGCATATCAAGTTCATCCATGATCTCGTAAGAAACCTTTCCAAGATATCCGACTTTCTCACCCTCACAGAAAATCTCTGCTGTCTGATATGGATGAAGGAATGTATTCTCGGCTGCCTCGTATGTGAATGTAATATTCAGTGCATCTGCAACCGTCTCTGCAAATCCTTTTAATGTGTAGAAAGATTCCTTCTCGCCAAATAATCCAACGCACAGTGTCTCTCTCTCATCCGGATACTCCGTAAGTGGGAGATCTTTTGGAATAAATACATTTCCAAGTTCGAAGATTCTTCCCTCTAAAATTGCTTTTTTCTGGTTTCTTGCCATCGCATGGATCATCTGCGGTGCAAGTGTAGTTCTCATCAGTGAAAGATCAATATTAATTGGATTGATCAGACGGATTGCATGTCTCTCTTTTGCATCTTCCGGCAGTCTTAACAGATCCAGATCAGACGGTGAGAAGAAGGAGTAATGAATTCCCTCATAAGCTCCTGCTGCACAGAGTGCACGTTTGATTTTAAGTTCTGTCTTCTGTTTTAAGTTTAATCCACCTAATGTCACTTTCGCAGTCGGCATAAAGGTTGGGATTACATGCTCATAGCCATACATACGGATCACTTCCTCCGCCACATCCGGGTAAGAATCCATATCTTCACGGTAAGCAGGAATCTGCAATGTCAGCTCATCACCGTTGATGACCGGTGCAAAATTTAAAGCAGTAAGAATACGAACGATGTCAGCATCTGGGACTTCGATTCCAAGAACCCCATTGACACGTTTTACACTTACTTTCATCTCTTTTGGCTCGATGGAGTTTCCGGTAGACACTTCAATGTGTGTGGAAGAAACTTTACCACAGCCTAACTCCTCTACTAAATGAAGAGCACGTTTCATTGCCATAACAGTTGTGTATTCGTAAACACCCTTTGCATACATTGCGCTGGAATCAGAGGACTGTCCCAGTGCCCTGGAGCTTTTACGGATGTTGTCGCGGGCAAATTTTGCAGCCTCGAACATCACTTCTTTTGTGGTGTCCTGGATTTCAGAATTCAAACCACCCATAATACCTGCCAGTGCAACCGGTTTTTTACCGTCACAGATGACAAGATTTGAATTATTTAATTCAAATTCTTTTTCGTCTAATGTTGTGATCTTCTCGCCATCATCTGCACGTCTGACATTAATCTCGTCACCCTCTAAATATGCATAGTCGAATGCATGCATCGGCTGACCTAACTCTTTTAGGACGTAGTTTGTGATATCTACGATATTGGAGATACCACCGATTCCGACTAATGCCAGTCTTCTTCTCATCCATGCAGGAGATTCCTTGATCTCAACATCATGAACATAGTGTGCGATATATCTCGGGCAGAGATCTTTCGCAGAAACAGTTACATGGAAATCCTTCTTTACATCTGTCTCTGTGAAATCAAGTGCAGGCTCTTTGCATTCTTTTCCGAGAACGGCTGCTACTTCTCTTGCGATACCGTAAATACTCTGGCAGTCAGGACGGTTTGCGGTGATCGCAATGTCAAAAATCC
>OGKW01001408.1_pt1 | contig 14117 bp, 10 predicted proteins | sample 1572601 | NCBI WGS metagenome assembly OGKW01 (sample SAMEA2581875, study PRJEB24529) | metagenome | biome: Human gut stool | place: China | collected 2011
ACCTACAGGTAATAGCAGCACCGTGGCTAATCCACCATCCATCCCCCAATCGTCCTCATGGCACTATCGAAATTCACGCCGACTTTTATAATCCGTTTACCATCTGCCATATAAAGAACATATATACAATCACGATTGCGTAACTGCTCAAAGTTCTGTATTCCTATCGGATATCTTCTGAAATTCTCTTCCATGACGCATATCTGTTTTTAGCGTGAAACATACACAAAGATAATGATATTTAGTTTCAAGTCAATTATGCCTGTTCTTTTTTTAAGAAAGTCCAACGTTGGATATCTACTTAGTGGGAAAGGAGCTATCGGTGTTTCTTTGCGTAATGCATTGAAAAGCGGTGAAACATATCTTTGACGACAAGCGGGTGGAAATACACTATCAGCCAAGATTTTCACCTTCTCACAACTGTCAGACGATTAATTTTATGCATAATGAGAGATAAAAGAGTGAAGTTCCGGTCTTAAATTTGCTTATAAACAAGTTAAACTAATAGCGTAAGTGATTGATAATACGTTTGTAACATCTTGTCATCATCTTGCAACGACTCTTTCAATAGATTGTATTTATTTCGTCTTATAGTTGTAATGCTCACCCTCTATCTTTGCCGACGTAATTAAAACGTAGAGCAAAGTTAGATGAAAAAACTATTTCTTATCCGATTTTCAGTGGCGGCCTTCTTTTGCCTGTTGTGTATACTTCCTGCATTGGCTGCCAATATCAAGATTAAAGGAGCTGTGAAAGACAAACTATCCAAAGAACCTTTGATAGGAGCTACGATACGTTTGCTCGGAACTCAAGCCGGAGCAGTGACCGATATGGAGGGTAATTTCGAATTGAACAGCATGGGCGTTCTGGAGGGTATGTATGATATTGAGATTAAATATGTAGGCTACAAAACAGAAGTGCGCCGTAAAGTACGTGTGGAGAATGGAAAACTGGTGATACTGAATCTGGAGTTGGAAACCGATGCACAGGAACTTGCCGATGTGGTGGTTGTAGCTAAGAAGAATAGGGAAAATGAGAATATGCTGTTGCTCGAACAGCAAAAAGCAGTCATTGCCGTACAATCTGTTGGTGTCAGGGAGCTTTCCCGCAAGGGTGTTTCGGATGCAGAAGGTGCTGTGACGAAAGTTGCCGGAGTGTCTAAACAAGACGGAGTGAAAAATGTCTTTGTCCGTGGATTGGGTGACCGGTACAATGCAACTACTTTTAATGGATTTGCTCTTCCTTCCGAAGACCCGGAATATAAGAATATCTCTCTTGATTTCTTCGGTACGGACATTATTCAGTCCGTAGGCGTAAATAAAGCATTCAACGCGGGAGGCAGCAGCGATGTCGGAGGGGCAACCATTGATATCGTATCCAAAGAACTCATTGGTAGCGGTCATCTGGGATTCGGCATTTCCGGTGGCTTGAATACACAAACGGTAGCAGCCGATTTTCTGAAACAGGATGGAGTGAACTTCATGGGCTTTGCTAATCGCACCGAACCTGCCGATGAAAACTCATGGAACTTCAGAAATAAGTTAGACCCTTCCGCTCAACATTTGCAAATCAACTGGAGTTACAGTATTTCCGGAGGTAAACGATTCTATGTCGGAAAAGACAAAAATCCACTTTCTTTCTTCCTGACTGCCGGACATACGACGGACTATCAGTATACGGATGAAATCATACGTAATACAACTACCGGCGGTACGGTCTACAAAGATATGAATGGTAAGAAGTATGCGGAGAATATCAGTCAGCTGGCACTTGCCAATGTGGATTTCGATATGCAGAATCGTCATCACATCAGTTATAATTTGATGATGATTCATGCCAATACCCAGTCGGTGGGCGATTACAACGGTAAGAACTCGATTTTTAGTGACGACTATGAAAACCTCGGATTCACCCGTCGTCAACAAACGAATGATAATATGCTGATCGTTAATCAACTGATGTCTAACTGGGGATTAACCAAATCATTAAGTCTCGATGCAGGTGCTTCCTATAATATGGTGAAAGGCTATGAACCGGATCGTCGTATCAATAACCTGACTAAAGCGGAAGACGGCTATACGTTGCTAAGGGGCAACTCACAACAGCGCTATTTCTCAACTTTAGATGAAGACGACTTGAATGTAAAAGCAGGCTTGGTCTATCGTCTGAAAGATAATATAGAAGAGATTTCGAATGTCCGTTTCGGATATACAGGCCGATTCGTAGATGATAACTTCAAAGCTACGGAATATAACCTGACCGTAGGACATGTTTCTGCCATCCCTTCTTTAGACGACTTCTCGCTTGACGATTATTATAATCAGGAAAACTTTGCTTCCGACTGGTTCAAGATACAAAAGAACTTAGATGAATATACCGTAAAAAAGAATATCCATTCCGCTTATGCCGAGGCTACCTACCAGTTTACTCCCCGTTGGATTGTGAATCTGGGAATGAAATACGACAAGGTGGATATTGAAGTGGATTACAATGTGAATCGTGGAGGCTCTAAAGGAAACAATACCATCCAAAAAGATTATTTCCTGCCCAGCTTGAATCTCAAATACAATCTGAATGATAAAAACTCGCTTCGTCTGGGAGCTAGTAAAACATATACGCTTCCGCAGGCAAAGGAAATATCTCCTTACCGTTATGTCGGCGTGAACTTCAACAGTCAGGGTAACCCCAATCTGAAACCTTCGGATCATTATAACCTTGATCTGAAATGGGACTTTAATCTCACTCCGACCGAGTTGATTTCTCTCACAGCTTTCTATAAATTGATTAAGAATCCGATATCCCGCATCGAAGTGGCAAGCGCCGGAGGTTATCTTTCTTATGAGAATATAGCGGATAAGGCAACCGTGGCAGGAGTGGAAGTAGAAATACGTAAGAATCTGTTTGTCCGTCCGGTGAGTAATGCTGCGCACGGAATGAATAAACTCTCTTTGGGATTGAATGGCTCTTATATCTACACGAATGCAAAAATGCCTTTGGCAACGGTTACCACCGGCTCGCAACTGGAAGGAGCTGCACCGTGGATTGTCAATTTCGACCTCTCGCATAACTTCACGAAAGGAGAATGCAGTTTTGTCAATACATTGGTACTTAATTATGTGAGTGATAAGATATATACCATTGGCACACAGGGTTATCAGGATATGATGGAGCAGGGAGTACTGACCCTGGATTTTGTGTCCCAAGCCAAACTGAACAAGCATCTTTCCTTTAACCTGAAAGCCCGCAACCTGCTGAATCCCTCTTATAAGTTAAGCCGCAAAGCGAACGAAAACGGGGAAAAGGTGATATTGAATGATTATAAGAAAGGAATAAATATAAGCCTGGGAGTGTCGTGTACATTCTAAGCCGGGTGATGAAATAAGATTATTAACTAATAATGAAAGCAAAATGAAAAGATTGTTTGTGAACTTTATGACGTTTGCCGTTATGGCAACAGCACTTACATTGACTGCATGTAGCAGTGATAGTGACGGAGACGGTGATGGTAACGGAGATGGTGGAAACAACGGTGGGACCGGTAGCTCTATTGTTGTGGGCGAAAATATCCTGTCCGGCACGCTGACCGGAGAACAGACACTGGAAGCTAAGGAATATATTCTGAACGGAACGGTAGTCATTGAAAATGGAGGCCGTTTGAATATCCCTGCCGGAACAACGATTAAGGCTCGCGAAGGTTTCAGCAGTTATCTGCTGGTAGCACAGGGCGGTAAACTTTATGCTGACGGTACAGCTGATAAACCGATTGTTTTCACTGCCAATTCAACAACCCCTACATCCGGCTATTGGGGAGGAATCATTATCAATGGTAAAGCTCCGATTTCCGGTTCGAACGCCAATAAGAGTGATACAGGTCTGACGGAAATCGACAACAACTATAAATACGGTGGTAATGTCGATAATGACAATTCCGGTTCACTGACTTATGTGAAAATCTGCTATGCCGGTGCCCGCTCTACTGCCGATATCGAGCACAACGGATTGACACTGAACGGTGTTGGAAACGGTACCAAGATTGAGAATATCTACATTCTTGAGAGCGCGGATGATGCCGTCGAATTCTTTGGCGGTACGGTGAATGTAACCAACTTGTTGGCTGTGAACCCGGATGATGACATGTTCGACTTCACTCAAGGATATTCCGGTAAATTGAAAAACTGCTATGGCGTTTGGGAAAGCGGTTATACCAGTACGGAAGCAGATCCACGCGGCATTGAAGCAGATGGTAACTTGGATGGCATTTATCCGGATCATTTACGTCAGTCGGACTTTGTGGTTGAAAATATGACAATCGTAAATAATGCTGCCAATACAACGGATAATGTAGACCGTATGCAAGATGTGATTAAAATCCGTCGTGGAGCAAAAGCTACGATCACCAATGCCCTTGTCAAAGGTTCAGGCGGTACAATCGATTTGATTGATATGAATGACAGTAAAGGTGCAGGAAATGCTGCTTCCAGCATCAGCATCACCCATACATTGAACTTTAAGAATAAGCTGAATGGTACATTGAATACATTTACCGAGCCAACTACGAATACAGGTGCAGATGCATCCCTGTTCACTTGGAGCGGATATAATTTCTCTTCCTTATAAATAAGATATAGAGTAGCAAAGTGTATCTTTTTTAATAGGAGGTATGGGAGAATTTGTAACAAACAGATTCTCCCATATTCTATTTATTTGTTTTCGTAATCTTCTTTTAGCTTTTTTATTTGCTCCTTTATGGTATCAGTGATTACCTTTTTCGTATATTTGTCAACCTATTATTTTACAACGATACAAAATATGCAAACAGACAACGAGCGATACAAAAAAATGGCTTCTCTTGCACAAATCGGATGGTGGGAAGTAGATTTAACGGCAGGATATTATTTATGTTCCGATTATCTTTCTGATCTTTTGGGATTGGACGGCGACACCATCTCTACTTCGGATTTTCTAAACCTGATACGTGAAGATTATCGCAAGCAGATTGCCCAGGAGTTCCGGGCAAATTCTTCTATCCATAAGGACTTTTATGAACAAACTTTCCCTATTCATTCAAAATATGGCGAGGTCTGGTTGCATACCCGTCTGGCTTTTCGTGAAAAGGGTACAGGTGTTGATGGAGGTGATAAGTCCTTCGGAATAATCCAGCGCGTTGAGGCTCCCAAGGAAGAAGATCAAAGGGATGCATTAAGGCGTGTGAATGATTTGCTCCACCGTCAGAATTTTGTATCGCAATCATTGCTCCGTTTTCTCCGTGATGAAGAAGTCGATTCTTGTATAACAGATATTTTAAAGGAGATTCTGAATCTTTATAACAGAGAAGGGCGTGTTTATATTTTCGAATATGACGAAAGCCAGACCCATCATAGTTGTACTTATGAAGTAGTTTCCGAAGGGGTATCGGCAGAAAAAGAGGCTTTACAAGGTATACCTATCAGTCAATCGAGGTGGTGGAGTGAACAGATATTGGCTGGTAAACCCATTATCTTGAATACACTGGAACAATTACCTGAAAAAGCAGTCGATGAATACCAGATACTTGCAGCTCAAGGAATTCGATCTTTGATGGTTACTCCTTTGATGGCGGGTGACTATGTTTGGGGATATATGGGTATTGATTTGGTGAAAAGTGACCATATCTGGAGTAATGAGGATTTCCAATGGTTCTCTTCATTGGGCAATATTATAAGCATCTGTATCGAGTTGCGCAAGGCTAAGGATAAAGTTGTTCGTGAACAGACTTTCCTAAATAATCTGTTTCATTTTATGCCGATGGGATATATACGTATGTCCATTATCCGTGACGAGAATAATAAACCTTGTGATTATCGGGTGACGGATGCGAATGAGGTCAGTTCAACCTTCTTTGGGCTTCCTTTGGAGTCGTATATTGGTTCTTTGGCATCTGAAAAGCATCCTGACTATCTCCAAAAACTTAATTTTCTGGAAGAAATACTGGATAGTAATTCTTATAGGGAGAAAGATGAATATTTTCCAAGAACGGAACGGTATACGCATTGGGTTATTTATTCTCCCGGAAAAGATGAAATAGTCGGTTTGTTCCTCGATTCTACAGGATCGGTACAAGCTAACCGGGCATTGGACCGTAGCGAGAAGCTCTTTCAGAACATATTTGCTAATATTCCGGCAGGAGTAGAGATCTACGATAAGGATGGCTATTTGATAGACCTGAACAATAAGGATTTGGAGATATTCGGTGTAGTGAATAAGTCGGATGTGATCGGAGTTAACTTCTTTGATAATCCGAATGTGCCGCAGAACATACGTGATCGTGTACGGAATGAAGATTTGGTGGATTTCAGGCTTAATTATTCTTTTGAACAGGCGGAAGGATATTATGAGACAAATCGTTCTAATGCGATAGAACTGTATTCGAAGGTTAGTAAATTGTATGATAATGAGGGCAACTTCAGCGGATATATATTAATAAGTATTGATAATACCGAACGGATTGACGCAATGAATCGTATCCGTGATTTTGAGAATTTCTTCCTGATGATATCCGATTATGCAAAAGTAGGTTATGCCAAGTTGAATCTCTTGAATCGCAAAGGATATGCTATAAAACAGTGGTATAAGAATTTAGGTGAGGAGGAAGATACGCTTTTGGATGAGGTTGTGGGTGTTTATACCCATATGCACCCTGAAGATCGTAAGCGTTTCCTTGATTTTTATGATGAAGTCAGAGACGGAAAAAGAAGGCATTTTCAGGGTGAGATGCGTATTCGTCGTCCCGGAACGAAGAATGAATGGAATTGGGTGAGTAGTAATGTGATGGTCACTAACTATAAACCGGAGGAAAATGAAATAGAAATCATCGGTATCAATTATGATATTACAGAATTGAAAGAAACTGAAGCCGAACTGATTCAGGCGCGTGATAAAGCGGAGATGATGGATCGTTTGAAAAGTGCTTTCCTTGCCAATATGAGTCATGAAATCCGTACGCCGCTGAATGCCATTGTCGGTTTCTCCGATTTGTTGGTGGAAACAGAAGAGTTGGAAGAACGTCAGGAATATATTAAGATTGTACGTGAGAATAATGATCTCTTGTTGCAACTAATTTCGGATATACTTGATTTATCAAAGATTGAGGCTGGTACGTTTGAATTTACTAATGGAGATGTAGATGTATATCTGCTGTGTGAAGATATTGTCCGCTCTATGCGCATGAAAGCGAAAGGAGAGGTGGAACTGGTACTTGATAATCACCTTCCGGTTTGTCATGTCATTAGTGACCGTAATCGTATACATCAGGTGATCTCTAACTTTGTTAATAATGCAATGAAGTTTACCTCTGAAGGAAGTATTCATGTGGGGTATAAACTAAAAGACGGAGAATTGGAGTTTTATGTCGAAGATACGGGAATCGGTATTGAGAAAGAGCAATTGCCACATATTTTTGAGCGTTTCGTGAAGCTTAATTCTTTTGTACACGGTACAGGATTGGGACTTTCTATCTGTCAGAGCATCGTTGAACAATTAGGTGGGCGGATTGACGTTGATTCTGAAAAAGGAAAAGGATCAAGGTTTTGGTTTACTATTCCCGGAGTGATTGTGACGGAAGAGGTGGGCTGTGCCCGGTAGAGTGGTAATGAGGCAGGTGAATATCTTCCTTCCTCATTAATAAAAGTGGCTTTTATATAGAAGAAACGGTCTTGGTTTTGATGTCGATTGATACTGACATGAAACCAAGACCGTTTCTTACGTTATAAAGGAAGTTCGTTTAAATTCCGAACGATAGTTTATCGATGGATTGATATACGATACTTGCAATACCCAGTCCGATGATACCCAATGTGCAAAGTGCCAGTCCCCATTTTGTGCAACGGTCGCTGCGGAAAGTAGGAATCGGGTTGTCGGAAGGAGTGATGTACATTGCTTTTACAATCAACAGATAGTAGTATAATGAAATCACTGTATTTACCAATGCGATGAATACCAGCAAGTGGAAACCTGCATCGAAAGCAGCCATGAAGATAAAGAACTTAGAGAAGAATCCGGCAAACGGAGGGATGCCTGCCAATGAGAACAGAGACAGAGTCATCAAAAGAGCGATTTTGGGATTCGTTTTATAAAGTCCTGCGTAATCTTCGAGCGTGAATTTCTGACTGCGTAATGCCACGATAGTGATAACGGCAAATACTCCGAGGTTGGCGGCAGCGTACACTAATACATAATATACCAATGCCGTCATGCCTTGTGCTGTGCCTCCGATAACGCCTAACATAATATATCCCGCTTGCGAAATACTGGAGAACGCCATCAAACGTTTCAGGTTTTGCTGACGGACAGCAAATATATTGGCAATAGTGATAGAAGCGATGGTTACCCAATAAAGTACTTCCTGCCAGTCATTAATCATTGGAGCGAATACTTTGATAAGGACGGCCAATAATACAAATGCAGCCGATCCTTTTGATATAACACTCAAATAAGCGGTAACTGTACTCGGAGCGCCTTCGTAAACGTCTGCTGTCCATAAGTGGAACGGAACCAGTGACAACTTGAATGCCATTCCTGTGAAGAAGAATATAAATGCCATGATCTGTAACGGATTTCCGTCGATATGGGCAGGGAGGTCATCGAAATAAAGAGTCCCGGCAGAACCATAGATCATGGACAGACCAAACAACAGCAATGCACTGGAGAAAAGAGCTGTCAGAATGTATTTGGCACCTGCTTCGGCAGAGTTGTGACGGTATTTGTCAAAGGCAATCAGTGCTGCCATCGGGATAGAAGCAGTTTCCAGTCCGATGAAGAACATCAGGAAGTGTCCGGCGGAAATCATGAGATACATACCGAACAGAGTAGAGAGAGTGAGTACATAGAACTCTCCTTGCTTGAATGAAGTGTCTTCACGCTTCATCCATTCGTGCGCCATCAGAAAGACGATTAATGTACCTACGTTTAGGATTGACTTAATGACTGTATGCATGGGCACATAGTGGTACATACCGCCGAAAATGTCGGCAGTGGTACCCGGTATCAGGTTGATAGCCGTATGGATAGCCATCAGAATGACGGGAAACATTGTATTCAGTCGTGCCTTTCCATCGTTCTTGTGCGCATCCGGGCTCATGAAGAGGTCGGCTAGAAACAGTAGCAACAGAACTACTACGAGCGACAGCTCTTCTCGCATATGTAGAAATTGTGAATAATCCATCTTTATCAATTAAATTAGAGATTAAAAATTAAAGAGCTAGGGTATCAGTTGTGAGACAACGGGCAATACACTTTCACCAATCATGTGGCTTACCCAGAAAGGAGCCATACCCAGTCCGGCTACACAAACGATGAGGCAGATAACGGCTACACGCTCGTCCCAAGTTGCATCGGTCAGTTCGAGGTGATGCTTGTTGGTACAGGTCCCGTACAGAATCTTACCTACCAGACGCAAGATATAGACTGCTGTAATCACGATGGAGGAGCAGGCTATAATGGTCAGTGTGCGGTGGAATACATCATTGTCTTGGAAAGATCCAACAAAGATGGTCATCTCGGCAATAAAACCGCTCAATCCCGGCAGACCGAGATTGGCAAGGCCGGCAATGACATAACATACACTCAGGAAAGGCATGATCTTCATCAAACCGGCAAGCTCGCGTACGTCACGGGTGTGGGTACGTCCGTAAATCATACCGATAAGCGCAAAGAACAATGCTGTCATCAGTCCGTGCGACAACATTTGGAGGATGGCGCCTGTGGCTGCTGTCTGGTTCAGCATGAGGATTGCGAAAAGAACTAATCCGCAATGGGATACGGAAGAGTATGCGTTGATATATTTCAAATCAGTCTGTACACAAGCGGAGAAAGCTCCGTAAACGACAGAGATACCGGTCAGTATCAGGAATATCCAGGAAAGTTCGTTAGCGGCTTCCGGCATTAGATACATGGCGATACGGAAACAACCATAACCTCCTAATTTCATCAGCACTCCGGCATGAAGCATGGAAACTGCTGTCGGAGCGGAGGCATGACCATCGGGACTCCATGTATGGAAGGGGAAAAGAGCGCCTAGCACACCGAAACCGAGAAATGTCAGCGGGAACCAGATACATTGTTGTGCAAAAGGTATGTTGTGCAACTGTGCGATTTCAAGAAGGTTCATGGTAGTGGCTCCTGCACCGAAATAGATTCCGAGAATACCGATCAGTAGGAAAGCGGAACCACCCATCAGCATAAGTGTCAGCTTCATCGCTGCATATTCCTTACGTCCCGAACCCCATACGCCAATCAGCAGATACATAGGTATCAAGGCTATTTCGTAGAACATAAACATGGTGAACAGGTCTACGGATATAAAGAATCCGAACACTCCCATCGCCAACAGCGTGAACCAAAGGAAATATTCTTTGGTCAACGGTTGCAAACGCCAGGAAGCGAATGTGCCGGTAAATACGATAATGGCGGACAGTAACAGCATAGCTACCGAGATGCCGTCTACGCCTACCGAGTAGGAGATATGAAGCGGTGCGTACCATAGTGTGTCTGCACGGAAAAGCATTTCCGCCGTGTTTCCGGCGCTACGCTCTCCCAAATACATGAATGTAAGTACGACAGAGGCTATCAGAAGCGCTGATGCGCCCGTAACCATAACCCCCCGGATAGCTTTAATTCCTCGTGCCGCCCAAAGTCCGGCCAACATCAGGAGGGGGATAAGTACGAATATTGATAAGAAATTCATCTTTATGATTTACTGTTTAAAGATTTACTATTACTTGTTTAGAGAACCAGCAGAAGAATAAGTGCCAGTGCACCGCAAAGGAACACATACGCATATTGTTGTACCTGACCGCTCTGTAGACCGCGAATCTCATCGCTTGTCGCATTTGTCGCCCATGCCAGGAAGTCGAAGAATCCGTCTACGACATGACGGTCCCACCATGCGATAGGAGTAGAGATGCAACGGAAAATAATCTTATGCGTAATGAACTGGTATATCTCGTCAATATAGAAACGGTGATAGGCAGCCTTATGCAATCCCTTGAACTGTTGAGCCAGCGAATCGGCGACAGGCTGTTTGGCGTTCTTATACATCCAGGTCGCGATGGCAATGGAAATAATCGCGATAACAACACTTGTGATAGCCACTGACGGGTCAAGATGAATGGAGTAGGATTCACCGTTGGAACTGATAAAGTGTCCGAAAGGAATAAATCCGGCTCCACAAGTCACTGCCGCCAGAAACATCAATGGGAAAGTCATAGCCAACGGACTTTCATGGGGAGTGTGATGCGCATGAAGTTCTTTGTTCTCTTTTTCCCAGAAGATACCGTAGTAAAGGCGGAACATATAGAAAGCGGTCATAGCGGCGATTACCGTCATCACCCAACCCATTACAGAGCTGTATTGGAAGCAAGCTGCCAGAATCTCATCTTTCGAGAAGAAACCCGAGAATGGGGGGATACCCGCAATAGCGAGACAAGCAATCAGGAATGTCCAATGGGTAATCGGCATATATTTGCGTAATCCGCCCATAGCCGACATCTCATTAGAGTGTACCGCATGGATAATGCTACCGGCACCGAGAAAGAGCAGCGCCTTGAACATGGCGTGCGTGAAAAGGTGGAACATGGATGCCATGTATCCCAAACCGCCTTCATGAGGATTCATTGATGTACAAACCCCTAAAGCCACCATCATAAAACCAATCTGCGAGATAGTAGAGAATGCGAGTACACGTTTGATATCCGATTGTACACAGGCTACACTTGCTGCATAAAAGGCAGTGATTGCACCTACCCAGGCAACCATATGCAACGTATTCGGAGCATATTCGATGAAGAGCGGAAACATACGTGCCACCAGATAGACTCCGGCAACTACCATCGTAGCCGCATGAATCAAGGCGCTGACAGGAGTAGGACCTTCCATTGCATCCGGCAACCAGATATGTAGCGGGAACATCGCACTCTTTCCGGCACCACCTACGAACATTAATCCGAGAGCTAATGGAAGCATAGCCGCTCCGCCGCTAACCAGCGATACCGTATCCGGAGTAAAACCGAACGTTCCTCCGTAATATCCGTAAATCAAGATACCGATGAGGAAGCCCAGGTCTGCAAAACGAGTGACAATAAACGCTTTTTTGGAGGCGGAGATTGCAGCAGGTTTTGTATAGTAGAATCCGATTAATAGATAAGAGCTTACGCCCACTAACTCCCAGAAAAGATACATCTGGAAAATGTTTGTAGCTACTACCAATCCCAGCATTGACATGGTGAACAGGGAAAGGAAAGCGTAATAACGTTGAAAACCGATCTCGCCTTTCATGTAACCGAAGGAATAGATGTGTACCATTAGCGACACGGTAGAGATGACAATCAGCATCATTACGGATATAGGATCGAGCAGAATGCCCAAATCGAAATGTAACGTCTCTGTAAAAGGTAGCCACGTAAAATTATAAGGTATCAATGTGGTAAATGTTCCGTCTTCCAGTCGCGGGGCTGAGAAATATTGGAAAGCAGTCACGTAAGACAGTACTGTTACCGCTCCCAGTACCAACGTACCGATGGCGCCTGCCGTCCGGTGTGACATCCATTTTCCCCCGATTCCCAATAGGAGAAAGGAGAAAAAAGGAAGAAGGAGTATTAGAATTGTTAGTTCCATACAGTTTATTTTAATTACTTGAGTTATTATTACTTATACTTACCATTTCAAGTCGTCCAGATTGCGTACCTGGATGCTTCGGAGGTTACGGTAAATGTTAATCATAATCGCGATGGCTATTGCGGTTTCCGCAGCCGAGATGGCGATGGAAAACAATGCAAAGAAATAGCCCTCCATTCCTCCCGGAAAGATAAAACGGTTGAACACGGCAAAGTTGATATCTGTAGCGTTTAGCATCAACTCTACGGAAATCAGGATAGCCAGCGTATTGCGGCGGGTAAAGAATCCATAGATTCCTGCAAACATCATGATGGTAGAGACCACCAGATAATATTCCATGTGTATCATATCAGTGATTCGTTTTTTAGTGATTAATGATTAACGTTTGCGGGCGATCATGATTCCACCGATGATACAGGCCAGCAATAAGATACTGACTGCTTCGAAAGGCAGTACATAACCGTACTTGTCGCTACTCAACAAAGCGTTTCCGATCGTATGGATGTTTATCTCCTGCGGGGCAAGATTGGCTGTCTGCATGAAGTTATGCTTCAGCGTGATAAACAGGATTATCGCCAGACCGGCAATCATTGTAAAGAGTCCTGCCATAAACCTGCTTCGTTTCAGCCTTTCGGCACGGTCACCTTCTCCACTGGTCAGCAGGATGGAGAATACATAAAGCACAACGATACCACCGGCGTAAACCATAATCTGGACAGAGCCCAGAAAGGTGTAGCCCAGCAAGAAGTAGATACCCGCTGTGCCGAAAAGCACGAAGAGCAGGTAAGTAGCCGAGCGGACAATGCGTTGGGTAGTCACCGTCATGATGGACATAGCAATAATAAATGCTGCCAAAAAGTAGAATACTACTGTTTCAAGTGTTGATCCCATATCTATACTTCTTTTTTCTTTTCTATTACTTTACTACCGGGACGGTTCAGTTGCAAGACGAGCTTCGTCCGGTCGAATACTGCGTGTTCGAAGTTCTGGTCGAATGTGATGGCGTCATGCGGACACGCATTCACACAAAGTTGGCAGAAGATACAAGATCCTAAGTCATATTCGTATTTTGCCAGGATTTTCTTCTTTTTGCCGTCTTCCGTTTCGATTGTTTCACCGGTCACTTTGATAGTGTCATTCGGACAAGCCATCTGGCACAATCCACAAGCTACGCAGCGATGTTCATTATTCTCATTGTGGGGCATGTTCAGTGTTCCGCGAAACCGGTCAAACATTTTCAGTTCCTTACGGTTCTCGGGATATTGCTCGGTCACTTTCTTGCGGAAGTACACCTTGATACTGGTTTTCATACCCGTTGCCAGTGTACTGATGCCATGCACCAGACCACCTAAATACGTATATTTTTTATCTTTATATTCCATAATCTAATCAAAAGTGGAGGCCGAAGGCTACGCAACATGCCATTAATAATAGGTTTACCATAGAGATAGGAACCAGATATTTCCATT
>OGKW01001415.1_pt1 | contig 14064 bp, 10 predicted proteins | sample 1572601 | NCBI WGS metagenome assembly OGKW01 (sample SAMEA2581875, study PRJEB24529) | metagenome | biome: Human gut stool | place: China | collected 2011
CCCCTGGCCGACAGCGCCCCCGGGATCTCCATCAACAGCGGCTCTTCACTGGAATACGGGATCAATTCAGGAAGTGGGAGCATTTACCCCGATAGTTCCGGAAGCAGCTACCCCATCCAGTGGGGAGATGTTCCCACGCTTCCAGCGACCCAGTTCACAGCGGTGAGCGAAGTAGAGCGGAACGATGGCAGCATTGGTACTCTGGTAATCCCCAGCCTGGGAATTCGCTATAAGGCTTATGACGGTACTGATTCTGCTTCCATGCGCAAAGGTGTGGGCCACTGCCCCAGCACAAGCGCCTGGGAGGGAAACATCGGTCTGTGCGGACACAACCGGGGCTCCAGCCACAACATCGGCGCAATCAAGGATCTGGAAATTGGCGATACCATTCGGTATCAGACCAGCCTGGGGACAAGGACCTATGCGGTGAGTTCGGTCAAGATCATAGACTGGACTGACTGGAGCTATTTGAACAGCACCTCAGACAACCGGATCACGATTATCACCTGCTTGGCCAATCAGCCTACCAAACGGGTTTGTGTTCAGGGGATCGAAATAAGTTCATAAAATTTTTATCGAATATTTCCTTGGCGCTTTCATTGGGAATTATGTGAAAATAGCAAAATCGCAGAACATATTTATTGACTTTCGTTTTATCGGTAAAGGCGTTTCAAAAAAACCTTTGACACAGCCCGTTTTCTGCATTATTTTGGGCTTACAGGAATGGTTTTAGCGAAATGGAGGGCTGTGTCATGAAGAAAGTGAAAGACGAGAAATCGGCAGGAATGACGGATGATTCCGCACTTCGGATCCGCATGGACATGACCTTCGATATTCCGGCGGAGATGGCAAACCAGATGGAGCTCTGGGGGCTGAATGCCTTCGAAGAATGCCATTATGACGAGGAACACCGGCAGATGAAAGCCAGCGTCAGCACGGCGCTATACCGAAAGGGGGCATGAAGATATGAAACGAAGAGTTTTGGATATGGTGTCCGGTGTCCTGATCGGCGCCGCTCTGTTCGGCGGTGGATATGCCGCCGCAGCCTCCGGCGTAATGGCTGTTCCCACCTGGCAGCCTATCTATGTGGACGGCCAGCAGGTGCAGATGGAGGCCTATAATATAGCTGGGCACAATTACGTCAAGCTGCGGGACATCGGCAAAGAGGCCGGCTTCAACGTCTACTGGCAGGATGGCGTCCAGGTGGACACCACCTCCCCCTACACTGGCGTGGTGCCCGCTGGAATCTCCATCAGCAGCTACAAGGGCAATACGCTGGCAGCCGGGGACCGGAGCGGACTGATCATCGGAAATGCCGGCGAGGACTATACGGTGGCCTCCAGCGCCCCGGCGGTTCTCACGGTGGAGCAGGTCTCCGGCAGCTGGGTGGCCGTGGCGCACACCACCGGTACTGCAATCGTGACAGTTACCGGAGCCGACGGCAGCCAGGGGCGGCTCACGCTGACCGTCACTGGTTCCACTCAGGGGGAGCCTGCTGCATCCGAGGGCCTGTCCGAAAACATGGAGATTCGGGAGGAGATGATCTCTCACATCAATCAGGTCCGCCGGGAGAATGGCGTACCGGAGCTGGAGATCAATCAGGCTCTGATGGATGCCGCCCAAATCTGTTCCGCCCAGCTGAATCGTTCGCATAACAGCCAATTTGAATGCGAGACGGCGGCGGCTTGCGGGTACCCCCACGGATTTGGCTCCAACCTGACGGTATTTACTACGCCGCGGGATCAGACTATCGCCGAGAAGGCGGTCACGAATTGGGTAAACTCTTCCGGCCACTTCCAGACGATGATCGACGCCCGCTGCGAAACTCTCGGTGTCGGCGTTACCATCCACAATGGGATCGCATACTGCTATATGTTTGCAGGGGATGCTGAGTCTCACAACCCCTACGAATAACTGAACGCATGGTGGAGGAAGTCCCGGTTACTGGCCGGGAAGCTTCCTAACAAACAAAATGGCAAAGACTTTCCGGCGGCTCCGCCCGCCGGGGAGTCTTTTTTTGCCCAAAATTTAAAACAAGGAGGAAAATCATGAGTCGAAGATTACAGTCCTCAGCCCTCCGGGCGATGGCAGTCCTGATCGCGCTGATCTGCGTGCTGGGGCTGATCCCCGCCCGGGCGCAGGCTGCCGGGACCGATACCATCACGCTGGAGCGGTTTGGCTATTCCGGTGTGTCGTATGAGTCCGCCAGCCTGGGCCGCTGTCAGCTCCACCAGATGTATTACGACTACGGCGGCAAAACTGCTGTGGGTTTCTGCGGCACGAAGGGCGGCGGTATGGGCAGCGGCCTGGAGGGCCAGACCTGGGGAAACCCCACGCCCATCACGGACCCCACGGTGGAAATGATGATGGCGTATTACTACGCGCATTCGACGGGCACTTTCACGGACGCGGCAGTGGCCGCCGGTGTGGATACCGTCTGGGACGCCGGCTACACCTGGTACATGAACGCTTGGGTCCAGGCCATTCTTTGGCGCTATCAGCAGGGTACCCTGGGTGACCCTGTGGAGGCCTGCGCCGAAGAACTCATGTACGTCTACAACTCCCTGGAGGGGACCCACTATACCAGTATCGACCAGACGCAGGGAGGCAGTTCTTTCAGAAGCCGCACCCAGTATATCTTTGACCTGGGTGCCGAGGTCTGGGGCGACTGCAGCGTTTATCTCTACACGTTCACCGGCGCCGGTACGTCGGACCACCCGGCTTCCACAGTCCAGGATGTGGTCATCGGCGAGTTGCAGGTGGACACCACCGAGGAGCAGTACACGCTTACCGTCAAAAAGGTCGACAGCACGAACCCCACCAAGGGCCTGGAGGGTGCGCAATTCCATGTGGAATCCGTCAATGGATCTTTTTCACAGGACATTGTGACCGGCCCGGATGGGACCTACACGCTCCGCAATCTCGACGCCAACACCTACGCCGTGACTGAAACCGACCCGCCCCCGGGCGGATACCGGATCGACAATGCCGGCCCGGAGTATGTGGTGCTGCCCAACGGCGGCAGCAACTCCGTGACCATTACGTTCTCGGACACTCCGGAGATCACCGGCAGCGGCACGATCCGAAAAGTGGATGCTGATGACCCCACCCACGGCTTGGCTGGTTCCGTGATCGCCATTGAAGGCGTCGACAATAACTTCCGTTGGCAGAATACTACCACCGAGGGCGGGTACCTGCCCGATATTCCCTGGGAGACCATGCCCATCGGCTCCTATGTTGCCGAGGAGCGCACTCCGCCCTCCGGGTACACCCTGAGTTCCGATCCCGATAAGGTCAAGCAGGAATTCTATTGGGATGGAAAAAATGAAGTCTCTCTGATTTTTGAAAACGACGCCAAGGTCAAGATCCAGCTGCTGAAGCTGGACGCCTCCGGAGATCCTCTCCCCAATGCTGTCTTCAACATTTTCAAAGACGGACAGCTGATTGCCTCTGACAAGACCACTGCCGCTGGCACCATCACGGTCCCCAATGTAACAGAAGGTCTTTTTGCGTTCGTGGAGGTCTCCGCGCCGTCCGGCAAAGCCAAACTCCAGGAGCCGGTGCTGGTCTATGTGGATCAGGCCATGGTGGACGGCGGCGGCACGATCCCGGTGACGGCTACCGACGAGGACCTCCCCCAGTTGACCCTCCTGAAGCGGGACGAGCAGTCTAAGGAACCCATCCCTGACACCACCTTCGAGATCCGCGGCATCCACTTTGGGTATCACAACGATGTGACCACCGGGCTGGACGGGACGGTCACCCTCACAGTGCCCGTTGACAGCTATGAGGTGACAGAGACTTCCGTTGCGGAGCCGTATGTCATCAGCGACGAGCCGACTCAGACGATCTGGCTGGGACCCGGGGACGAGCAGGAGCTGATTTTTGAGAATCTCAAAAAGCCGTACCTCACCCTGTCGAAAACAGAGGTTGGGACGGGCACTCCGATCCCGGACACCGTGTTCTCTATCGTCGGGATCGACAGTGATTATCAGGATGAATGGGTGACCGGGGAGGACGGCACCGTCTCCGGTTATATAGAGCCGGGCAGTTTTGAGATCGAGGAGATCTCGGTTCCGGACCCCTATTACATCTCCGAATTCGAGGAAGAGCGGGTAAAGACTGTCAGCCTGCAGCCGGGTGACGAGGTGACGCTCTATTACGAAAACCAGCGCCGCCCGGTCATCGAGATCCTCAAGCTGAATGAGATCACGCTTGATTCCATCAGCGATGTCCCGATGCAGGTCTGGTACGCCTCCAATCACACCACCACCGGCGAATATAACGATCTTGGCGTTTACTACACCGACGAGGATGGACGCATCGTCCTGGACGATCCGGACCTCTATCTGCGAGATGGCTGGTTCCGCGTCCAGGAGCAGGAACCTGCCCCTGGATTCGCTCTGCCGGAGGAGGACACCCAGGAGGTCTTTATTCCTGCCGGTGGGAGCCATACGTTCCGCTTCCTCAATCGGCCTCTCTCGGCAATTTGTGTCTGGAAATATGATTCCGAGACAGGGGCCGCTATCGAGGGGGCCGTATTCCAGGTCCGTTATCTCTCCGGAAATACCAGCGGCACCGGCGGCACGGTCATCGGCACTTATCGCACTTCAGCCAATGGGTCCTTCACGGTCACCGGATGCGAGGCCGGCACCTACATCATCGAGGAACTCTCCAGCGATGGATCTCACGTCATCGACACGCCGCCGCAAACGGTCTACCTCTCCGGTGAGGAGCAGGAGGTCGTCCGCATCGAATTCGGCAACAGCCCCAAGGGATCTTTGCTGGTCACCAAGGTTTCCACCGATGCGGAAAAAACACCTCTGTCCGATGTTGAATTCCTGGTCACGACCAGCGATGGGACCGTTGTCGGCAATGCCAACGGCAAATATGTGACGGACAGCAGCGGCAGCTTCCTGGTAGAGAATGTTGACCCCGGCACGACGCTGGTGGTGCGTGAAACCCGGGCCAAGCCGGGCTACCTGCTGGACGACACCCCCCAGACGGTTCAGGTAAAAGAGGGCCAGACCGTCACGGTGGAGTTCCGCAACCAGCCTATGGGGAACCTCATCATCCACAAGCTGTCCAGCAAGGATAAGGCCCCGCTGGAGGGAGTACAGTTCAAGATCACCTGCGCGGACGGCACCTATCTCCCGGACGAGGGCGGCAAGCTGTCCTCCAATGGACTGTACTGGACCAACGAGGAGGGCCAGATCGTCCTCTCCGGCATCACCGGCACAGTGGTTGTGACTGAGGTAGAGAGCATCCCCGGATATACCATCGACCCGGACACACAGAGTCAGACCGTGGTGGTCAACCCGGATGATACGCAAGAACTCTGGTTCTACAACACGCCGGTGGGCGGTGTGGAGCTCATCAAGGTCAGTTCGGCGGACAAGACAGAGCGCATCCCCAACACCACCTTCGATATCCGCCGGGTGTCGGATGACGCCCTGGTGGACACCGTGACCACCGGGCGGAGTGGAAGGGTATATCTGCCCCTGGAGAGCGGCGATTACTACGCCGTGGAAACCGAGAGTGCCAAAGGCTTCAAGCTGGATGACACCCCCATCTATTTCACAGTGAAGGATGGAGAAACCACCCGTAAGACCGTGACCAATGCGCCCTTCTCCGGGATACTCATTCGCAAGGTTTCGTCTGCGGACGGAAGCGGTATTTCCGGCATCCATTTCCTGTTGTATAACGCCCGGCATACCCCCATCGGGGAGTATGTAAGCGACCAGAGGGGCCATGTCTACATTGACGGCCTGACCGAGGGCGGCCGCTACTATCTCCGGGAGTTGGAGCACGAGGGCTATATCCCGGACACCGAACTGAAAACCGTCTATGTCAAGGCGGGGGAAGTGACTGAAATCGAATGGGAGAATACCCCCATCACCGGCCAGATCCAAATTATCAAGCGGTCCGCCGACTACAACCCCACCACCGGCCTGCCCGCCGGGACGCTGTTGGAGGGGGCCGTGTTTGAGATCACGGACAAGGCTGGGAACGTGGTAGACACCATCCGCTCTGACAGCCGGGGGCTGGCCGTGTCCAAACAGCTCCCCCTCTCCCGCTATACCATCCGGGAGGTCAAGGCCCCGGAGCATTACGGTGTCAACGAAACCGAGCTGACCGCCTACCTGGAGCATGAGGGCCAGATCGTGCGCTTTGAAGTGACAAACAAGAGCCTGACCACCGGCGTGTCCATCACCAAGACCGGCCCCAAGGAGATCATGGGCGGCCAGCCGGTGCGCTACACCTTCTCCGGCATCGCCAATACCTCCAATGTCCGGCTGGACAGTTTTTATTGGAGGGATACCATCCCCGCCCAGGTGCGGCTGGACACTGTTGTCACCGGCACGTATAACTTCCCCGGCACCTATAAGATCACCTATCGTGTGAACGGCGGGGAGTACCGCACTCTGGCCGATAACCTCTCCACCAGCAAGAATTATATCCTGGCAGCCAGCGCCGCGGCTCTGGGCCTTGCCACGAATGAGCGCGTGACCGAGGTTATGTTCGTGTTCGGCCAGGCCCCCGCGGGCTTTGCCCAGGTGGAGACCCCCTATCTCTATTGTACCGCCGTGGGCAGCCTGCCCTCCGGCTCCTTTACCAATGTGGCGGACGCGGGCGGCGTCTATAACGGCCAGTGGGTCCAGGCCGTCAGCCGCTGGGTAACGACTGTGTACGGCAAGCCGGAGCCCCTGCCCAGAACGGGCTACTAAGCTGCAATCCTGGAGCGTCAAAACTTCCCTCAATTTGAGGGGAGTTTTGGCGCTCCCCTTTTGAAGGAGGAACGTATGCCAGACTATCAAGCCGTTTTAAGCAGCCATGAGATCAGCAAGAATATCGCTGACCTGCTGGAGGACATTGACCCCATCCAGTACAACGGCAGCAACCGGGCCCGCCGTGTACGGAATGTAAACGACTATATCCAGGGCCGGAACGATATGCCGCTGGAACCCCTGCTGGATTGGGCGGCAAAAGCGGATAGAGGGGCCTATGCCGGGAAAGTGGCGGTGCTCCGCCAGTCTATCCGGGACTTTCAAGCGCAAAAGGCCCTGCTGACCGTCCCCTATACCAGGACCAGCCATAAGCAATTCGAGTACAAGACCATAGAACTGGAGATGGACCGGCCCATGAAGGTCATTGACCAACAGATCTATGATCGGGCAGCGAAATCAGGTTTTCCGCGTAATTTCTTCCAGGAAAGCTATTTTGACCATGTGACGCTCTATTGTATGCCGGACAATGCCAACTGTAACTTTTCTCATTTCTCCGACTGCTCTTTTCATGTATGCCGCCTGTATGGGGTGAAATTTTGGGATACGAGGTTATATGGCTGTGAGTTCCACTCCTGCCGGATCGAATTTACTTTATTCCCGGATTCCACACTGGCAAACACGCATTTCCGGGACTGCTCCATCCATTCCGCGGCCTTTCTCCGCAGTCGTATGACCCGCTGCAACACAGTTGACTGTTCCGTGGGGCGGCTGAACTTCAACGGGGCCCGTCTGGATGGCTGTACCTATGGCCGGATCACACGATTGCCTAACAGCCGGATCGAGGGCCTGGAGGATGCTTCTATTACGATGGGAGGGGCGACCCAGGAGGAAGTCCGGTATAACCGTAACGCCATTTTCCACGCCCTGGGGGAGCAAGACCCGGAACATCCCCCGGCCAGCCGGGACCGGCCGCCTGGACCGGAGCGGTGAGGGGGCGGCTCTATGCGTAGAAACAACACCGTAAGCCCTCTCCTGTGGGCGGCGCTCACCCTGCCTGTCCTCTATCTGGCGGCCCTCCTGGCCTCCGGCTATGAGGAGGGTATGACTGTCTTTGACCTGATGGGCCATTTCAGCGGACTGCTGGAGCGGCCCTTTGCCATCCGCTGGACGCCTCACACCCCCAAATTCATGCTGGGAGCCCTGCTGATCTACGGCTTCTCCGTGGTGCTCTACTGCTCCACCAGGGAGAACAGGAGGCCCGGTGAGGAACACGGCTCCGCCAAGTGGGGCAGTCCCAAGCTGCTCGACCGCAAGTACCGGGACAAGGCACCCTTCCAGAATACCATCCTCACACAAAATGTCCGCATGGGCCTCAATGGAAAGGTACACCGCCGCAACCTCCTGCAAATCGTCATCGGCGGCTCCGGCGCGGGCAAGACAAGGTTTTTCTGCAAGCCCAATCTCATGCAGGCGAATTGCAGTTTTCTGGTCACGGACCCCAAGGGAGAGACAATGCGGGCCGTGGCCCCGCTGCTCATCGAAAAGGGCTATGTTATCAAGGTGTTTGACCTCATTGACACCGACCGCTCCGACGCCTTCAACCCATTCCCATACCTGAAGGACGACAAGGACGCTATGAAACTGGTGAACAATCTGATTAAGAACACCACACCGAAAAATTCCACCAACAACGACCCGTTTTGGGAGAAATCCGAGATCGCCCTGGACACCGCTCTCATCCTGTATCTGCTCCATGAAGCCCCGCCGGAGGAACAAAATCTGGAGATGGTCATGTATATGATCGAGAACGGCGGGGCCAGAGAGGATGACGATGATTTTCAATCCCCCCTGGATATGCTCTTTGAGGCGTTAGAGGAGGAAGAACCGGATCATGTGGCCGTGCGGGAGTATAAGATTTTCAAGCAGGCCGCCGGAAAAACAGCCAAGAGCATTTTATTGAGCGCCGCTGTCCGGCTTTCCGCTTTCATCCTGCCTCAGATCACCCGCATCACTTCGCGGGACGATATGGAGCTGGGCCTCATGGGGGAGCGCAAGCAGGCCGTGTTCGCCATCATCCCAGACAACGACGGCACCTTTAATTACCTGGTGGGGATGCTCTACACCTGCGCCTTTCAGGCCCTCTACTACCAGGCCGACAAGGTACACCAGGGGGCCCTGCCCGTCCCGGTCCGCCTGATGATGGACGAGTTCTGCAACGTCTCCCTGCCGGATGACTTTGGCAAGCTCCAGGCCACCATGCGCTCCCGCAACATCATGTCTACCATTGTACTCCAAAACATTTCCGCCCTCAAGGCCCTGTTCAAGGATGACTGGGAAGGGCTTTTGGGCAACGCCGACACGCTGGTGTATCTGGGCGGAAATGAGCCGTCCACCCACAAGTATATCTCCGAGCTGCTGGGCAAGGAGACCCTGGACACCCGCAACCGCAGCGTGTCCCGCGGCTCCCACGGCTCCAGTTCCGTCAGCTACCAGCAGACGGGTCGGGAGTTGATGACCCCCGACGAGGTGCGGACCCTGGACAACGACTACGCCCTGCTGTTCATCCGGGGGGAACGCCCTGTGATGGACAAGAAGTATGACATTCTCAAGCACCCCTATATCAAACTGACGGAGGACGGCGGGGCAGCGCCCTACGTTCACCACCCCGGACTGACTTACGCCCAGGCCGACCTGTCCGTGCCTTTTGAGAGTTTGGACTACATCGAAATTCTGGAATAAGAAAGGTTGATTTTCATGTTGAACAAGAAACACCCCCAGCCGAATACCCTTTCTCAGTGGCGGACCGGAAGGGGCCGCCGCCTCTATTTCTCCGCCGTCCTCATGCTGGCCCTGTGCGCCGCCCTGGCCTGCCCGGCCCTGGCCGCCGACACCGATCCCCTTACCATTGTCAACAACCTCAGCGACTTCATTTTTTCGTGCATTAAGGCCGTCGGCGTGATCGTGCTGGGCTGGGGCATCGTCCAACTGGGTATGTCCATCCAGTCTCACGACGCCTCCCAGCGCACCCAGGGCATCCTCTGCGTATTCGGTGGTTTGCTCATCGCTTTTTCCAAGGAGATTTTGTCCGCTATCGGCGTGGTGTGACCTGCCATGCGGAAGTACAACAAAATTCTCTCCTGTACCAGGACACCCTTTGGAGCATGGAAGATGACCGTACAGACACCAAACGAGCAAATCCATGTGCGGTCCTACTTCGGCTGTTCCCGGCGTGAGGCGGTCCATAAGGTACGGGCGACTGACTTTGACAAGGAGGCGGGGCTGATTTTCAATCAGCCGCCCCCTCCAAGAAAGAAACGAGGTGGGGGCTGTGAGCGATAACTGGGTGGTGCAGGCTCTGCAATCCGCCTTTGAGATTTGGAACGACAAGTTGACCGAGATATGGTCCCTGATTACCACCACGCCCCAGGAGTTCCGGGGCGGCGATATATGGAACGCCATTGTCGGCATCAATGAGGGGCTGAAGGCCGTGGGCTACGGCCTGCTGGTGCTGTTTTTCGCCATGGGGATCTTCCAGTCCGCAGCCAGTTTCCGGGACTTGCAAAGGCCGGAATACGCCCTGCGCCATTTCATCCGCTTTATTGCCGCCAAGGTGGCGGTGAGCTCCGCCATGGAGATCATGACCGTGGTTTTTTCCATCTGCGGCGGCATTGTCCAGTCTGTGATGAGCGGAATGGGCGGCATGGTTGCCGCCGGTGTGACGATACCCCAGGAGATGGTGGACGCCATTGAAAACGTCGGCTTTTTAGCCAGCATCCCCCTCTGGCTGGTAGCCATGCTGGGCAACCTGTTTATCACGGTGATGTCCTTCATCCTCATTATGACGGTCTATGGCCGCTTTTTCCGCCTCTACATTTTTACTGCCCTGGCCCCGATCCCTCTGGCGGCCTTCGCCGGAGAAGGGACCAGTTTCGCGGGGAAGCAGTTCATCAAGTCCTATATCGGCGTGTGCATGGAGGGGGCCGTGATCGTCCTGGCCTGCCTCATTTTTTCCGCCTTCATGTCCAGCGGTTCCCCGGTTCTGGACACCAACTTGACCCCCGTGGTCATGGCCTGGCAGTACATCGCGGAGACTATTTTCAATATGCTGGTGTTGGTTGGCCTGGTAAAGGGTGCCGAGCGTATTGTGCGAGAATTGTTCGGCCTATAAAAAGTCCCCTCAATTTGAGGGGACTTTCGGCAAAGCAACAGGGGGACGAGCTTGCAGCCCATCCCCCTGTTGCTTTACTGCCTGATTTTGATTTGCGGAGTGCCTTCCTTGACCTCAAAACTAATCTGGTCATTCCGATACCCCATGGCCTCCGCCGCCCGGCTCTGCTCCACGATCTCCCGCATGATCCGCTGCTCCTCCATGTGCGCGGTCAGCCTGGGGCCGACCCAGCGGAAGATCGTCACCAGCACCAGACCGGCCAGGATGGCCCAGTACAGCGCCTTCTGCTCTGCCACCCATTCAGGGAAGATCAGGTTCGCGCAGGCGGCGTAGAGCAGTACAGGAGCCAGTTTCAGCTTTACTAGGATGCGGAATACCAGCAGGATCAGGAACACGGCCAGGACGAAAAAGAACATTTGCTGTGCCAGCGTCAGATTCCGAAACATAAAAATCCTCCTCTATTTGTTTTGAAATGTATGGTTTTTCCTACAAATATTATCTCATATTTCAAAAAACGTGTCAAAAAAATCCATTTTCGAGGTGATAGCAATATGGAGATCAAAATTCCAAAGGAAGTCCACCAGCACCGGGAGACGATCTTTTTCGGCCTGTCCACGCGGCAATTTCTCTGTTCCGCCCTGGCCGTAGGCGCGGCGGTTGGGGTTTACCTCATGTTCAAAGGCGTTGTGGGCCAGGAGGCCGCCAGTTGGCTGTGCATCCTGGCAGCCGCCCCCATCGCTGTGACCGGCTTTTTCCGCTACAACGGCCTGACCTTTGAGCGGTTTGTCTGGGCGTTTCTCAAGTCCCAGGTCCTGTGCGCCGGGCCCCGTGTGTACCGGGCGGAGAATATCTACCTCCAGGCCATGCCGGAGCAGAGAAAGATATGGGGAGCAGGAAAGAAACCCTGAGCGCCGGGAACGGCTGAAAGTCCCCTCAATTTGAGGGGACTTTTGGCGGCTCCCCCCATCGTGTTCCAATTCAGTCCGCAGCAGCGGCGATTGATTTCAGCGGAAAGGGGTGTGATGCGCGGCAGATTTGGGTGCCGGACCGTCATGGCCTCTTTCCGTCCATTTTGAAGGAGGTCCCTATGAAAAAGCAATTTCTCTCCCTTTTCCCGGCCTATGCGGCCCCAGTCAGAAAGGGGGCGCGCCGCCATGCGTAAAACTCTTGCCGCGGCCAACCGGGGCGAGCGTGTCCCGTTTAAGATCCCCCGCAGCGTACAGCAGTCCATCCCCATCCAGCGGGTTTGGCAGGATGGGATCTGGCAGGTCAACGGCAGATTCAGCCAGACCTGGCGCTTTGCGGACATCAACTACTCCCTGGCCTCCTACGAGGACCAGCGGGATATGTTCACATCCTACTGCGGCGTCCTCAACAGCCTGCCCACCGACGCCGTGACCAAGATCACCATTCACAACCGCCGCCTCAACAGCTCCGACTTTCAGCACAGCGTCCTCATGCGCGAGTGCGGGGATGACCTGGACCTGTACCGCCGGGAATACAACCGGGTGCTCACGGAAAAGGCGGCGGCCAGCAACAACCTCATCCAGGACAAGTACATCACCGTCTCCGTGGCCCGTAAGAACGCGGAGGAGGCCAGGGCATTTTTCCACCGGGTAGACGCCGACCTCTCGAAAAACCTGGGGCGTCTGGACAGCGGCGCGAAAGCCTTGGACACCTATGAGCGCCTACGCATCCTCCACGACTTCTTCCGGCCCGGCGAGGAACAGTTTTACAAGTTTGACCTGAACGCCTCCATGCGCCTGGGGCACAGCTTCAAAGACTACATCGCCCCTGACGGCATGAAGTTTCTCTCCGACCACTTTGAACTGGGCGGCAAAGTGGGGCGGGTGCTGTTCATGCGGAAGTATTCCAGTTACATCAAGGACGACATGATTACCAGTATGGCCGACTTCCCCCGGACGCTGGTGCTGTCCATCGACCTGCTCCCGGTCCCCACCGACGAAGCGGTGCGGGATGTGCAGTCTCAGATCATGGGTATTGAGAGCGATATTACCAGGTGGCAGCAGAGGCAGAACGCCCGGAACAACTTTACCGCCGTGGTCCCCTATGAGTTGGAACAGCAGAGGGCGGAGACCAAGGAATTTCTGGACGATCTGAGCACCAGGGATCAGCGCATGGTCTATGCCAATGTGACCCTGCTGCACATGGCCGACACACTGGAACAGCTCGACGCCGACACGGAGACCCTGCTCTCCAAGTCCCTGTGTGACTTCTCCATTCTCAGATACCAGCAGGAGGACGGCTTTAACACCGCCCTGCCCTATGGCCTGCGCTCCATCGACGTGACCCGCACGCTGACCACCGAGGCCGCGGCCTCCCTGATGCCCTTCCGCGTCCAGGAGATTCAGGACATGGGGGGCATTTACTGCGGCGTCAACGCCGTCAGCAAAAATCTTCTGATCTGCAACCGCAAGAATCTCCTCAATCCCCACGGCTTCATCCTGGGCGTCTCCGGCTCCGGCAAGTCCTTCACCATGAAGGAGTTTATCACCTTTATCGCCCTGTCTACCAATGATGATATTATCATCATCGACGCCGAGCGCGAGTATGGGGACCTGGTGCGGGCCCTCCGGGGGATCGTCCTGGAGATCTCCCCAAACAGCCGCCACCACATCAATCCTCTGGAAATCGCCAGAGGCTACGGCATGGGGGAAAACCCGGTGGCCCTCAAGTCCGAACTGCTGATGAGCATTTGCGAACAGCAGATGGGAGAGGGCCAGTTGGGGGCTTTCCATAAATCCATCATTGACCGCTGCACCGCCAGCGTGTACCACGACTTCATCAAGAGCGGCGGCAAGGCCCGCCAGCCCATCCTCTCCGACTGGAGGAACGAGATCAAGCGCCAGCCGGAACGGGAGGCCCAGGAGCTGGCCCTGGCCTCCGAGCTGTTCGTGGAGGGCTCCTTAAATATGTTTGCCCATGAGACCAACGTGGACATAGACAGCCGGATCATTGTTTTTGACCTCTACGAGATGGGGGACCAGTTGAAGCCCACCGCCCTCAACGTCACCATGGAGACCATTCAAAACCGGGTAGCCACCAACCGCCTGGCCGGGAAATACACCTGGGTATTCGTGGATGAGGTGTACGTGCGTCCGGAAGCCGCCTGAAGCAACGCAGGCAGCGCGGGACTATGCAAATTCC
>OGKW01001426.1_pt1 | contig 13981 bp, 12 predicted proteins | sample 1572601 | NCBI WGS metagenome assembly OGKW01 (sample SAMEA2581875, study PRJEB24529) | metagenome | biome: Human gut stool | place: China | collected 2011
GGAGGCGGTGTCACGACGGGCGTCGTGTCGAGTTTCAGCGTCCGGGCGATCGATTCCACCAATTTGGCGAAGTGCTGTTCGGGGTTGGGAAAGGCCGTGAGCCAGTGCTTGCGGCTGAGGTAGTAGTCGAACTCGTCGCTCATGCGCGTATCGTCGGCGATGAAGGGGATGATGACCTTCCCGTAGTTGAACGCCTTGTCGATCTCGTTGAGCACGTGCTCCGATGCGTTGGAGTCGTTGGTATAGATCAGCACGATGATCTGGCAGTCGCGGATGCCGCGGATGATTTCGCGGGCGTAGGGCTCTCCGGGCAGGACGTCGCGCGGGGCGATCCAGCAGGAGATGCGGTGTTGTTCCAGCGTGTGGCAGAGCGCATCGGCCAGTTGTTTGTTTTTACTTGCGTAACTGATAAAAACGTGGTGTGCCATGAGCCGAGTATTGGTGGTTGATAGTTCTTACAAATATAACGTATTTCGGCGGGATTTCAAAATCCCGCCGTCGGAAAAAAGGATCGGCAGCGTCGGCCGATGCGGACCGTGACGTTTGCCGGACGGTGCCAGTCGTCCTGCGGACTCCGTTTCGCCTGTGGCGGTATGGCGGACGGCTTTTCTTGCGAAAAGCGGGGCTCGTCCGTCCGTGAGGGCCTTCGCACCTCCGGTGCCGGCCCTCCGGCCTTCCTCGCTCGCCCTGCGGGCGGCGTCCGCTCAGACCTGCGGGGCGGCGTTGAACGACTTGGCGAGCGCCTCGGCGATCTGGTCGATCGCACCCTGAATCTTCGAGCCGATCATCATGCGCATCATCATGTTCAGGTCGATGTGCAGCACCAGCCGCATCCGCGTGTCGTAGGGTGCCACCTCTTTGAGTTGCAGCCAGAAGGCGAAATCCATCGGGATTCCCCCGTCGTCGCCCACGATCTTGACGTGGCGCGGTTCGATGCGCTCCTCCATGCGGAGACGGACGGTGAAGCCTTTGGCCTTGAACGAACAGGTCTCCTCGGTGGCCTGCCACTCCTCGACGCGGTCGGCGACGGCCGGGGTGAGGTTGTCGAAGCGGCTGATGACGGCGTAAATCTGTTCGGCGGGACGTAAAATCCGGTGTTGTTTCGAAATGTATTCCTGCATATTGCGCGTTGAAAATTATAAGTTGAAAGTTTTGCGGGTCCGGATCATTCCGCCGGCTGCGGGGCGGCCCAGAAACGGTCGGCGTCGGAGGTCCGGACGGTGGATTCATCCAGCGAGAATCCCTCGAACCCCGGGGGCAGCAGGGCGATGGCGCGGCCTTCGTATCCGACCTCCTTGTCGTATCCGGTCTGCTCCCAACAAATGAACCAGTAGAGGTTCTTGGCCCAGTAGGAGAGGTAATTCTCCGGGTCGCGTGTTCCGAGAAGCCGGTGTACGGCCATCGGCTCTCCGGCGACGGTGCGTTGCCGCATCTCTTCGAGTGAGAGCGCTTCGCCTTCGGGCGAGGCGACGTAGGATTGCATGTCCGAGTCTATCATCGCCCATTTCTCGCATTCGGGCAGCCAAACGAGGTTGACCACGTGGCAGTCCCGATCGAGCGAGTCGGCCGGAAGGCACGTCACGAAGCGGTTGACGATCCCTTGCGAGAGCAGCAGCTCGTGGAGCAGGATCGAGTGCAGGCGGCAGTTGAAAGCCGGTTCTACGGTACGGGTATACTCCCACAGTCCGATTGCGTTGCGCGTTTCGGGGTGGACTTTCTGATTGGCGTGGGGAATGTTCCGGGCGACGAACTGCGCCAGCGCGCGGGCGTTGTCCCAGGTCGTCGCGGCGGGATTCACGAGGGTGTCGAGCCGGAAGTATTCGCGGATTTCACGGGCGCGGGCGGTGTCCTGTTTATAGGTGAAGCGATACTGCACGGTGTCGGCGGCGTAAGGGCCTGCGGCGCGGAGCAGCTCCACGCGCTGCTGTTTTTCGAGACCGGTCAGATAGTCAATGGCCTGTTCGCGGAAGACGAAACGGGCCAGCAGAAAGATTGCCAGCAGCAGGCCGATGAGCGAAAGCAGAGCGATACCTGCGATTTTGAAGAGTTTTTTCATGGGCGGCGATTATGTCCGCTGCAAAGATAGGGATTTTTCCGGTGGCGGCAAACGAACGGGACGAACCTTTGCGGGGTTCGTCCCGGGATGCGGTTGCGAAGCGGCAGGGGCCTTGCGGAAACGGGGGCGGGGCCTTGGAAAAACGGGCCGGCGATATGGAGAGGGGGGGGCTGCGCGCGGACAGCCCCCGACGGCGTGATCCGGGCTGGCGGTCTTTGAATCCGGCCGGCTCTGAATCCGGCTTTTCAAGCCGGCGGTCAGTCGATCTCGAAGGTGCGTGCCGTGTCGCTGTCTACGGTGATGCGCACCGTCATCGTGTTGTCGGGCAGCAGCTGTTCGATCTTCTCGGGCCACTCCACCAGACACAGGTCTCCCGAGTAGAAATACTCCTCGTAACCGAAGTCGAAGGCTTCCCGCAGGTCGTTGATGCGGTAGAAATCGAAGTGGTGGATGCGTCGGTTGCCCTCGCCCTTGTATTGGTTGACGATGGCGAACGTGGGGCTGGTCACGGTGTCGGCGGCCCCGAGTTCTGCGGCGATTTCACGGATGAGCGTGGTTTTGCCCGCGCCCATCTCGCCGCGGAAGGCGACCACCGTGCGGCGGCCCAGCGAGCCGATGATCGCCCCGGCGACCTGCGGAAGCTCGTCCTGCGAGGTGATGTGAATGGTTTTCATCTATTGTTTTGGCTTTAGAACGATATACGGTACGATCATCTCCTCCATCGAAATTCCGCCGTGCTGGAACGTGTTGCGGTAGTAGCGGATGTGGCGGTTCGCGTCGTTGTTGTAGACGAGGAAATCGGTGTTGTAGGCGAAGATATAGCTCGACGAGAGGTTGATGCGCGGCAATTGGATGTCTTCCGGCCGCGTGATTTCGTAGACTTCGCGCGGGTTGTAGGAGAGGTTGCGCCCCGTCTTGTAGCGCAGGTTGGCCGAGGTTTCGCGGTCGCCGGTCACCTTCACCGGGTTGTCCACGCGGATCGTGCCGTGGTCGGAGGTGATGATGACCGTGTGTCCCCGCTTCGAGAGGAGTCTGAGCAGCGTGAAGAGGTCGGAGTGTTCGAACCACGAGCGCGTCAGCGAGCGGAACGACGCCTCGTCCTCGGTCAGCTCGCGGATGATGTCGGTCTCGGTGCGCGCGTGCGACAGGATGTCGAGGAAGTTGTAGACGATGACCGAGAAATAGGCGTCGTAGACCTTCTGGATGTTGTCCACCAGCTTGCGCCCCTGCTCCGGGCGCACCAGTTTGTCGAACGAGAACTTCCAGTTCTTGCCGTTCTGGCTCATCAGCCGCTTCAGAAACTCCTCCTCGTACTGGTTCTTGCCGCCCTCCTCGTTGTCGTTGAGCCACTTGTTGGGCATCAGACGGTCGATGGCCAGCGGCATCAGCCCCGCGAAGACGGCGTTGCGGGCGTACTGCGTGGCGGTGGGGAGGATGGCGCAGTAAAAGTCGTCCTGCGCCACGTCGTACCAGCCCCGCAGCAGCGACGAAATCGACCGCCACTGGTCGTAGCGGAAGTTGTCGATCAGCAGCAGCGTGGTCTTGGGGTTCTCGTCGACGACGGGGAAGATGTTGGTGCGCATGAGCGTGTGCGACATCACGGGGGTGTCGTCCGAGCGCTTGTTGATCCAGTTGTAGTAGTTGCGGCGCACGAACTTGCAGAACTCCTGGTTGGCCTCGCTTTTCTGGTAGGTCAGCACCTCCTTGATGCTCTGGTCGGTGGATTCCGCCAGTTCGACCTCCCATGCGGTGAGCTTGCGGTAGAGCGCGCACAAGTCCTGGAACGTGTCGGCCATCTGGAGCGAGGACGAGATGCGGCCGAACTCCGAACGGTAGTCGGCGGTGGTCTGCTCGGTCACCAGCTGTTGCTGGTGCACGTTCTTCTTGATCGAGAGCAGCACCTGGTTGGGGTTGACGGGCTTGATGAGGTAGTCGGCGATCTTCGACCCCACGGCTTTGTCCATGATGTTCTCCTCCTCGCTCTTGGTGACCATGATCACGGGCGTCGTGGGGCGCACCTCCTTGATCTTGGGAAGGGTTTCGAGTCCCGTCATGCCGGGCATCATTTCGTCGAGGATGATCAGGTCGTAGGCTCCTTCGGAAGCCATGTCGATCGCGTCGTATCCGTTGTTGCAGGTGTCCACTTCATAGCCCTTCTGCTGGAGGAACAGCACGTGGGGTTTCAGCAGTTCGACTTCGTCGTCGACCCAGAGTATTTTGACCATACCGTTATCGGATTTAGAATTTGCAAAATTAATGTTTTTATCATCAAACGCAAAAACCCCGCGGTTTATTGGCCCGGCTGCCGATTAAATGTTACCTTTACTCCGAAAAAAACAAAATAACGGTCATTGTGCTTAAAACAGAAAGATCCCGTATCGACGCGGTGGATGCTTTGTGCGGCTTTGCCGTGATGGCGATCCTGCTCGTACACAGCCTTGAACATTTTATCTTTCCGGTTTATCCGGCTTCGTCGCCTGCGTGGCTCGCGGCCCTCGACGAAGGTGTCTTTGCGGTCGTGTTCGTGCTTTTCGCAGGCAAGGCCTATGCGATCTTCGCGCTGCTTTTCGGCTTCACCTTCCATCTGCAATATGCCTCCCGGCAGAGCCGCGGCGAAGACTTCGGAGGCCGCTTTCTCTGGCGGCTGCTGTTGCTGGCGGGGTTCGCCACGCTCAACGCCGCCTTTTTTCCCGCGGGGGATGTGCTGCTGCTGTTCAGCCTCGTGGGTGTGGTGCTGTTCGCCGTCCGGCGTCTGAACGACCGGACCGTGCTGGCGCTGGCCCTGCTGTTTCTCGTGCAGCCCGTCGAATGGTACCATTGCTTCCGTGCGCTGGCCGACCCGGGTTTCGCTCCGCCCGATCTGGGCGTCGGAGCCATGTACGGCGAGGTTGCGGCCTATACGAAAGCCGGGGATTTCTGGCAGTTCGTCGCCGGGAACGTCACGCTCGGGCAGAAGGCGAGTCTGCTGTGGGCCGTCAATGCCGGACGGTACAGCCAGACGGCGGGCCTTTTCCTGCTGGGTCTGCTGCTCGGCCGTCGGGGGCTTTTCTCGGATTCGGCGGACAATGCGCGCTTCTGGGTGCGGACGCTGATCGTCGGGGCCGTTGCCTTCGTGCCGCTCCAGGCCCTGCACGGGCTTTTCGGCGAAGCGACGGCGGCCCGCATGGCTGCGACCGTGCTCGACATGTGGCAGAAACTTGCCTTCACGGCGGTGCTTGCGGCTTCGTTCGTGCTGCTCTACCGCACGGCCCGTTTCCGCCGGGTGACCGACGGCCTGCGCTTCTACGGGCGGATGAGCCTTACCAATTATATCGCGCAGTCCGTCGTCGGCGCCCTGATCTTTTTCCCGTTCGGACTCGGTCTCGCCTCCCGGTGCGGATATGCGCTGAGCCTGGTGATCGGTGTTGCGGTCTTCGTTTTGCAGGCGGCTTTTTGCCGTTGGTGGCTGCGCGGCCACCGGCAGGGACCGCTGGAAAGTCTCTGGCACCGTCTGACGTGGCTGGGCGCGAAGTGATGCGTAACGTATTGTTTCGCAGCTTTTTGCCGATTGTCGGGGCGGAAGAGGCGCAGTGCGGAATAAATAACTGATATAGAATATTTTAATTTTGGCCCGGGTTTTGCCCGATATTTGTTATCGTGTTGTGAACGTGCAGACTACACTGCCGCGGGAAAAAAGTGAAAAAAAATTGCCGATTATTGGCGGATATGTAAATAAAGCGTATATTTGCACTCCGAATCATTTTGGATGAACTTAATTTTAAATACTATATAAACATGACAAAGGCAGATATCGTAAGCGAAATCGCTAAAAGCACCGGCGTTGAGAAGGTGCAGGTGCAGGCTATCGTCGAGGCTTTCATGGAGAGCATCAAGACGTCGCTCACCCAAAAAAATAACGTGTATCTCCGTGGTTTCGGTAGCTTCATCGTGAAGAAGCGCGCCAAGAAGGTTGCCCGCAACATCTCGAAGAACACGACGATCACCATTCCCGAACACAACATCCCCGCTTTCAAGCCCGCAAAGAGCTTCGCAGCGAAGGTGAAATAACGGATAATAAGAACCTCTTAAAATTTAAGGACTATGCCAAACGGAAAGAAGCATAAGCGTCACAAGATGGCTACCCACAAGCGGAAAAAACGTCTTCGTAAGAACCGTCACAAGAAAAAGTAGGGTAGCACCTTTGTGCTAACGATAGATAAAGCTAAAGGGGCCAAAGGGTTCTTTTAGCTTTACCTATTTTCGGGTTTCCGATTTTTCGGGCGGTTTTTCCGCCTTTTTCGCGGGTTTTCCGGACGCCGGGCCCCGCGTTCCGCCGGACGTTTCCGGCATCCATTTTTCCCTTTGGAGTTCGCCGCCACTTCACAGCAAAACGCGGCTTCAGTACTAATTTCAGCCATACCGCGCCCGGTTTCCCGGAGCGCGACACACGATAGATGAACAGAGAATTAATCGTAAACGTAACCCCGACCGAGATATCAATCGCCATGTGCGAGGACAAGGTGCTCGTCGAACTGAACAAGGAGCAGTGCCAGACGGGCTTCGCCGTGGGGGACATCTACCTCGGGAAGGTGCGCAAGATCATGCCGGGACTGAACGCGGCATTCGTCAACATCGGACACGAAAAGGACGCCTTTATCCATTATCTCGATCTGGGCGGTCAGTTTCCCTCGCTCCAGAAGCTCGTCGCTTCGCAGCAGCCCGGCAAACGCGGGTTCCGCGTCGAGAGCATGAAACTCGAACCGCCCGTCGAGAAGACCGGGAAGATCGGCGAATACCTCCAGGTGGGGCAGCAGATCATGGTCCAGGTGGCCAAGGAGGCCATTTCGACCAAAGGTCCGCGCCTGACGGCCGACATTTCGCTGGCCGGCCGCAACGTGGTGCTGGTTCCCTTTACCTCGAAGGTTTTCCTTTCGCAGAAAATCCGCTCGGCGGACGAGAAGAAGCGCCTCAAGCGCATTGCCGCGGCGGTGCTGCCGAAGAATTTCGGCGTCATCATCCGCACGGCGGCCATGGAGGCCAAGGACGAGGACATCGAGCACGACATCCAGACCCAGATCGACCGCTGGCGCAAGACCTGCGCGGCGATCAAGAAGAACGCGGCGTCGGCCCCGGCGCAGCTGATGAGCGAGATGAACCGCGCCAACACGATCATCCGCGACTCGCTGAACGGCTCCTTCTCGCAGATCGCCGTCGACGACGAGGCGATGTACAACGAAATCCGCGGCTACATCCGCCAGATCGAACCCGAGAAGGAGAAGATCGTCAAACTCTACAAGGGCAACGTGCCCATTTTCGACAACTTCGACATCTCGAAGCAGATCAAGTCGCTCTTCGCCAAGTACGTGTCGCTCAAACGCGGCGCCTACCTCATCATCGAGCGCACGGAGGCCATGAACGTCATCGACGTCAATTCGGGCAACCGCACCAAGGCCGAGGACAACCAGGAGCAGACCGCCATGGACGTGAACCTCGCCGCGGCGAAGGAGATCGCCCGCCAGCTGCGGCTGCGTGATTTGGGCGGTATCGTCATCATCGACTTCATCGACCTGCACAAGGCGCAGAACAAGCAGGCGCTGTTCGACGAGATGGTGAAGCTGATGGCCACCGACAAGGCCAAGCACACGGTGCTGCCGCTCACGAAATTCGGCCTGATGCAGATCACCCGCCAGCGGGTGCGTCCCGTGGCCGTCGAGAGCGTTTCGGACGTCTGCCCGACGTGCAACGGTTCGGGCAAGATCGAACCTACGGTGCTGCTGGACAAGAAGATCGAGAATCAGATTTCGTTCCTCACGCAGGACCGCGGACACAAATTCATCAAGCTGGTCGTCAGTCCTTACGTGGCGGCGTTCCTCCGAAAGGGCCTCTGGTCGCTGCGCCGCCGCTGGGAGTGGAAGTACAAGGTGCGCCTTGAGATCGCCGAGGACCAGAGCATCGGGATCGTCGAGATCCACTACCATGACAAAAAGGATAACGACCTTATAACCAAATAAGGCATGGCAACCGCCCGCGAGCAGCTGGCGCAGTTCGCCGCCGGGTCGAAAGCCCTCGGCAGACTGTGCCGCGAATATAAAAACAGGAGTGCTACCGTCCACCTCGAAGAGCTGGTCGGCGGCGCTCTTTCGTTTTATGCCGCGGCGGCCGTGGCCGAATCCGGGGGCGTGCATGTCTTTGTCGCCGAGGACCGTGACGCCGCAGCCTACCTCCTGAACGACTTCTACAACCTGCTGGACGAACGGCAGGTTTACTTCTTTCCCTCGTCGTGGAAGCGTTCGGCGGCCTATGGCGCCGAGGATGCGCAGGGCGTGGTGCAGCGCACGGCGACGATGCACGCCGTGCGGAATTTCACGGGGAAGGGCTACCTGGTGGTCTGCACCTGCCCCGAGGCGCTGGCCGAGCGGGTCGCCGACGCCGAAGCCCTGCAACGGGAGACGATCACCGTGAGGGTCGGCGACCGGATTTCGATCGAGGTGCTGGAGCAGGCGCTCGTCGATGCTTCGTTTACGCGCGTGGATTTCGTCTACGAACCCGGCCAGTACTCGGTGCGCGGCGGTATCGTCGACGTCTTCTCCTATTCGGAGAGCAAACCCTACCGACTGGATTTCTTCGGCGACGAAGTCGACTCGATCCGGCGGTTCAACATTTCGAGCCAGCTGTCGTCGGACAGGCTGGAGCGTGTGGAGATCATTCCCGACCTGAACGCCGGGACGCCCGCCGCGGCGAAGGTCTCCTTCGCGCGGTTTGCGGGCGCGGAGGCTTCCTGGTGGTTCTACGACGCCGATTTCGTGTTGCGGAGGGTCAACGACATCCGCCGCAGGACGCTCTCGGACATGGAGCATCCCGATGAGATCGACTCGCTGCTGACGAGCCGCAACTCGCTCGTGGCCGACCTTTCCGGAAGCCGGATTTTCCTGCTGCGCGACAATCTTCCCGAGCGGCCCGCGGCCGCAACGGTGAAGTTCGCGACGTCGCCCCAGCCGAAATTCAATAAAAATTTCGAGATGCTGGCCGACGACATGATCCGGGGTGCGCTGCGGGGTTACGATACCTATATACTTTCGGAGAACAAGGCGCAGGTCGAGCGTCTCGAAAATATTTTCCACCAGATCGGCCGCGGACAGGCCGTCGTGCGGTCGCTGTCGACGACCCTGCACGAGGGGTTCGTGGACAACGACCTGAAACTGTGCCTCTACACCGACCACCAGATTTTCGACCGCTACCAGCGTTACCGCATCAACGGCGAGATCCGGCGCGACGAGCAGATGACCGTCGCCGAGCTGAACCAGCTCAAACCGGGCGATTACGTGGTGCATATCGATCACGGCGTGGGGCGGTTCGGCGGTCTGGTCAAGATCAACGAGAACGGGCGCACGCACGAGGCGATCAAGCTGGTCTACAAGGACGGCGACGTGCTGTTCGTCAACGTGCACTCGCTCCACCGCATTTCGCGCTACAAGTCGGGCGACGGCGAGCCGCCGAAGGTCTACAAACTGGGCAACGGCGCCTGGCAGAAGCTGAAGAACGCCACCAAGAAGGCCGTCAAGGACATTTCGCGCGAACTGATCGCCCTCTACGCCAAACGCAAGGCCTCGAAGGGCTACGCCTTCTCGCACGACAGCTATTTGCAGCACGAGCTGGAGGCGTCGTTCCGCTGGGAGGACACCCCCGACCAGCAGTCGGCCACGGCGGCCATCAAGAAGGACATGGAGTCGGACCAGCCGATGGACCGGTTGGTGTGCGGCGACGTGGGCTTCGGAAAGACCGAGGTAGCGATCCGCGCGGCGTTCAAGGCCGCCGTCGACGGCAAGCAGGTCGCCGTGCTGGTTCCGACGACGATCCTCGCCTTGCAGCACTACCGCTCGTTCACCGAGCGTCTGCGCGATTTCCCGGTGAGGGTGGAGTACATCAACCGCACCAAATCCACGAAGGAGGTCAGCCAGATCCGCGAGGATCTCGCCTCGGGGAAGATCGACATCCTGATCGGCACGCACAAGATGCTGGGCAAGCAGATCGTGTTCCGCGACCTGGGGCTGCTGATCATCGACGAGGAGCAGAAATTCGGCGTCGCCGCCAAGGAAAAGCTCACCGAGATGAGCGTTTCGGTCGATACGCTGACGCTCACCGCCACGCCGATTCCGCGCACGCTGCAATTCTCGCTGATGGGTTCGCGGGACTTGTCCGTCATTTCGACCCCGCCGCCCAACCGCCAGCCGATCGTCACGGAGTCACACGTCTTCTCGGAGGAGATCGTCCGCGATGCCGTCGAAGCGGAGTTGGCGCGCGGCGGGCAGGTCTATTTCGTCCACAACCGCGTCGAGGACCTGCCGGCCCTCCAGGGGCTGATCACGCGCCTCTGTCCGAAGGCCCGCGTGGCCGTCGGGCACGGCAAGATGCCGGCCGAGCAGCTGGAGAAACTCATCATGGACTTCATCTACGGGGAATTCGACGTGCTGGTGTCGACGACCATCGTCGAGAACGGCATCGACATTCCCAACGCCAATACGATCATCGTCGACAACGCCCAGAACTTCGGTTTGAGCGACCTGCACCAGCTGCGCGGCCGCGTGGGGCGTTCGAACCAGAAGGGCTACTGCTACCTGCTTTCGCCGCCCGACGAGCTGCTGTCGTCCGACGCGCGGCGGCGTCTGCGGGCCATCGAGGAGTTCTCCGACCTGGGTTCGGGGTTCAACATCGCCATGCAGGACCTCGACATCCGCGGCGCCGGCAACCTGCTGGGGGCCGAGCAGAGCGGATTCATCGCCGACATCGGGTTCGAGACCTATCAGAAGATCATGCGCGAAGCGGTGGCCGAACTGCGGGCCGAGGGACTCGACGTGGCGGGGCTGAGCGACCGCGAGCAGGAGGTCGTCGAGTAGTTGCGCTATGTGGAGGATGCGGCCGTCGAGGTCGACGTCGAGGCTGCGCTGCCCGACGCCTACGTTTCGCAGCAGGCCGAACGCCTGAAACTCTACCGCGAACTCGACTCGACGAAGGACGAGGAGGCTTTGCAGGCCTTCGAGAGCCGTCTTGCGGACCGTTTCGGTCCCCTGCCGCGCGCCACGAAGGAGCTGTTGAACGTCGTGCGCCTGCGCTGGGAGGCCATTCGTCTGGGCATGGAGCGCGTGAAGGTCAAGAACGGGCTGATGATCGTGCATTTCGTGGGCGAGGAGAACTCGCCTTTCTACAAGAGCGAGGCCTTTATGACCCTGTTGCAGCGGGTTACGCAGCGGCCCGACCGATTTGTGCTCAAACAGCACAATAATCGGTTGGCGATGACCGTTAGGAATGTCAAAGACGTGGAAGACGCATACAAAACGCTGCAGCAGCTTTGAATCTGATCGTAGACATAGGCAACACCCTTGTCAAGTTGGCCGTTTTTGACGGCGGACGGATCGTCGCCCAGCGCTGCGTGGAGCGGCTGCATCCGTCGATGCTCGGCGAGTTGCTGGAGGGCCGCAGGGCCGCGAAGGCCGTCGTCGCCTCGACGCGCGGCGAAGCGGACGACGTGATCGAAACGGTCAGACCCTATGCGGATTACCTGCTGGAATTCACCTCGCAGACCCCCGTGCCGGTTGCCAACGCCTACCATACGCCCGAGACGCTGGGCCGCGACCGGCTGGCCGCCGCCGTGGGCGCCACGGTGCTTTACCCGGGGCGCAACGTGCTGATCGTCGATTTCGGCACGGCCGTCACGATCGACCTGGTGACGGCCGACAACACGTTCCGCGGCGGGTGCATTTCGCCGGGGATGAAAACCCGTTTTCGGGCGCTCCACGACTACACGGCCTGCCTGCCGCTGTGCGGTCCGACCGAAAGCGGGGAGTTGCAGGGGCTAACCACCGAAGAGGCCATCCGCCTGGGGGTGATGAACTCGCTGACCTTCGAAATTGAGGGCTATATGGCCCGGATGGAGAAAAAAATCGACGATTTATGCGTAATTTTTACCGGCGGGGACGCGAAATAATTTGCGAAAAGAATTAAAAAAACGATATTTGCAAATTGTAATCTGGTCTTTTGCGGATTGGATCGAATTTTAGAGTACAATGCAAGTGAAGAACACCTTGATTAAGCTGGTTGTCGCGGCTGCAGCGATGTTTCCTTTTGCCGTTTCGGCCCAGACAAGCAGTATTAACGCATTCTCGCCCTATACGATGTACGGCATCGGCGAACAGAATACCCCCGGTACGCTGCAGATGCGCTCGATGGGCGGTGCGGGTGTGGCCATGCGTTCGGTGAGTACGGTCAACCTGCTCAACCCCGCGGCTTACAGCGCGGCTCCGCAGAAGACTTTCCTTTTCAACTTCGGGTTGGAGGGGCAGAACTACTACAACGCCCAGACGGTCGGAGGCGTCGGGAAACGGACGGCCTACAACACGTTCAACTTTCACGACATCGCTTTCCAGATGCCGGTGGCGAAGCGGCTGGGACTCGGTTTCAGCCTCACGCCTTACAGTTCGGTGGGTTACAGGACCAAGTATTATCACGAATACGATCCCGAAGACCCCATTTACGCCAACGTCGGCAATATTCAGTACAACTACCAGGGCGAGGGCGACGTGACGGAGGTCAAGGTCGGCCTGGGCTGGGAACCGTTCAAGAATTTTTCGGTGGGTATCGCCGCACAGTATTACTGGGGCGACATCGACCGTACGTTCGTGATGACCCCGACCGCCATTACGGGCGAGGGAACCTTCACCTCGACGGTGGGGCAGGACAATTACAGCATTTCGAGCATCAAGGGGCAGGTCGGCGTGCAGTGGAACGCGATTCTGAACGCGAAGCGCATCCTGACCTTCGGCGCGACGTACGACTTCGGCGGCGACCTGAACCCGGAGGTGACGAAAAAACTCTATATCGGCGACCTGTACAACACGGTAGTCAAGGGCGATACGACGCACCTGAAGCTGGTGCTGCCCCGGCAGCTGGCCGTGGGGGCCTATTACCAGACCGGCAGGTGGGCCGTCGGCGTGGATTATGTGTTCCAGAACTGGGGCGGCCGCAACTCGGGCTACGAGATGACGGGAACCAGCGGCAGCGGGGAGAACAAGACGGAATACAAGGTGGCCTACACTAATACGAGCACGATCAAGATGGGTGTGGAATACACCCCGAACCGTTACGATGCGCGTCACTTCCTCAAACGCTGGTCCTACCGTGCGGGTTTCCGCTACGGAGCCTACAACCAGACGTTCAACGGGGACAAGCTCGCGCAGTACGCCGTGACGGCGGGCATCGGCATTCCGGTGAGGCGCGGTGCCTTCTCGGCCATCGACATCGGTGTCGAGTACGGTCGCCGCGGTTACAACATCGCCGACCGCCTGGGGCTGGTCCGGCAGCAGTATTTCAAGTTTGCGATCGGCTTCACGCTCTTCGCGGGACAGATGGAGAACGGCGAATATTGGTTCATGCGCTCCAAGTTCGATTGATGTGACAGGCAAGCAAAAATAAAAGATAGAAACACAAAAATTAATCTGACCGATGAAAAACGTTAAATTCCTGCTTTCTGCTGCGTGTGCGCTTTTTGCAGTCGCAGCGATGGCACAGCAAGATTTCAGTGATCCGAAGTACGCGGTCTGGGGTGACACTCCTCAGGAGCGGGAGCAGAACATTCTGAACAGCAACTTCCTCAAGGAGTCGCTCGACAACAAGGATTACAACGCTGCCGCGCATTACCTCAAGGAGCTGCTCGACAAATGTCCGAAGGCTTCGCAGAATACCTTCGTGCGCGGCATCACGCTTTATAAGAACAAGATCGCGCGCGCCAAGAGCATCGCCGAGAAAAACACCTATACCGACTCGCTGATGATCGTTTACGACCTGCGCAACGAGTATTTCGGCGACCATCCCAAGTACGGCACGCCCTATATCCTCGACCGCAAGGCCCGTGAGTATCTGATGTACAAACCCGCCGACCGCAAGGGTATCCGC
>OGKW01001429.1_pt1 | contig 13942 bp, 13 predicted proteins | sample 1572601 | NCBI WGS metagenome assembly OGKW01 (sample SAMEA2581875, study PRJEB24529) | metagenome | biome: Human gut stool | place: China | collected 2011
TTTGCTTCTGCCAAAGGACCCGAATGATGATAAAAACGTAATCGTGGAGATTCGTGCCGGTGCCGGTGGCGATGAGGCTGCGTTGTTTGCTGCTGATTTGTATCGTATGTACTGTAAGTTTGCAGAGGCAAACCATTGGAAAGTGGATACAATGAATTCAAATGAAAATGGCATCGGTGGATTTAAAGAAATTGTTTTTATGATTAATGGAACCGGTGCATATTCAAAATTAAAATATGAAAGTGGCGTACACCGTGTGCAGCGAATTCCGGCGACAGAGTCCGGCGGACGAATCCATACTTCGACAGCTACTGTGGCAATTATGCCGGAAGTGGAGGAAGTGGAAGTGGAATTGGACATGAATGATTGTAAATTTGACGTGTTCCGTGCCTCCGGAAACGGTGGACAGTGTGTCAATACGACAGATTCAGCGGTGCGCTTAACTCATATTCCGACCGGCATCGTTATTTCATGTCAGGATGAAAAATCACAGTTGAAAAATAAGGATAAGGCGCTGAAGGTGCTTCGTGCGAGACTGTATGAACTGGAGCGCGCCAAGGCGCACGATGCGGAAGCGGAGGAGAGAAGAAGCCAGATTGGTACCGGAGACCGCTCGGAGAAAATCCGCACCTACAATTATCCACAGGGAAGGGTGACGGATCACCGAATTAAACTTACACTTCATAAGCTGGATTTTCTTATCCGTGCAGATTTGAATGAAGTTATTGATAGTTTGATTGCTGCGGATCAGGCAGCAAAACTGGCAAAAATGAATCAGAATTGAGTAGAAAAGGAGAGGGGATTATGACACGTACGAAATTGTATTCGGAACTTTTTAACAGATATAACCGCGAACGAAGACAGTTTTTTTTAGATTGCAGGGAAGAGAGTGGCAGACAGAATTTAAGAATGTTAAGAAAAATTACGGTTTTATTGGTGCCATTCATTTTGTTTGCATTTTTCTTTACGCCATTTTTGATTCGTGGATGGACTATTTCATTATCGTATTATGTATTGTTTGGATTTGTTGTTTTGACAGCAGGAATTTCAATTTTTTATGCTTCGAGACCAAAGATTTATTATCGTGCGGCAAATACAATTTGTACATTATTTATACTGGGGATGTTTATAATAACTGCATGGATTGACATTTTTCCGTACCGTAATGCCCCGGCTAGTTTTGTGCCGCTGTTACTGATTGTAACACCAACGGTATTTATTCTTCGCTTTCGATTGATTATACCATTAATGGCAATTGTTGATTTGGTTTACTCAATTGTTACTCTTTGGTATAAAGTTCCGCGTATTGCCCAATCTGACGTCTTTACGGCATTTATTGGATTGGTGCTTGGTTATATGATGACACTTACGATTGTGCAGCTTCGAATCCGTGATAATAATGCGAAGCGTGAGTATCAGAGACGCTGTATGGTAGACCCGGTTACGGGAATTTTGAATAAGTTTTCATTTGAAAATTCTCTGCGTGACACTTTAAATGCAAGGGATGAAACACATGAATGTGCACTGCTTCTTGTTGATATTGATAATATGAAGCGTATGAATGATGAACTTGGTAAACTTGTCGGCGATATGTTTTTGGAAAATGTTGCGGAGTTTTTGACAAGTATTTTTCGTGGCTCGGATATCATTGGACGTGTTGGCGGGGATGAGTTTATGGTTTATGTCAGAAACTTAAAGAGTGAGGACTGGCTGGCTGGAAAATGCTCCCGTATTCAGCACGAAATAAAAGCAATATCGAATGAGAATGGAAATATCAATATGACTTGCAGTATCGGAGCTGCTGTAGCAGGAAAAGTCCCGGTTTCGTTTGAGCAGATGTATACGCAGGCGGATGACTCGCTTTATAAAGCAAAGACACGTGGCAGAGGTAAATATGTACTGCATTATGTCCATAAGGAAAGGGAAGTGATTCATTAATGAAGCGTTTCGGCAGGAAAAAAGAATTTACAACGACGAGAATTATAGCAGTTGGATTTTTTGTTGCTATTGTAATTGGAACATTTCTTTTAATGCTTCCGCTTTCTTCGAAAACAGGAAAAGTAACGGGAATTGTGGATGCACTGTTTACTTCGACTACATCGGTATGTGTGACCGGCCTTGTGACGGTGCCTACATACGCACACTGGAGTCTGTTCGGACAGGTTGTGATTGCACTTTTGGCGCAGGTTGGCGGCTTAGGTGTAATTACGTTTACCACGATGTTTATGTTGATTCTGCGTCGCCGGATTGGCATGAAAGAAAGACTTTTGATTCAGGATGCGTATAACCTCGATACGATTCAGGGGCTTGTTGTTTTGGTGAAAAAAATTCTAAAGGGGACCCTTGTCGTAGAGACAGTGGGTGCCCTTCTTTATATGACAGTGTTTATTCCGGATTACGGTTTGGCGGGAATCTGGTATTCCGTTTTTAATGCCGTGTCCGCATTTTGCAATGCCGGGATGGATGTAATCGGACCGGATAGTTTGAGCCGTTATGTCGGAAATCCGGTTGTGAATATTACAACAATGGGGCTGATTATTTTAGGAGGACTAGGTTTCCCGGTCTGGTGGAATGTATTGGATGTTATGAAACAGGGAAAACGAAAACGCCGAACCGGAAGGGAATCTTTACATTATTTATCGTTAAATGCAAAACTTGTACTTTTTATGACAGCTTTTTTGATTGTGGTTGGTGCTATTTTGATATTAATTCTTGAATATCAAAATCCGGCAACACTTGGTCCTTTGTCTTTTTTTGATAAAATTCAGGCAGCTTTTTTTCAGTCAGTAACGACAAGAACGGCAGGATTTTGTACTATTTCACAGTCAGGGTTAAATAAGTCGACTGCCCTTGTGTGCTGTCTTTTAATGTTTATTGGCGGGTCACCGTCCGGTACAGCAGGAGGAATCAAAACAACGACGATGGCGGTACTTGTATTAACGGTTGTTTCTATTATTAAGGGGCGTCGTGATACGGAAATGTTTGCACGGAGAGTCAGTGATATGGCGGTGCGCCGTGCGTTGTCGATTTTTGCCGTGAGTTTCAGTGTAATGTTAGGCGCTACAGTCATTTTAGCGGCAGTTCAGCCTGGCAATTTTATTGATTGTCTGTATGAAATTGTTTCTGCCATTGCGACGGTTGGATTAAGCAGAGATTTTACCCCGCATTTGACTACGGTGTCGCGGTTAATTATTATAGTAACAATGTATATTGGACGAATCGGTCCGATTTCGCTTGCCCTGTTTTTTAACTCCAAGCGCTTTGTGAATGTAAAAACGTACCCGAAAGAGCGGGTTTCTGTTGGATAGGAGGAATACGATGAAACGAAAAGAATTTGTTGTGTTTGGTGTTGGTGATTTTGGTATGTATGTTGCGAAAACCCTTGCCAATTCCGGTGCTACCGTGATGGTAGTGGATAAAGATGAGGAGCGGTTAGAGCAGATTGCTTCGGAAGTGACGCATACAATTTGTGCGGATGCCACAAACCCGGAAGCGGTCAAACAGTTAGGAATTGGAAATTACGACGGTGCGATTATCGGCGTCGGACGGAGTTTGGAGACCAGTGCTTTGATTACGATGCAGTTAAAAGAATTGAATGTGCCATTTATCATGGCAAAGGCATCCACTGATATGGAAGGAAGAATTTTGAGCCGTATCGGGGCAGACAAAGTAATTTTTCCTGACCGTGCAATGGGAATCCGTGTTGGCAACGATATTATGAATGGTAATTATTTTGAGGCAATTGAACTCTCGGATGAATATAGTATTGTGGATATGGCAGTGCCGTCAAACTGGGCGGGAAAAACATTGGAGCAGTTAAATATCCGCTCACGCTATGGCATCAGTATTATCGGTATCCGCGGATTGGAAGAGACTAATGTAAATCCATCCGCATCGTATGCACTGCACCCACAGGATGTTTTAATTGTATTGGGGCATAATACAGAGATACAGAAGTTACGGGAGATGAAAGAATGATTGAGTCAGCAGCAAATGCAAAATTTAAGCGCATCCAGAAACTGATGAAGCAGGCAAGAGCAAGAAAAAAAGAAGGTGTCTTTGTCGTAGAGGGATGGAAAATGGTGCGTGAGGCATTGCAGAGAGATTTGGTACAGGAATTGTACTGTGATGAAAAAGAAGAACAAGCATTAGCCAAAGAACTAGCAAAACTACAAAAACGTCCGGTGATTGAGGTACTTAAGACAACGCTATTTAAGCAGATGTCAGACACCGTAAATCCACAGGGTGTTTTGGCGGTTATCACAATGCCGTCCTATGACAGGGAGCAAATGATTTCCTCAAGTGAATGTAAACTTCTCTGCCTCGAAAACATACAAGATCCCGGCAATTTGGGAACAATGTTTCGGACAGCAGAGGGAGCCGGTATGTCGGGTGTTGTTTTGTCATCCGGCTGTGTAGATTTGTTTAATCCAAAAGTTGTGCGCTCGACGATGGGAGCAATGTTTCGTGTCCCATTTTATATCTGCGAGTCAATGAGCGAGGAGATGAAACAGCTGCAAAATCAGTCATTTCACTTTTATGCCGCTCATTTACAGGGCAAGAAAAACTTCCGCGAGGAAACGTATGATGGACGCATCGGCATCTTAATCGGCAACGAGGCAAATGGACTGAGTGATGAAGTCACCGCCCTCGCCGATAAAAAAGTAATCATTCCGATGGAGGGCGAACTGGAGTCGTTAAATGCAGCAGTGTCGGCTGCGTTGTTGATGTATGAGGTGCAGCGGAATAAGCAGCTATAGTTTCCGTAATTTAGTACAAAAAGTTTGTTCCTCATGGGCCGCTCTCACTCGTTGAGTTGCGTAGCGGTATGGGCACTGAAACTACCAGTGCCACATACCGACGCACTCAAAACCCATGAGCCCCAAAACTTTTTGTACTAAATTACTGGAAATTATAGAAAACTAGCCGTAAATGCTAGGCGCGATAGCGTTCTGAATTGGTAAGCAACTTGTTTTGAGGCAACATTTAGATAGAGTACAGCGAGAGTTATTTCGCCTTCGGTTGCTTACACTATTGGTAGCAGAGGCATTTTGGAAGACTTATTCGGTATTCCAGTGATTTATGAAGAAAAGATTGTGTAAAGAGGCAGCAGCCAACTTATTTGGAATTCTGGTGGTTTATGAAGAAAAAGTTTGCACTAAGAGGTTTACTGCCAACTTATTTAGGATTCCAGTAATTCAGTAGAAAATTTTGTGACTCGTGGGTTTTGAGTACGTCGGTATGTGGCACTGGTAGTTTCAGTGCCCATACCGTTACGTACTCAATGAGCGAAAGCGCCCACGAGATGCAAAACTTTCTACTGAATTACGGAAAATAAAAAAATTGGCAGCACCCACGCCATGCAAACTTTTCGAATAAAATACGGAAACTAAAAAATTCCCATCCCCACGCCACAAACAAAATGTGTTAAAATTTTGACAAAAACCTGATTTTTTAGTATGATAAGGAGAAACAGTGAATAAAATGAAAGGGAGGATTCGAGACGATGTTGACGATTTTTTGGCTTGTACTGGTAGCCATTATGTTGGTAATTGAGATTTTTACACTGGGTCTTACGACAATTTGGTTTAGTCTTGGCGGCGTGGCAGCGGCAATTGCAGCAGGACTTAACAGCCCTTTGTGGTTACAGATTGTTTTGTTTGCCGGCGTGTCGGTTGTGGTTATGGTTTTAGTTCGCCCGTTTGCTGTAAAAGTGCTTGATAAAAGTCGTGCCAAGACCAATATCGATGAACTGCCGGGGCAGAAAGCAGAAGTCATCGAAACAATTGATAATGCAAAGGGAAGCGGCACGGTACGTCTTCGTGGTGTCGAATGGATGGCACGCAGTGTAGATGACACGGTGATTGAAGAGGGAAAAGTAGTAACGATTCAATCGGTTTCCGGTGTCAAGTTACTGGTAAAAGAGTGATAAAAACAGCGCAAAAGCGCGGAATGGAGGCATGTTATGGGAAATGAAATGGAGATTAGCCTGGTACCAATTATTATTGTTGTAATTGTAGCAATTTTTCTTTGTGTACTGGCATCTTGCATTAAAATTGTGCCACAGGCACAGGCGTTTATTGTTGAAAGACTGGGCGGCTATCAGTGTACATGGTCGGTTGGACTGCATTTTAAGGTTCCGATTATTGACAAGGTAGCCAGAAAAGTTCTGTTAAAAGAGCAGGTGATGGATTTCCCGCCACAGCCGGTAATTACAAAGGATAATGTAACGATGCAGATTGACACCGTTGTATTTTTCCAGATTACGGATCCGAAGCTTTTTACGTACGGGGTGGAAAATCCGATTATGGCAATTGAAAATCTGACGGCGACTACACTTAGAAATATCATTGGTGATTTGGAATTGGACCAGACACTTACGTCACGTGAGACAATTAATACGCATATGCGTTCCAATCTGGATATTGCGACTGACCCGTGGGGAATCAAAGTAAACCGTGTGGAATTGAAAAACATCATTCCACCGAGAGAAATTCAGGACTCCATGGAGAAGCAGATGAAGGCGGAGCGTGAGAGACGTGAATCTATTCTTCGTGCGGAAGGTGAGAAGAAATCGACAGTCCTTGTAGCAGAAGGTAAAAAGGAGTCTGCGATTTTGGAAGCGGAAGCAGAAAAAGAAGCAGCAATCCTTCGTGCAGAAGCAAAGAAAGAAGCAATGATTCGCGAGGCGGAAGGTAAGGCCCAGGCGATTGCAGAGGTCCAGAAGGCGACAGCAGAAGGACTGAAATACTTAAATGAAGCTGCACCGACGGAATCGGTTCTGACTTTGAAGAGTTTGGAAGCATTTGAAAAAGCAAGTGACGGCCAGGCAACCAAAATTATCATTCCATCGGAAATTCAGGGGATTGCAGGACTGGCAAAATCCGTGATTGAAACATGTAAAGAAAAATAACACAGAGAAAAGAGTGAAAAAAATGAATTTACAAGGAAGAAATTTTTTGACGCTAAAGGATTTTACACCGGAAGAGATTCGCTATTTTCTGGATACAGCAAAAGAGTTGAAGGAAAAGAAGAAAAATCATGTTCCGATGAAAGAATTTGAGGGACGAAATATTGCCCTGATTTTTGAAAAAACAAGTACGAGAACACGTTGCTCATTTGAAGTCGCAGCGCATGATTTGGGAATGGGTGTGACATACTTAGATCCAAGTGGTTCCCAGATTGGCAAGAAAGAAAGTATTGCGGATACGGCACGTGTGCTTGGACGTATGTTTGACGGTATTGAGTACCGTGGCTTTGGACAGGAAATTGTTGAAGAACTGGCAGAGTATGCCGGTGTGCCGGTTTGGAACGGATTGACGAATGAATATCATCCGACCCAGATGCTTGCCGACCTTCTTACCATTGAGGAGCAGTTTGGACATTTGGAAGGAATCCGTCTGACTTATATGGGAGATGCCCGTTATAACATGGGAAATTCTCTGATGATTGCGTGCAGCAAGATGGGAATGCATTTTACTGCCTGCGCACCAAAAGAATATTTTCCAAATAAAGAACTGGTTGCCTTGTGTGAGGAATATGCAAAAGAAAGCGGTGGCAGCATTACTCTCACAGAAGATGTAAAAGCGGGAACAAAAGATGCAGATGTTCTTTATACCGATGTATGGGTTTCTATGGGTGAGCCGGATGAAGTCTGGAAAGAGAGAATTGAGGCATTAAGTCCTTATCAGATTAACAAAGCGGCAATGGATAATGCAAAAGAAAATGCTGTATTTATGCATTGTCTGCCGGCATTCCATGATTTGAAAACTAAGATTGGAAAAGAAATCCATGAAAAATATGGATTGACGGAAATGGAAGTAACAGATGAAGTGTTTGAAAAATATGCTGACGTGGTATTTCGCGAGGCAGAAAACCGCATGCACACAATTAAAGCGGTTATGTATGTGACACTTCCAAGGTAAAGCAACGAAAGGAGCCAATATGAGCAATAATTTAAACGCCGGATATCGAAATGAGTGGTTACATAAGATGGCATCGGTGTGTGAAGCGAGCAGCACCATTGACTCTACTCTTTATGAAAAATATGAAGTAAAGCGCGGACTCCGTGATTTGAATGGACGTGGTGTATTGACCGGCCTCACAGAAATTTCAGAGATTCAATCAACAAAAATTTCCGATGGGGTACAAGTTCCCTGCGATGGTAAATTATTTTATCAAGGCATTGATATTGAGGAGATCGTGGATGGGTTTCTATCTGAAAAACGGTTTGGCTATGAGGAAGTTGTGTATCTTCTGATTTTTGGAAAACTGCCGAATGAATCTGAACTGGAAGAACTCAAGGACATGTTAGCCAATTATCGTCAAAGCCTGCCAACCAGCTTTGTACGTGATATTATTATGAAAGCACCAAGTGTTGACCTTATGAATACACTCGGACGAAGCGTTCTTACGTTATATTCTTATGACGACAGAGCAGACGATATTACTACGGAAAATGTGCTGCGCCAGTGTTTGCAGTTAGTCGCACTGTTTCCGATGTTTGCGGTATATGGTTATCAGGCGGCATGCTATTTCCATGAAGGAACCAGTTTCTTTCTGCATCCGCCAAAAGCGGAGTATTCGACCGCAGAAAATATTCTGCATATGCTTCGCCCGGACAGCAAATTTTCACCGTTAGAGGCAAAAATTTTAGACATTGCCCTCGTGCTTCATGCAGAGCATGGCGGCGGTAATAACTCGACATTTACGGACCATGTAGTAACCTCATCAGGAACCGATACTTATGCGGCCATTTCGGCAGCACTCGGTTCGCTGAAAGGACCAAGACACGGTGGAGCAAATAAAAAAGTATCGCAGATGTTTGACGATATGAAACGGAAAGTTAAAAACTGGGAAGATGAGGATGAAGTAGAATCGTATTTGATTGCCCTTCTGAATCAGCAGGCATTTGACCGTGCCGGTTTGATTTATGGTATGGGACACGCGGTGTACTCGATTTCTGACCCGCGTGCGAGAACGTTCCGCAAGTTTGTCCAGAAACTTGCCGATGAAAAGGGGCTGCAGAAAGAATTTGCTCTTTACAATCTCGTCGAAAAACTGGCACCAAAAGTCATTGCGAATGAGCGTCATATTTATAAAGGTGTTAGTGCAAATATCGATTTTTACAGCGGACTTGTATATAGCATGCTGGGGATTCCGCACGAGCTCTATACGCCGATTTTCGCAATTGGACGTATCGCCGGCTGGAGTGCGCACCGTTTAGAGGAACTTGTCAATGCCGGAAAAATCATTCGTCCGGCTTATAAAGCGGTGGCAAAACATAAACCATATACACCGTTAAGTGAACGGGATTAGGAGGTTTTCCATGCAGGAAGAACAGATTTTGTGCGCGTGCAGTGCCTATGAGCAGAAATATTATTTAAATCCGCGTTATGCATCGCTTCCATCTGTGATTCAGGATGAACTGCAGATTATGGCGGTGACGATGACGGAGGATGTCGGCGGTGTATTTACCATGGAATTTGATGAAGATGGCTCCCTTTATATGTCTACGACGGCAAAGGAAAATGATTTCTTCTATGATGAAATCGGAAGCCATTTGAAAATTAAACAATACCGTGTAAAATACGCAGAACTTTTAGAAAATTTAGAGACTTACTATAAAACATTTTTTATTGACGGAGTGAACGAATGAAATCATTTACTCTGAATGGGGGCTATTATGTTACTGGCGATTGATATCGGAAATACAAATTTGACATTTGGACTTTTTCAAGGAGAAAAAATTCTGCATAAGTTTCGGCTGACAACCAGTCTGCCGAGAACTTCCGATGAGTTTGGTGTCCAGATCGTGGAGCAGTTATCCCACAAAGATGTGTCCGCGGACGACGTTGAGGATGTCATTATCTGCTCTGTTGTGCCAAAGATTATGTATTCTCTGACAAGTGGTGTGAAGAAATATCTTGACTGTGATCCGATGATTGTGGGTAATGGCACAAAATCGGGTATCCGCATTGCAACGACAAATCCGATGGAAATCGGAGCAGACCGTGTGGTCGATGCGGTAGGTGCTTACTTTTTATATGGCGGGCCGGTGTTTGTCATTGATTACGGCACGGCTACGACATATGATTTGGTGACGGAAGACGGTGCATTTGTTGCAGGTGTCACGGCACCCGGTATAAGAATCAGTGCGAAAGCACTTTGGAGCAATGCAGCAAAACTTCCGGAAATTGAAATTATAAAACCGGAGTCGATTATGGCGAAAACCACGATTACAAGTATGCAGGCAGGACTTGTGTACGGAACGATTGGACAGACGGAATATATCATTGACAAGTTCCGTGAAGAATCGGGTTATCAGAATATGAAAGTTGTGGCAACCGGCGGGCTCGGACGCATTATTTCAGAGGGCACCGATAAGATTGATATTTATGATTCAGAGCTGACCTTACAGGGCATGCGTCTGATTTATGAGAGGACGAAAAAAAGTGAAGATGGGAAGTAACAAACTGAAAATCGGCAATGTAAGCTTAGATGGCAATATTGTATTAGCACCAATGGCAGGGGTTACGGACCTGCCATTTCGTCTGCTTTGCAAAGAGCAGGGATGTGGCATGCTTTACACGGAAATGGTAAGTGCCAAAGCTATTTTGTATAAAAATAAAAATACAAACATATTATTAAATATTGATAAGGCTGAGCATCCAATAGCTGTTCAGCTTTTTGGCTCTGATCCTGACATTATGGCGGAAATCGGTGCAAAGGTTGCAGAAGGTCCTTGTGATTTTATTGATATTAATATGGGGTGCCCGGTGCCTAAGATTGTTAACAATCATGAAGGTTCTTATTTGCTTACGCAGCCTAAACTTGTGGAAGAGATTCTTACAAAAATGGTTAAGGCAATAAATAAGCCTGTTACAATAAAGGTTAGAAAGGGCTTTAAAGACGGTGAAATTCAGGCACCTGAGATTGCAAGAATTGCGGAAAGCTGTGGCGTATCAGCAATTGCCGTTCACGGAAGAACAAGGGAGCAGTATTACTGCGGAAAAGCAGACTGGGACGTGATTAAAGAGGTAAAAGAGGCTGTGAAAATTCCTGTAATTGGTAACGGTGATATTTTTTCCGCAAAAGATGCAAAGGCAATGAAAGAATATACCGGATGTGACGGGTTAATGGTTGGAAGAGCCGCAAGAGGAAATCCATGGATTTTTAAACAGATAAAAGAGTATCTTGAAAATGGAATTATTGTGGATGAACCGTGTTCAACAGAAGTACGCGATATGGTTTTGAAACACGCAAGAATGCTTATTGATTACAAAGGTGAATATACAGCAGTTAGGGAAATGCGAAAACACATAGCCTGGTATACACAGGGCTTGCCACATTCAGCAGAGCTTAGACGAAGATGCAATGAGATTGTGGACTGGCAGTCCCTAGAGGAGCTAATTAAATCAAAATTATAAGGTTTTATAGGCTTTTTGTACACTTTTTCGGGGCTTTAACATTGACAATAAATGGTGGTTGGGCTATTATAAAGTGTAAAACTATGAACGAACATGTAGATGGAGGAAGTAAACATGGCAGATGCAAAGAAGAATATATTGACATATGCAGGTCTTCAGGAATTAGAAGCAGAATTAGAAGATTTAAAGGTAAATAAACGTAAAGAAGTAGCACAGAAGATTAAGGAAGCCAGAGAGCAGGGGGACTTATCAGAAAACGCTGAATACGATGCAGCTAAAGATGAACAGAGAGACATTGAAGCAAGAATCGAAGATATTGAAAAGATTCTTAAAAATGTTGAAGTTGTAGCTGAATCTGATATTGATGATACAAAGATTAACGTTGGATGTCATATCATCATTCATGATTTCGAATATGATGAAGACCTTGAGTTCAGCATTGTTGGTTCAACACAGACAAACAGTTTAAGTGGAAAGATTTCTAACGAATCACCATTAGGTCATGCACTTATTGGACACGAAGTTGGAGATATTGTAGAGGTTGAAATGGGCGATACAGTATCAAAATATAAAGTTCTTGATATTAAGAAGAAAAAATAATTTCTGTCACTGATTTTTAGGGTGCACAGTTGTTATAGTTATAGTAAAGAGTTGTAATTAGCCTAGGGCTAATTGAATATAAATTACTTTAAGGAGTTTAAGAAAATGGCACAGCAGAATAAGAATGAACAGCAGGTTGACGTTAATCAGCTTTTAAAGGTGCGTCGTGAGAAACTTGCTGATTTACAGGAAAGAGGAAAGGATCCTTTCCAGATTACAAAGTATGATGTAACAAACCATACTACAGAGATTAAGGATAACTTTGAAAAGTTTGAATGTGAACATGATGAAGAAGGAAAGCTTGTTAAAGATCCTGCAAAGCTTGTTTCAATTGCAGGTCGTATTATGCTTAAGCGTGTAATGGGTAAAGCTTCATTCTGTAATGTTCAGGATAAAACAGGAAATATTCAGGTTTATGTTGCAAGAAATGAATTAGGTGATGAACCTTTTGAAGAATACAAGGATTTCAAGAAGATGGATATCGGTGATATCGTTGGTGTTAAGGGATATCCTTTTGTAACAAAGACAGGTGAAAAGAGTATTCATGCTACAGAAGTTACTCTTCTTTCAAAGAGTCTTCAGATTCTTCCTGAAAAGCATCATGGTCTTACAAATACAGATCTTAGATACCGTCAGAGATATCTTGACCTTATTATGAATCCTGAAGTAAAGGAAACGTTTATTAAGAGATCTAAGATTATTAGCGAAATCAGAAAATATTTAGACGGACAGGGATTTATGGAAGTTGAAACACCTATGCTTGTACACAATGCAGGTGGTGCAGCAGCACGTCCATTTGAAACTCATTTTAATGCATTAGATGAAGACGTTAAGCTTCGTATTTCATTAGAGCTTTATCTTAAGAGGCTTATTGTTGGCGGTCTTGAGAGAGTTTACGAAATCGGACGAGTATACCGTAACGAGGGTGTTGATACAAGACACAACCCTGAGTTCACACTTATGGAGCTTTACCAGGCATACACAGATTATGAGGGCATGATGGAACTTACTGAGAGTATGTTCAGACACCTTGCTGAGACTGTATGCGGTACAACTAAGATTACTTACAACGGCACTGAGATTGACCTTGGAAAGCCATTCAGAAGACTTACTATGAATGACGCAATTAAGGAATATGCTGGTGTTGATTTTGATACAATTAAGACTGACGAAGAAGCTAAGGCTCTTGCTAAGGAGAGAGGAATTGAGTTCGAGGAGCGTCACACTAAGGGCGACATCATCAACCTCTTCTTTGAGGAGTACTGCGAGGAGAATTTAATCCAGCCTACATTCATTATGGATCATCCTCTTGCAATATCTCCACTTACTAAGAAGAAGCCATCTGATCCAGAAAAGGTTGAGCGTTTCGAGCTTTTCATTAACACATGGGAAATGTGTAATGCATACTCAGAGCTTAACGACCCAATCGACCAGAGAGAGCGTTTCGCACAGCAGGATAAGAACGCAGAGAACGGCGACGAGGAAGCACAGCACACAGATGAGGACTTCCTTAACGCACTTGCAGTAGGTATGCCACCAACAGGCGGTATTGGTTATGGTATCGACAGACTTGTTATGCTGCTTACAGATTCACCTGCGATTAGGGATGTGTTGCTCTTCCCGACAATGAAGAGCTTGGATAAATAAACCTAGTGTTTATGCGGGGTTGAGGCATTTGAGTACGTCAAAGGACGCATTAAAAGACGCATTTTGACATAGTCATTTACATCAGTATGAAAGAGTACACAATCTGAAAAGAAAAAGATTCAATCAAATATGAACTACTAAGAGGACATTTTCTAAAGAAATTTAGAAGATGTCCTCTTTTTTGCGTTATGGAGAAAATACGTCATTTGTTATGAAGTCAAAGTGAAAGGAGCACAGCAATGAATGAATCAAAGAAGAAAGATAGA